>Ga0157357_1000512_pt1 | contig 16594 bp, 16 predicted proteins | sample AttcapACBM1_FD_111485 | JGI IMG/M metagenome (GOLD analysis project Ga0157357, IMG submission 111485) | Fungus gardens microbial communities from leaf cutter ant in Botucatu, State of Sao Paulo, Brazil - Atta capiguara ACBM1 | ecosystem: Host-associated > Fungi > Mycelium > Unclassified ... | reverse complement strand
GATTGGTCAAGACTGTACCATAAAATGTTGAAAGAATTGGAAGCAATGATAGATGTGCAGAAACAAGTGAGGGACATGATGAAAATAGCAGTGGAAATGAATACAACGATTACAGAGATGGAAGACACAATTTTGAAGGCCAGTACCAATAACCAGGTTATCAACACAACAAACATTACAGGGGTATCTGAAGACCTTTGATACTTGATTCAAAGCGACATGGAAAACTGGGTATTTCAGATTCAATAGATGCTAGCCAACGAGTTAGATACATACAAAGGAAAGGGGAATGTTTATGTAAAAGACAACATTAAAGAAATTCAAGAATTATTTAAAGAAGAAGAAAGCAAGAAGGAAGGGGGACATATAGAAGAAGAAGAGGTTATATTGGTCAAACCATACGAGGTGTCAAAATCCAGTTCATTAATGACATCAACAACGAGTTTTATAACAGATGAAGTCAAAAACCTCCTAAAGTACATGAAGTTTGTACAGAGTCCAATGCAAACCCGATTATTCCGACCACTGCCACATTACCAGTCTCTTAAATCCAGAGGAGAAGAAAACCTCGAATTTTGGAAAGAAGTTGCAACAGCCTTTGTGAATCAAAAGCACAACACTGAAACAGCAAGAAATGGTTACCAAATCATTATGTTTCAAGGAGGACCACTGCATGAACCCTATTTTATAGCCATTGACAACAGAGAACAAGCTATTATCAGGCCCAGCAAGAAAACAGTGGCAACATATGTGGTAGGAGAATTGGAGGCCCTAATATGATTCATGAGGACATGAATGCTAAAACGGGGGTATTATTATGATCAACATCTCCTAGATGCAGCATGGATATGAGTAAAGGGTAATGATGACATGATCAGCTACACCACATGTAGCTCAGTCAGCACCTCATGTAGTAGGTGTACTGTCCTTGCTTCATTCTCATGTTCTATGACTTGTTCTCCTTATGTACTCCAGACACTTGCCTCATGGACTAGTTGTATATATAGCATAGATACTACTCTGTAGTCCTTATGCTTTACCACTTCTATACATCCCTTGACTTCTCTCAAAACCTTTGCCTAAGTGCAACCTGAGCTCTAGCTTAAGGTCATAACAATTTTTTTGATTTGATTTTCCTTTTTCTTTTATTTTCCTTCTTGGACAATGAAGAGGCCATAATCACATGACACATCACATGACATCATGCTACAAGCCTAGAACATAGTGAAAAGGACTAGAAGAAATGATGTCAAGATGTATATTTATGGTATGTTCATCTCTTAGTGTACATATAGTGACACATGGACTAAATTGTTAGCACAGACCATGTACTATCAGTATAAATAGAATAGCAATATATTAGGAACTCCTTGTTGAGTTCTCTTGTAATCTCCACAAGACTCTTTTTGATATAGTGCACTATTGACCATCTTGGTTAGTGGGGTTACCACAACAGAAGTACTGTACACAAACCATGTACAATACATACAAGTAGTAGTGAAATCTAACAGAACTCCTTGTCAAGTTCTTTTGTAAACACCACTACTAGTTGTCACAACTTAAGGCAGTAACTTAAGGCAGTTGCTTACAACAATCAGATTGTGGATAAGTTAAACTTCACTGATATGTAAACCCCATGTTGAAACAACAACAATTATACTCCTCCAACATCTTGTAGTTCTTCCTCCAACATCCTGTAGTTCTTCCCACCTTTCAAGTGGTTTGGCTTGTCTAGTCTATCAACTAGTCATAGTCGGTCAAATACACTCATCGAACCTGTGCTCCTTCGATAGGTCCTATACTCGAGAGAGAGAAAAAAGTCAAGGGGGGGGGAGACTGTTACATATTCCGCTTTTCTCACTACACATCGAAGACTCCTAGAAATCACCACCCAAATCTTCATCATCCAACTCGCCTTCCTGGATCTCTTTCGCTAGCTCCTTCTCTCTCTCCCTCGCACCTTCGGCAGCAGCTAATTCCTTCCTATGCGCATTAAGAGGGTATCGCATTGCCTGCACAGGAAAAAAAGGAAAACCGCATGTCATGATTTATGCTAAACCTTGAGAAGAGACATACCTTGACGCTCTGATTATGCAGATCCAAACAAAACGCGATCCTCCGTCCAAATACATCACTAACCTCAGGTCCATATCCTCTCTTCTGTCCAGCACATTCCATCCACCCGTTCTCATGGACAATTTTCCCTTCAATAACACCATCTCGTATGGCTTTACCGGCAATATACTCTGCGTCTTCTTCTGAATCTAGGTGTAATTTATGACAAATGTCGCGGAGAGAGATACGGGAATATGAAATAGAGAGACGACGAATTCCAGTTTTGATCACATTTTGTCGGAGACGGAGGATAAGAGTGTATGTCTTATCAAGGGTGAAGGTTGAGGAGTGTCTGGAGAGGGTGGATTGAAATTGTGAGAGGGAACCAGTACGGACGGCTAGGTGAAGAAAAATGTTGATTTGTTCTTAGGAGAGATAGAATGACAACAGCATACCCTTGACGGTATTGAAATAAGGGATCAACGCTCTCTCCAGAACCGGATGTCTGAACAAAGTCCGATCGGGGATATCACCCATTAACAGCTCCACAACGATGAAGAACTTATGTACGGCCTGATAAAACCCAGGTGCCGTTCTCGGCTGAGGAGCACGTCGAATAGCTTGCTGTAAATTACGATGTGCTTCAGAGTAATTGAGTTGAACGACTTTAATGCGGCCGAGATAGTAGTGGTAGCGAGCGAATTGGCCATTACTAGCGCTGCTTGGGAATGTCGTCTTTGAGACGAGTTTGTCAGCTTGGTCGAAGAGACTGTAATGGATGTAGTTTCGGAGGAGACAGTTGATGAGAGCGGCCTGGGATTCATCATCGTGTCGGAGAGAGGCAGTACGCTGTGCTGAAAGTAAGAATCTAAACTTAATCAGGGCGAGTCCTCTCGAAACCAAAAGCAACAACATACGGTCGAGCATCGGCGAGCTCTCCACCAAGTTCATAAGCCCGATCCACAGCATACCAGACTTTTGCGGCAATAGTATCCATACTGCGACGATTTAGCTGTAAGATCTTCTCTCCTGTTTTCTTGGCTAGTTGTAAGGCCTTGGCATTGCCCTCGGACGAACTGAGTAGGTTATAAATGATCAAGAGGCGGAGGTAGATCTCTACTTCGGGCACAGGCTCTGAAGACGTTGGACTTGTATCAACATCCATAGAGATACCGGACTCAGAAGAACCAGGTAGCCATGAAATGAGATATTTCCTAGCTGCACTATCTATACAACCAGTTCGCCCATTAGCTATGACTGACCTGCACACCGTCGCGCTCACCCTTGGGATATATTTCCTCGACAGCGTCCCTCAAAGTAGAAGCATCGGCACGCTTCCTCAAAGCTGTGAGGGACCTCAACACCCGTTGAGTAAAGCGGGGTTCGATCGTCGAGACTGCTTTGTCAATCAGGACGGAATTGGCTTTGATTTGCGCAAGGGGTGTTGGAGGAGCTTTTGTTTCTTCTGTTTTCAGCTCTGCCTTGTGGCTGCCGTCCTGCTTCTTCATCTCTACGTCGGCCATGGCAATGTAGAGTAGAGTGACGCGTCACCTGCCCAAATCAGGACAGGTGATGGCCTAATTTTACACTTCAGGTATCAATTATCCTTTCTCAACAAGGTCCAATGCCAGCATTTGAATGAGCTTTCTCAGGTCGAAAAGAGCGACCTTTCAACGGCTTGAGATGAAATACGATAAGGGTATGACGAGGGATACTCACACCACCTACAACAATGATGGTGACATTCAAAAAAAAAATAGATTCATCATGCTCTCAAACATGCCCTAAAAAAATCTGCTATACCTTTTTACAACTCGGAATCCTCTTGGCAGCACTCCTTGACAATCAATCATAGTCACTTTGCTCTCACAGCACTCTTCTCTTGAACCTCACTCTCGCATCAGTAGGTATAATCGTCGCCCTAGGTGTCCATCGTGTCAGAATCTCCTCTTGTCTCTTCACGTTCAGACCTAGGACATCATTTGGAGGAAGAATTTCATATCTTCGCACAATGCTGGCAAGGATACAGACACTTTCTGTTATTGAAAAGCGTTGGCCAATACAAGCTCTTGAACCACCCGAGAATGCAAAGACTACCACAGACAAGTCAACAACCACAATTCAAGGACAGTGAATCGAGCACGTACACGCATCACGTGGCCATTTATAGGTACCTGTGTCCATGAATCGCTCAGGCCTGAATTCGTGGACATCATTACCCCAATGAATCGCTGATGAGAGGGAAAAAAAATCAGGGTCTCGCCTCACTGCATAAAGATCCCACTCACGGTTCATATGTATACCAAGGATGTCCAATATGCACATCCCGCCTTTCTGAATCGGTATCTTAACGCTTTGGATATCGGAAATGTGTCCGTCTGGTGAAGTCGAAAATCGCCTTGCTTCGAGGATCGTGTCTTTTTGTACTAACTTTCCAAGGCGCACGACCGGTGGGCAAAGTCGGAGCGTCTCATGGAAGACTGCAGAAGTGAATTCCTGAGGAAAGATATCAATAGAAGTTTTTTGGAGGGTCAGGAATACCTACAAGTTGGGGTATGCTGTCCTTGTATTCCTGTCATCAAAGTGTCAAACGCTGAGGTTTGAGAATCGGGGAAAGAGCCACTAACACTGGGATGAGACGCAATAGGGACACCACTGGGGTAGATGCGGAGGGCCTCTTCAAAAACTCTCTGCTGATACTGAGGGTAAAGAGCGAGGTAGACAAACACAAAGCAAAGCGTGTGCGCTGATGTCTCTAGGGTTTCCCTTCGGTCAACAATGCTCTCTTGTTCTTGCCTGTATCCACTTACCGTGGCCAGCAAGGAAGAACAGCTACTTCATTCTAAGTAACGGTACACTTGTGGCAGTTAGAGGAACTCACAAACATGTTTGAGAGAAGTTCTCCATCCGTCAAGCTCCTGTGGCCCACCTTGTCGTCCTTCTCAAATGTCATGTTGGCTTGAACCATGTTCTTGAGCAACGCAGCACCTTGAATGCCATCCTCCTCCTTCCTGATGCTCAAGCCAAACGTATCTCTAGCCTGTGATACGAGCTCCATCATATGTCCTTGCAATTCATCGAATGCGTCCCTCGCCCTGAGGAGCATTCTCCCAAGAAGAGGCATATGTATGCCATTCTCTGTCACTGCTTTCCAAAGAGGCTTGGGTGTCAGAATGCGAAGAAAGATTTGGTCGACAGCATCTGTAATGGCTTGACTGAGAGGAACTTTACGGCCGGGAGATGGAATACTGCTGCTTTCCCCTGTCCAGGTAGAACGTCGTCCGAACCCTGCTGATGCAATAATGAGCAGAGTTGCACGTGTCAAGTCACGACAAAGATCCATGTTTGTAGAAGATCCTTCGGAATCACTTGATGACGCCGCTTTATCAATCTCGGTGAACCATTCGTTGACTATTCGGATTGTCTCTTGCCAAACAAATGCATTGTTCGCTTCGTTGAATGCCGTCTTTGCAATGGCACGGTGTCTTTTCCACTCGGCTCCTTCCAGACCAACCATGTTGGGACCATACATATTGAGAGCTTCATACTGGTCGAACACAGTGAGGGATTTGTCGCAGAAGAGGTTAAGCGATGCTACACACAGCTTCCACATCCTTCACATATGTCAACTTGTCAGAGCACACAGCTTTGATCGCGTCCGCATCCGCAAGCCAGTAGGTTGGAATGGCGTCCCAAAATGTAGTTGAGATAAGGCACGAACTTCCGTATTTCTTGTACACTGGGTCATATGTCAGTAAGTCATGTAGACAAACCGTAAGAGATGGCTATACACGAGAACCTTGCATACATCCAGGCGAACTGTCCCTTCCATGGATAGAATGGCCCCAATACGAAGGAGAAAGATCGGAAAGGATGAAAGAGGGTCAAGGCACGACCTGGTGGATGTGATCTACCAACCAAAATGTCTTTATGAAAGCGCTGGACGAGTGATAGTACATACGGAAGACTGTAGGCGACTCTTTTTGCTACGATCCACTTTCTCATAAATAATTGGAGAATCCATGTGAACACTGCTGTCCCTAACAGCTGAGGGACTGATAGATGCAATACTGGAAGAATGAGCTGAACCATCACGTTGGCCAGAAAGGATACGTGTCGAAATTCACATGTGAGTTTATATTGGGCTGGGAGAATGTAATGTTCCCTCTGTCACCGTTAATGTGCCTTTTTTTTCAACGACTGATTGGATCCTGACAGAGTCCAGTATTATTTGTTGTTAATGTCAGTGGCATGCATGACAGTTTTAGGTTCTTCATGGTATGATAATGTGCCCGACAACCCGAGTCTGAAGAAATCTCAGACTGGTCTATGCCGATATGCCGGACATCTATTTTCAAGTATCAGGACTTTCTTCCCAGATCTAGGAACGCCTTCCAGAGATTTTAGATTTTCATTTGTTGGTGATGGGTGGTTTTTTGATTTCTTCTCCTCTCTGTGAGCTACCAAGGGCTATACGATCCATATTCTTCTCAATAAAATGAAGATCAAAGGACAGTGACAATCTCAGTATTGGTGGCACCTACAAAGTCAGATTTTGTCACTTTGTCGCAGCACGCGACACGCGCCATGTGATGGAGTGATGTCACAATCTGGGACCTGGTTACGGTTTCCTTGAATTTTATTCTTATGAGACCATTGAAGATGAGTAACGACGGTCTGAGTAGCAGAGCGAGGGAACACAGAAGATGAACTCATCCTTGTGTATTTATACTAAGTAGTGGTCCAGTGGTGGGGAATCTTGCACCCTGTGGATAGTTAATTTGTATAACATGCAAGTCATTCGTAAATAACATTGAAGTTGTTCGGTTCCACAGAATAAATTTAACCATAGCGATAAACCACAGCCGGTAACCACAAGCACATCAATTTTACTGAGCATTGTTCGTCACACATCGACTTCAGTAGTAAGGGCAGCTAACTGGGGTCTTCAGTCTACATTGGAATTTTCTCCTAAGAAAAATTGCCAGGCACTAGTATCAAGTATTAAAATGATATATATCGAGAATCTCACGGGCATTGCATAGAAAGACACTGCCCAGAAATGGGCGTGCTAAATATCCGTGGAAAAGCATTTATACGACTTGATTGAATCCAGTCACGAAATAGGTCTCAAGCCCCACAACAAATTGAGAGTCAAAAGCTCCTTTCCAGATTAGTAAATCAAAACAAAATGAATAACAGGCGCTCAAACACTCAAACCGAAACGCGTCAGTTTACACTCCCCTTGTCCGAAGATCATTTACAGCTGCCTCTAATTGCACAATCCTTGCTTTCAACTTTTCGTTTTCTGCAGAAATCTCCTTCTCTGCTTGTCCTCTCAACTTCTGTCTCTCCTGCTGCAGCTGTCCCTCGTCCTTTTGCATCTCCGCCTTCAGCAGCGCTAATGCTGCCCGCTCTCTCTGCAAGTCGACATATAATTTCTGGCATTGCTGACGCTCGTATGAGAGATCATGTGCCATCTGGGTTTGAGATTGGCACGAGATGAGCTTTATCATACCGTCTACTGCGTCATGAATGATCCGCGAAGAGCGTATCTGGGGGTTATTCATACCCCTCGAGTGTAGGTGATCATTTTGTTGTCGAGGAGCCATCACCTCTGGAAGTGTTGGGGAAGAGGAAAAAGTGGAAGCAGGGGTGGGACGGGATGAAAGTGAGTGAGGTGAACCTAGAGCATTGACTTGGTCTGCCTCGTTCACGGCTAACGCTGCAGCAGCCGCAATATCATTCAGATTTGCTTTCCTGCCATATTTTTTGTTCCCTGTCTGTTCTTGTTGTGCATTCTTGAAGGTCACTCGTGGTTTGGACTCTGGGTCGTAGGGTGTCGGACGTTGTCGTGTTCGCTCGTGGGTACGGGATCGACCTGGTCCTCGTTCCTGTTTTCGTCCTCGTTCTATGATGTCTCTTCCCTTCAAAAATCCTTCTCTCGAATCAACCTGAGAAGGACCAAGTGAGAGAGGTTGAACATGGTCAAGATATAGAGGAACAACTGTCTTGGCAGTATATCGGAACTCGGGCCCTGGACCTCTGCCCCTGTCACAGGTACCGTCGTGAATGGTATCAGGCGCTTGGATAAGTGGTGGAGTTGGTAATTGATGACTGAATTGATCGTTATGCGCGTGTCTCGCCACGACTCGAGGAGCGTTCTCCCTCTTTGTTGGCAACAATGGTTCCAGATTCACTGATTCGATTTTGATTTTCTTCAGCCCTGTTACACCCAATGATGCGGTCTTGGGCTGTGGGAAAGCGAGAGGATGGGGGAGTGGGAGTAATTGCACAGGGGTATGAGCGCGTGAAGACGAGGGAGTAATTGGCATCAAGCCTACTGGTTGAGAATGGGCAGTCCGGTTGCTCGACATGGGTGGCGTTGCTGACACAGATTTTGGCGCTTTTGCTATCGTATGTGATAGTGGTGACTGGTAATAGTCGGAGGTCGAAGAAAGTGGAAGAGGGTCTAGACGAACAGCTGGAGGTAAGCCTTTGACTGACATGAAGTATTAATCAAGGTGGGATAAGGTATGGAAGAGAGAGAAAGATCAGAGCAGGGTGGCACATTTGCGAAGGAATATACACTGTTCGACACAGGAGCGGTCCGTAGAGCCGTAACTGTACTGTCACAGTTGTCACGCTTCAATTCTACTAGCAGCTTCGTTTCGGGGCAACCATCCATCGAGGGTTTTCTTATTTGTTTTATTCTTCAGTCTCAGATGTTGGCTACACAGGGATGCAGTTGTATTATCCGGGCTGTGGTTTCGTGCGATATGTGACCGAGTCGACGTATCACTTTCGGACCGAGTTGACAGTTTTGCATACTCTTCGGATCCCCCTGTCACTATCTAGCCCCCTTCTCACTTGGATAATCCCAGACCTTGTTCGGATTTTGGGACCTGTGCTCATACTTGATCGGTATCGAAACATTATCCTATTCTGATACTGTTTCAGTACTACACATGTAGTATGAGATTGCGTATGTAGTATCTAGACTGCCACTATGAATAGTCTATTTCTTGTCAGTAGTGTTGAGGGACGGATACACAGGTTCGGATGAAACGAATATGAAACCTTTGGGTTAAGTGTGGTAACAGTTTCCCACAAGAGCATGGCATCTTCCCGCCAATTACAATCCAAGCGGCTACCAGCAATAACTCCTGCACCCAGAACTATCAGTGTCGAAGAATGGGACGCGAAAGCACCTCTGAGTGATCTTGAAGTTAGAAGCGTCAATGCTCTCAAGGCAGCCAACGAGAAAATACCATTGCCGTTGCGCGTATGTTTGTTGACGAACCATTTGAACGAATAATTCATCTTGATCAGATCGCTAGTTCATTGCACAGGAGGATGATATCCCATCTACCTCTCGTCCTGGCACACCACTGGACCACAGACTGCCCTACTCTGGCCCATCGGGCTCTTCTTCGTCCCGTCCAGGTACTCCATCCAATATCGCACCACGAAACTCTCAGGGTCATGCTCTGCACCCAAAAGTACCCGTGCAGACGCCAGAACAGTTCTATGACTGGTTAACATTGATAGATAGATCAGTCACTCATAAGCAGGAAGCACATTTTCGTGCCCATGTTGCTTCCTTGATGGGCCATCTCGAAATTTGCGAGGGTCTGATAAAACGTATCAACGAGATAGATGATAGGCTCGCAGAGATGTATGAAGAATGGTGGAGAGTCGAGGAAAATGGTCGTATGGTCAAAGAGGGATGCGAACGTGTCGTCGAGGAAAGGGTGAGTGAATCAGCATGTAATAGTTTCACGTCCTCCTCAATTATTGGGGAATCAGGACCGGCTGCTCGAAGCTATGGAAGATATCGGTGGGCACTTGGAGTATTTTCAGGAGCTGGAACGAGCAACTAGAATGCTCAATCATCCCGGAGAATCACTCATTTTTGAGCCCGACTTCTTGTACATGGTCGAACGGGTGGATGTCTGCATTGCCTTCATGAAGACTCACGTACGCCTCCCTGAATCTTTCATTTTATCCCAAACACTGATCTGTTATTGTAGAGGGATTATCGTGAAGCCGACCTGTATTTGCTCCGATTCCAGCAATGTATGACTCGCGCAATGACATTGATCAAAATGTCGTTTGTGGGCTCTTTACGAGCACTCACCGCCGATATTTCCAGGAGGATCTCAGACAAGGTACACAAATCTTCCGCTTGAGGTTTCCAATTTGACTCAAAGGATAGGTAGAATGTTTCTCAAACAGCTCAACACCATCTTCTATATACGCGTTTCCAATCTGTCGCTTCTAAAATCCATCCTCTTTTACGAGAACTTGAACGACGGGCAGCCACTTACCCGGACGATCTCTCAGCTCTCTTGAGTGAATGTTACACTGCATATTTTAGTGCACGCAGAAGCCTGTTGGCTGGGTGGATACAGGCAGAGATTAAAAATTTAGACGTTGTGCGCAGTGAATTGGTGGAGTTGGTAAGTCTATCTTATAGCTTCGAATCGTCTAGTATTCACATGCTTGGCCCCCTGGTTTGATTAGACTCGAACGGGATGTAGCTTCCTCAAACAACTATGTACAGATGAATTCAATTTGTATCGATCTTTCTTCAGTACAGCCGAAGAAGAGCTCTAGTGAGCACTAGATTCTCCTTTGGGCATTTTCTTGGAGGTTAACGTTTCCTTTTTCCGGCCAGTCAGTACCTTGAAAAGCTCTGCGACGTCCTCTATGATGATCTCCGCCCACGCATCCTCCATGAGCCGCGCCTAACTGCTCTCTGCGAAGTCTGTACTGTCCTTCAAGCCCTTATGGTTCTCGATTCGTCGGCGTTCGCGAGCTCATCGTCCAGTCCAGGTGATTCTGAAGTTTCTGACTACGATGATGGCGATGAAAACAAAAATGCAAGTGATGACGAGCTTACCGTTGACTTGGATTCTGCGCGGCATCGACATCAGGATAAAGGAAGAGGAAAAGGAAAGTTGCATATAAGCAGGCTGTTGCAGATGGTTTTGCAGGATGCACAGACGCGATTGTTTTTCAAAGCTCAGGCAATGATTCAGAGCGAGGTCAGGTATTATGTGCCTAAATCTGAGGATTTGAGGTGGCCTGAACTGCTGATCGGTACGTGTTGACACAAAACGATCAATGACGAATTAATAAACGATTTGTTCCTCAATCATTTTCACAGAGACGTACAAGAACAAAGCCGGCGGAAGCAAGACGCAATCTGATCTCAACGAAAAATTGAGTGTAAGCAAATTGGCGCTCGATGGATTGCCCAATGGGAGTTTGTTGAGGGATAGAGAGAGTTGGTATCCCACTGTTAGGAAGATGCTATGGGTACTCGAGCAGTTGCGGGACTTCGTTCAGGTAAGTTTATTTTTCTCATTTCATCCCCTGTTTCTAACTGCATGGCATCCAGCCTGCAATATTCGAGGATATTGCTCAAGAAGCTCTCCAACTGTGTCACCAGTCACTTATCACAGCGAGTGAGAATATCAAAGCGCGTAAAGGGGTTGCGGGTATTTTGGACGGAGAGTTGTTCTTGTTGAGGCATTTCTTGGTATTGAAGGAGGTTATTGTGGATTTTGAGCTTGGTGGCAGTGGTAATCGTGTAGATCTCATAGAGGGTTCTGCTTTGAGGGTTATTCGCAATGATCGTGATAGTGTAACAGGTGAGTGTGTCGCCAAAGTGATTAAAGATGAACCTAAGTACATTTTTCTGTGTTCAGATACACTAGCCAACCTTTTGACTCGGACGTCAGGGCTGTTACCTTTCCCTGAAGGCTTATTTGGCACGCTTGGTGTCGGTGCACAAGGAGAACGAGGTGAGCTACGATACGTATGTTGTCTTTTCTACACTCCGCTACTCAAATGGGTCTGATTACATCCTATCGCAGAATATTGATCAAGTACTTCGGAAAACGTGCGAAAACGTGATTTACCAATGTACAAACCTGACATGTCGAGCGCTCACACCCTGGCTCTCCTCGCCTGTTATTTCCTCCTCAACAACACCATCGAGCGCTCCATTCGCTACATCTAGTCCCGGACCGTCGTCGTCGTCAACTCCACGTCTACCACCCCAGCAAACAGAAGCCCTTTTCCGTGAATCGTGTACTCGTGAATTTCGCAACATACTCGTTAAGATGAGGTTATACGTCGACTCTCCAGTTGGAAGAGGTGTTGATGGTGGTACCACTAGCATTGGAACGATTGGTGTTCTGGTGCATCATGTGAAGGAAAGGGTCGTTGAGGGTTATAGGGAATTTTTGGATTCTGTTGCTAGTCAGTCCCAGTCATCGACAAGGGGGGAGGAATTGGGAGGGGAGGGAGGCCAGTTTATGGGTGTAGTTACACTTGGGAAGATACTTGGCGAGGTTATTGACGAAGTTGAGGCAGGTGGATAGCTTGAAAATAACAGTATGAAATCCATGATACCTGTAATATAAAGAACTACAACAGTGCTTTTCAACATGAACTTGACAGAAATTACGGAAACTGCTTCCACACACTCCATAAGCTGGTCTGTAGCAGTACTCCCACCCTTATCCTTACATTTCGAAGACCTCTTATTCAGTGGACTCGTACAATGCTACGGTTTCCACGGTGAAAGCTGCCTGGATATTTGTCCCTGCAGCGAAATCTCACCAATCTCCCTTCAAAACAAATGATACAACTTATGAAAGAATTCTTTGTGATAATAGAATTTAGAGCAAATCCAATTGAAAACCTGAAGGTGGTTAAACAAGGAACAGGAGTTCTTGCTCATGGAGGAATCTTACTAGATACAATGAAATCACATTGACTAGGATGTTCAGGAATAGAATAAACATAAAATTAGCAAGGAAACTGGTAGAAATTAACCAAGAAAGACACTAAGAAAGTGGTATGATAAAATAGTGAAATTTTGAGAAAGCTAGAAGAATGGTGAACAAAATTTAACAAAATTTTTGGATGGTAGTGGTAGTTTGATAGACTAGTCTGAAAAAAGTGGCTTACTGGTGCAAAAAGGACAATTAGACACTTATATAAACCAAAATAAAATAAGTGATGTTCCTGCTCCAGGTTCTGACCATATCATCTCAAGCTCTTGCCAACAATACCTGTGCTATAAGCATTCTCTCCCCGGCTAATACATATCTTTTGCTGTAACACTGGCCTAGACACTTCAAGGAGTTAGTTTCTGTCACTATACCCAAGCCAGGTAAACCTGCTTATGATATCTCCAAGTGTCAGAGCTGAAGATGGTGGACTCTATATATTTTTATTTCTTTTCTCATTTTAATTTAATTTTTTATTTATCTTTCTTATTTTGGATGTAGAGTTAGGAGTTAGCATAATGTCACATAATTATATGTTACACAGAAGAATGTAGAAGGTTCCAGAGCAATGATGTCATATAGCATGTTTATATATATTGACTTATGAATAACATATGGTCTTCAGAATAGGTTAGACAAGAGTTCACATAAACCAACTAGCTAATGTATATAAGATAGACACTTTGTACTTGGAACTCTATTAAGTTCTCTTGTATTAACCTAATACAAGGTTTCTCTTTTGACCTTACTTTTAGTCTTAAGACTAAGGCCTTTAGGCTTATTATTCTTCTTAACATACTTGGTAAACTCATTGAGAAGATAATTGCTAAATAACTCTAATTTAATGCTGTTAAGTATAATATTCTTCACCCCAACTAGTTTGAAGGTATAGTCCAATAGTCTACTGAGTATGTTAGTGTATTTCTAATGTATGTTATATCTCATTCTGACCACATTCATCCCAATCTATAGATAACCCTCTTTTCCTTATCTACACTTCCTAACTTCTTCTAGTACAGATTACATCTTTTCATTCTTCTTTAAATGTTCTTGCTAAACTCTTGCCAACTCCATGGAAATTCATTTCTGACATTTGAGAATCACTAGTAAACCAGAGTTACTCATTTAACAGTCTTCATTTCAGATAACTATCTTAGATAGCATATCTAGTATATAATCTAGTAGTTTACACTGTATTAGCTTATTCTGAAAATTGACTAAAACTAACACTCTCTTCCAATATTAGTGATGACATACCTTACCATCCTCTAGTGGTCTTAATCTACTAAGTTTTCCAAGTCTACTTCCAAAATATGTAACCAGTGTGGCTAGTAGAGGTACAACATATAAACTGAAGCCAAAGGTCATTCTGACCTGTCTTTTGTATTCTCAGATAACACACTAACTAATATATTTGGACTTCTGAGATGTCTTACCAGATCTTGGATAACAAGATATGAACCATATCTAACAATACACTTGGTTTAATCTAGATAGACTAAGAGGCCTAAGACTAGTATAGTAGCATTTGGTATTGTGTAATTCTTTTATTTCTTAAATTACAGTATACTTGTTTTAATTCTTAGATACTTTGACTTTGCAAACTATATAGTCAACTTTTTTTCCAACTATTTTGTAAATAGATTAATCTAGTACTTCTGGATACTTAAGTGTTACTTCTCAATCTCACTGAATGTTACAACTTAAGCTCAAGTGATAAAGTGAAAGAAGAATTATGTATTGGGTTAACATAAGAGAACTTCTACTCTAAAGACTATACATTACATACAAGGTTAACATATAGAAAGAGAATAAAAATAATAGAGAATAAAAAGAAATATCACATTCTATTCCAACTACATTTGTCCCAATCCATAGATAACCTTTTTTCTCTCATCTGTACTTCTTAATATCATTTGGTACAGATCATATATCTTTATTCTATCTTGGATGTTCTTGCTGGCATTTGTTAACTTTGTTCTCTAATATTTAAGAATCACTAAAAATTAGAGTAACTTGCTTAACAGCCTTTATTCCAGATAACTACCCTAGATAGTGTACCTAGTATATAATCTGGTAGTTTACACTGTATTAGTTATCCTAAAAATTAACTAAAACTAACATCTAATCTCTAGTATTAGTAATAACATACTGTTACAACTCAAAACTCAGTAATAAGTCAAAAAAAGAACCTTGTATAAGTTTTACACAAGAAAACTTAATAGAGTTCTAGTTACAGAGTGTCTATTATATACACTTGGCTAATGGTCCATACTATACTAAACTTAGCTTACTCTAAAGAATATATATACTATATACTGTTGATATATGATATAACATTATCATTTTAAAACCTTCTATATTCTTTTATGATACATGATCATGTGACTGTGATATATGTGACATCACACTAATCCTTAACCTAAGTCCAAAAATAATAAAATAAATAAAAATGAAAAGTTGTGAATTTTAAAATGATAGCATTACTATAGAAACATGTCTTCAAAATAGGTAGACTTGATATATGACAATACTAGTTGTAAGAGGATTAGCTCTTCTGAGACTTTTCTCTTCTGTGTTTTTTGGCTGATTCATGTTCTGTGATTTTTTTCCATATTCACACTCACTTACTCATCTGATTTCCTATACTGTCAGGAGTACAGTATAAAGTACATATATAGTACCAGCCAGATGTCAAAGCTAAGCTTAACATTGTGTACTTTTAGTATAACTGGTTCAGTGGCTAGTCTGTTCCTAACACAAATCTCTTCAAGCTACATATTAATACTTTTAATTGTCTAAATATGTTATTTAACTCTCTTATATACTCTCTTGCTCTTCTGCAATACTTTGTAGTTTTCCAAAGTCTTCTAGTATTATTTATATATCTACTTATTTACTTTTCCATACTTTAGAAGTATCTGTTAAATATTCTAGCTCTCTTCTATTTTAGTTTCTCTATTCTAAACTGTTCCTGATTACTGAAGTATTATTATTCCTTGATTATGTAATCAGAATTCTAACACATTAGAATAGACCTGTTAATATATAGAATAGTTGTCACCTTTAAGAATTTCTATTCTGTTTTTTTAAAATTTTCTCAAGGTAAGTATATAGTTTAGTAATTTCTTAGATAATAGACTTGGGATTTCCTGGAGATTTGAAGTGCTTTGCTCTTTTACCCAGTTGCCTTAACACTAGTTATATATTTTGAATGAGTTACTTAGGACATAATTAGTATATAAGTTATTTAGAAGATAGAAAATATGTTATTGCTAACACTAGAAATAGTGATAGTTTTATTTGATTTTCAGAATGAGACTTATAGTGTAAACCACCAGTTTATATACTAAGTATTACTAGTAATTCTCAGATATCAGAAATAGAGATTTATAGAGTTAGCAAGAGTCTAGTAAGGATATTCAAGGTGAAATGGAGGTGAGTGATTTATACTAGAAGAGATTAGAAAGTATAGATAAGAGAAAGATATTACTTATGGATTAGGACAAATATAGCTAAATCAGAATATAACAGTATAATATTATTATTCTAGAACCTTTTATATTCTTCTATGTGTTACATGATCATGTGACTATGACTGATGTGTAATATATTATCACAGGTATATATTATATTATATTATAATTCTAACTTTAAGTCTAAAATAAGAAAATAAATGGAAAATAAAATAAAAATAAGAAAGAAAAATTTCTTCTTCTATTCTTATTGTT
>Ga0157357_1000510_pt1 | contig 16608 bp, 18 predicted proteins | sample AttcapACBM1_FD_111485 | JGI IMG/M metagenome (GOLD analysis project Ga0157357, IMG submission 111485) | Fungus gardens microbial communities from leaf cutter ant in Botucatu, State of Sao Paulo, Brazil - Atta capiguara ACBM1 | ecosystem: Host-associated > Fungi > Mycelium > Unclassified ... | reverse complement strand
TCCTCCTCCTCCTCCTCCTCCTCCCTTCCTCCTCTTCTCTTTCCACACACGTGAACGCTCCTTGCTATAATGGTTTTTCTCCCATTGATATCATTATGTCTATCCTCTCTTTGTTCTTGCTTGTTTACATGCAGCTTTAATATTTATTTTTTATATCGTTCTTATCCCCGACTCTATAATACCGTCCTTTAACGTAGAGTATTTGTCCACTTGGGCCATCAGGTTGTGTGTGCATATGGCACGATGTACGTGTGTAATGGATGTATGATAATTAGAATGCAAAATGGGCTCCATTCTTTCGGGAACCAAACAAGTAAACTGCAATACGAAAGTCATCGTCATCAGCCATGTGGCTTTGGGAAGAATTCACGAGGCTTACCCAGGACTTGACTGACAAATAGTCCAACGGTGACACCGGACGCTAACGATATCATCCGGAGAGCGAGAGAAAATCCAACAGAGTATTGTTCTGATGAGTTGCGATAATTTTGGTTCAACCCTCCACCCTGAGCTATACCCGACTTGATAGCCAGATTTAAATTCTCTGCCACGACGGAGTAATGGAAAAGAAGACTACTCACAGGAACCAAGAATAAAACACCAGTGACCATTGAAGTAAATGCCGTTCCTCGAATCACACGGGAATAGACGTTACCCAAGAGGCCAATAACAAAAGCCCCGGCTGCTGACACGATGTCTGTGCGTCCAGGGAGCAAAATACTAGTGGCTTTATTTGCAGCATACGCAGAACAAGAGAAGACGACCATGACCGGTAGTTGTATACTTCGCCAGGATTGGAGATTGGAAAGAGAAGAACAAGTGGAATAGAGTGGGACTAGGACGAAGACGGTATACCAAGGGAATGGCTGTCGCCACCACGACCAAGAGTTATCCCTCAGGCAGCCTTGACCATGATTAGAAATGCCATCGACTTAAATAGATTAAGGCGATAGCGTACCTTTGATAACTTGCAATGTGCTATCCCCTGTATGATTTCTATGAAGGACCGCTCCGATTACACCGTTCACCATATTGGGATGGAAAGTCGAATTAGAGAAGACGAACTGGCCATGTGTGTATGTGAGATTAGTGACTAGTGAATCGTGGTAGTATTGCCTGCGAGCGTGACGGTCGAGAACCAAATAAAAGTCAGAACCGATTGTCAAACCAAAACCCTAGGTGTTGCAGTACTGTGTAAGAATGGTCGATGCCGGTCCCAAGGCACTTCACATACCAGAAATAACGTGTATATGATAGCATACACTATACGCACGGAGCCACAAAATATATTCTTGGACATGAGTTCAAGAGAACTGATCACTATCGGATTTCAGATAGATCCAGAGACAGATTCTTCAAGCTTACAGACGGTGAATCCCGGAAGAATAAGAACCACACCAGCAGAAGATATCGCGCTGTAGCAGAAAACGTGACCAGGGATGCTGCTGAGTCCCCTAGCCACGAACGCCACAAAGATCGACACCGAGATTCTAGGGAGGGGTATTGACAGGGTGCCGCGAAAACAGGAAGCTGACTTACTCATAGACATTGGCATACATAGAACTTTTGTTCGCTGCACTTAACCCGAGATATTGCAGTATCGAGGCGCACATACCACTGATGAACATATCGACCGCGGAGCCTCCGAAAGCCAATACACAAATGATCGACGAACAAATCAGCGCCAGGAAGCACCTAAACTTCAAGGGATAGATTGGTGGCGCTCTCAGAATTTTCCTCAGACTCTCAATGCCTTCACCTGAACTCATCCTATCGTGGAGAACATCGCGATAGATTAAGTGTACGTGATGTAAACTTGTCAGGGCGAGGCGACCTTTGGAACGAACAAAATACGTTCTTGCTGCTTCTTCTGGCTCGGTGCCATGCATCGTGACGATTACGATGTTGGGTAAATAGACAATCTCTAAATCAGGATCAGATGATTTTGACTCTCTGCTCTTCAGAGAGATAGTATAGACAGACCTGCCCTGGTATCAAGTATGGCGTCCGCAGCTATGAGCTGAGACTCAATCCTATGAGGCGGGGCTCCAAAATACAAAAGTGCTTTGGCGAGCTTTAAGAGAAAGTTACGACGGACTGTCAGATCTACGAAGAAATCAGAAAAGGAAGCAAAGCTTGTCAAGAAATTACCTTCCAGGTTTTTCGACACTCGAGAAGGCTCCCGGCGAAGAAATGCAAATGGAGAGAATCGTTTCTGTTGATTGGGCTGAGTAAATTTTGAGGATTTATCTTGAGGTTCGATGCCATGAAGCTTAGCAAATGCATTATGCCAATGGATTTGCCGCTTTGCATCGATCTCGTCTTCATTGAACCACGGGTCTGATGATGTATCTTTAGGTACATGTGGCTGACTCTGTATGCCCTCCGGTCGCCCAATTTGTCCACTAGTGTGTTTAAGTTCATCAGTAGGAACATATGTACCACCCTGAGGCGGAGCACCATGAACGCCTGATTCTTCGCCTGCACTCCGTAAATCACAGACTGTCGTTCCACCAAGTCTGTGCTTTCTATCAGTATTGGCGTCTTGACCAGCCGAACTCCAATCTGATCTGATGCTGTTTGAATGGCTTGGTTTATTCTTGCTTCTGCTTGTCTGGCACATCACCGAGTTTCGCCCAGGAAAACTGTCCCAGCCACAGGAAATGCTGCTTGTCAGGTAATGTCGTTGTCCTTCACGCCAGAGCCGCTCATAACGTCCTTCATATCTGTCATCGCCGTCATTGGGATGATCTTCGCCGTCAATAGATTTTGACCCTGATATTCTTGTTCGTAATTTCAGGCCAGATCCAGAGGTAGATGCCTGTACATCAGGTCTAGTGCGCCGAACATCAGACAAGATTCGACTACTTCGACTTCCATTTCCTTGCCCTTGCTCTTCCAAGTTGAAATTCTCTGCACTGCACGGACGTTGGTCAAACGCGATATTATGATCCTGAGCTGCTGAGGAACCAGCCTTCCATCGAAGAGTTTCACCCTGGTCATTCACCATCCCTGCAAAGGCTGTGGTTTTGCGGCACCGTTCAGCGGTTTTCCCAATTTCAGGAAGCGCAAAGCAACGTCCAAATCTTTCTCAACCCAGTAAGCAAAGCAAAATGTGTGCCAAGAGGTCGTGCAGAAGTCTAACAGTGCCGAAAAGGCTTCAAGTACCGCTAAGGCCGGAAAGTTTTTCTGAACCGATCTAAAGACAGCCGTGGATGTGCTAGTGGTCCTAAATTGACTTTCTGCGCTCCGTTAAAGTAATGATATGGAGATCAAAGTTTCGTTCGTCGAATACAGTGAAAGACACAAAGCAGAGAAGGAGAAGGTACAAGTGGAGGGTGATTAAATAGGGGAAGTGAGAGCGGGGCCTGGACGACATTGTGAAATTGGCAAATAGTAAACAATGCAAATACAAGGTGATCACGTCATCACAAGGTCAAAACACGTGCCAACTAGTATGTCAATAAAGTTATATAGGCAGGATAAGATATAGGGTACAATAATTCATGAGTGTTAGCCCCGCGCCTCCTAAGATCAGTGGCTATGCTTAACAAAGTAGGCTCAGGTACTTATCTGTCATTGATATCCCCGGATAGACGCTATCCCTGTGGGATGTTGAATATGACGGAAGGGCACCCGAACCACATATATACAAGCTATTTTTAAGTAGTGCACCGATTTCGTCTCAAGTCGTCATATTCATGGAATGAATGCATGTTAAGCTCTACACTCAAATGTCCGTACGTGTACTGCATCACGGAAAAAGAATCGACAAAGAATTCAAGAATGGGTAATCCACCTGTTCGAATTAACTGGCAATGGTGGCTATGCGATAAAGTCGGAACCCGATCAAATAGCACACAGAGTATCGCAAGAAGCTCGTAATATTTTAGAGAACATGAGGGCATATGGACATCTGAGACAGATTTTGCTACTGATATACACAAGAATGCCCAAAACACGAATACGTCCAAACAAGAAAGCTGCGGAAAACGGTGGGTTTTGCGAAGGACTGGTAAGATATCAGATGTCGGTATAGAGGGGAAGGCAGCTCAGGTGATATGCCAGATGCAGTGGTACGAAGTTCCAGAAAACGAATACGATGCTAAGAAAGCCAGGAGAAAACAAGAGGAATTGACAAGTGGACCACTTGTCGCTGAATCAGGATCCTTAAAGGATGCACAGAAGCAAGGTGAGTATTGAGCATAAGGGAAAAGAAAGGTATCACCCGATCAATTACCAGATCTGGGGGGCAGGAGGAAGGTAATCGGCCGGGAGTAAGAATGCATCCATTCCATTTTGAAGGAATGTGTTCCCCCCAAGTGTCTGGTCGGAAATCCAGACAGGCAATTGCTCATTAGCGGTCAATCTGTAATCGTGGACGATATGTTCGGCGTCGGTAGGTCCGCCATTGTGCTGCAAGCAGTGATGATGCATAGGCGCAGATACAGAGTAGGGCTGGAGTTGTTGATTTGTGTGGGAGAGATGACCGTGAGACTGTTGAGGATGAACACGTTGCTGGTTTTGCTGGGACATGCTGTGATTATAACCCGGGGAATCACTGCCAGGGTACTGAGGTGGGGGACCAAATTGACCCTGTAGTTGTTCAGAGTTCCTGTGCTGAGAAACACCCATGGCATTGAGGGACAGCCCACCAGGATGGTCAAGCGTCATAGAAGATCTTTGGTTCTCCCTGGATGTCGTTGCGGGTGATCGTGAGCTAGATTGATGCCTACGCTTTTTCGCCCTCCTGAGCATTACCTGCAATGTCAATGCATAGCGCTGACCAGGAACTAGAGACGACAGTTGATCAGAACGTGCGCTCAACCCATATATCCTGCTCACTGTCTGCCATCAGGTTGGCCAGGTTCTCAACTTGCTTTCGGACTTGAATAGTATTACAATCGTTCGGGCTTAGGGAGTTACCGTGTCAGCTGATCTTAATTAAGAAGATTCGGTACTTACAAGAGTCTCGCAAGCCTCAAGAGGAAGGATCCCATAAACGTGGCTGTGGCATGTGTGTAGTGTACAGCTATCACCTAGTAAGTATTCCACGCACTGAATCAGTGCAACAAAGGTACCTACCATACTTCATGTTTTCTCGATATGAGCCGAAGTTGAGAGTAATATCTAAGCCTCGTTGAGCAATCGCTATTGACTTGATTGCAAGTTCCCTTTGCTTGAGCGACATCTGATCGACATCCTCAGGTCCATTGATTCCTCGCAGGGCTGTAGCATTATGAAAGAGCTCTGCGTGCACACACTGAAGTTGGAGACTTTGACGATAGAAGGCTAAGGATATTTATCAGCAGGGGTTGGATATGGCTGAGTGTCACGTACTAGCATCGGCATATTTTTGTGAGAATGCATGGTCCCAGGTGGAGTACCAGCTTTGGAAGTTGAGATCGGCGTCCCGCAACATGACACAATGCTGATCAAGTACAGGTCCTTCAGTGGGAAGGGCATTCTGAACCTCCTCTCGAATCATCATCAGTTCGACTGTTGAGACGAGACGCATATCATCCTGAATGGCTAAAGGGTGGCGCAGAAGGTAACGGCAATCTTTGATGCTCTCGTCATCTTTCAACATGGCGGGACGCCCAGTACCATATGATAACCTGTTACACAGTCAGAAATACGATTAGATGAGTGAACCCATCGGCGGCTTACTGGTGTTCAAAAAGGTAAAGACAGAACCAGGTCCTAGATGCGATGACTAAATCGCGGTCTTCATCAGGGTCTACTTTTCCATTGAGCATACGGCGATACAGTCTTGGCCACGCTTTGTGCATCGCTTCGAGAGGGGATGAGTTTACCTAACAATTCAATAAAAAGAATGAGGCGGCATACAGTATTCCATTGCCATTCGGACAGCATGCCCACCACTCAACCAACCATTGTCTGACCAACCGGAAACAAGAACTGAAATAATGTTCTTATTCACGGACAGTCCCGAAGCAAGAGGTAACATACTCATTGATTGAACAACTTCGCATCGCATGACAGGAGCAAACAACGTTGCACAAGATATAGATTGCACCTCCTCCAAACATCGCAGATATGTCTCACTCGGGGGACCTAGATGGAGTGCCTGTTGTCAGACAAAAGTGTTGTAAAGACAGATACACCTACCTCCTCCATCGCGAACATGCGCTGCAACCATACAAATGCAGTTGACAGCGAAAGGCGAACGTTCATGCAACGCATCATATGTGTCAGTGTCTTTGTCAAACACTGGCCTTGATAGGAATGAACAAAGGGCTGGGTTTCAAATGACAATTGGCTCACAAAAACGTGGAGCATCCGCGGTAGAAGCTTGGGGAGCATGGGTAAGCTAATGTAATAAATGTATTACAAAATCTCCCCACATGTCAAAGAGGTTCCGGGCCTCAGTTTCAGTAATGACACCTTTGGTAACGACTAGTGATAGCCGCCAATTAGAAGATTGTCATCGATAGGGAAGAAGGGAGCAAACCATCCGTAAACTTGAGGACCTTGTGTCGAATTTTCCTCCGCTTGTAGGGTCTTAGCTGTCCTTCCGGTGAAGGAGTTCTAGTTCGGCTGCGTGGCTCACTACTATCCCCATTATTCTCCTAAAACATATCGTAGTCAGAACCACGCGACATATGCAATGGAAGGTTTGCCTAAGCAAAGAAGTAGCACTAAAGATACGACAAGCTCACCTTCGCGGCGCGCTCAGTTGCGACATCAGCGAGTCCTCTAAGCACTTCCCAGGGAGCGACAAGACCAGATGCAGGGAGCCCCCCATTCTCATCATCGTCAATATCAGAAGAATATGCATTGGAAATATTGGATGATGCGGGTCGTTTAGTGCCAATGACTGATTGATTGGATGAATATCGAGCAGGGGGTGCGTTATTGGACTGAGAAGCTCCTGAACCTACGGCCTGAATGCTTGCGAAGGGTGGGAGCATCTGCCCTTGGTTGTGTTGATAGGACTGAACATTATTCGATGAAAAGTTGCCATATGATGGGGAAAGTTGGGGAGGCTGGAGATCGCCCTTCGAACCTGGCTGAGTCGGAGCTGTAGAGGGTTGACTTTGATAGCCGGGAAGGGAAGAACGTGGCTGTCGTGAGTGAAGTTGATGAGTTTAACCCGTTTACAAGTAGAATGGGACATGCTGCAAAGGCTACTTTTCAAATGACTCACGTTGGGGTGACTAGTAGTAGGCGTAGAGGCAGCCGGGGAATTCATACTCGGAGACTGCTGGAAGGACGGAGGCGGGTTGGTGGATGGTGGGCAGCCACTGAAAGAAGCAGTTCGTAGATGCGCAACGAGTTCTGTAAGGGTGTTCTCAATCCTGATTTGGGTGTTCTTGATCTCGGCAACGTGGGCTTCGAGACTCTTGATGCGTCTGGGAGGGAATGAAGGTCAGTCATATGGAGCAATCAAAGAACGGATCAACGCACTCAAGACCGGCCTCTCCTGTTAGAGTAGCCTCTCTGGAGGGCTTTTCAAAAAGACACTCGAGCCCAGTGTTTCGACACCGACGACATGGAGGATTGTCGGCGCCCTCACAGCGCATTTTTTGCTTTCTGCACGCATTCTGCAACAGCACAATCAGGGAGGACACAGTCAAGCCATGGATTCAAACGTACACAAGCACCTGAATGACATATAAAACAAAGTGAGAAGCCAGATGAATGTTAGAGATGATGGCCTTACGAGGAACGCGATTCAAGGTTTTGACAACGGGCTTGACTTCCTGTTTCTGGGCCCTATCATCATCTTCCTGCTTCTTCACTGGGAGCTGCTGCGAGCTTCCTTGAGCTGAATCCATCCAGCAGCAGATGGAGGAGAGAGGGAAAGATGGGATTGAACGGACAAACCGAGGAGCTTAATCAGGAGATCTCCCATACAACAAACAAGTACAAGTACAACCCCCCCATTCCCAGTCAGGCAACACCCGGAGGCAATCTAGCAGGCAGCTGCGCCGGCCTTTTCAGCGAGTTCACGGACAATATCTATCTTGTTGTTTGCTCCAGATGGACGCGCAGGCAATCTGTATTGCCTGACAGGAATTGGAAGGCGCTTAAAATCAGTCGTCGTCAGGGGAGGTCACACCTTCTCGTCTCCGTCTCATCACACTTTCCAACCACTCCTGCCTCAGAAATGTTGATGTCCCTTTGCTCTCATATCCTGTGGTATGTTTCGCTTCATCAGTTTGTACAAGTTACCTGACTATTCGCAGCGCCTGGTTTGCGTTTCTCCTTCCGAGCTATGCTACTTTCAAGGCCCTCTCTCACCGTCCGCTTAGCGAGCATGAGCTCCAGCGGTGGGCTATGTACTGGTCCGTTGTCGGCCCATTTGTTGCTTTCGAGTACACTGCAGAGTGGCTCATCAGCTGGTATGTGTTTTTTCTCTCTCTCTACCAGTCTCTACCTTAATTATACCATATCCGCCGTGCACTTGTTTGGTACTTTAGGCTTCCATTTTATTGGGAAGCTAAAACAATCTTCTTTCTCTATCTCTCCCTTCCACAAACTCAGGTAAGTCCGAGGCTCTTCCTCATATGGCTCGTGTGATCACGATCTAACAATGTGTTTCTGTCTATCAGGGTTCAACATACATCTACACCGCCTACCTTGAGCCCCTCTTCACCCAGAACGAAGCAGATTTGGACAAGGGTATCGTCCAAGCTCAGACAAACATACTCACGTTTATCCAAACTCGGCTTATTGCCCTCTGGGAATCTATCCTCAATGCAGCCAACAAACGTCAAGCTACCCCTACCACCCGTTCAATTGATAGCAACATATCTCCCACTAGCGGCGCTTCAGCTTTACAAAACGTTTTCAGCTTATATTCAAGTTACGGGTCTTCCGTTATGAATGCTGTTGGCATTACTGGGCTGGCGGTTAGTTCCATCCAAGACACCTCTGATACGGCGATGCAACGTGGCAGCACCCAGACTTCTAGCGTTGAGGACGTACATAACATCGTCGATTCCTCTGCCTCCAAACACTCCTCTGAGAACCCTAATGCCTCCTTCCCAGAGCCTTATCATTTCTAAACTGAAGGTTTTCGGGGCGGTGATTAAAATTAGGTCTTTCAACGTGTCATACACGTGTTTCACTTCTCCCTTATTATTTATATCAACTAGATGTGCCGCGACGTAGCCTTTCCTGCCTTCTATAATTACTACACTATGCTTTTTGCCTCCCACTCTACCAGAGTAGAAGAAGAAAAAATTGCAAAATCATCCTTGGAGAGGGAACGTTGAAGTTTTCAAAGGCCCTAAACCTAACTCTACCTAACTCTATGCCCCTGTTCTGTGCCTCTTGAATGCATTCTCCACATCACCGACTCCGAACTCTAGACCAATAGCTTCACCGTAACACTGACTCACTCTCTCCTTCCAGCTTTCAGTCATCTTCACTAAATTATCTTCACAAGTTTTCCAGACGCCCAACAGTACTGTTCTTCCAACACTTTCTTCTGTCGCAGCGATTCTATCTTTCTCCTGACTCGTCATACTACCTGTACTTGCGGCAGAGGCGGTTGCGGCAGAGGCAGCAGCTGCCGAGTCGAGGAAGTGTTTTTGCACAATCTTGTACAGCCCGTCGATGTGTTTCCTGAGATCCTTAATCGTGTACTCCCGAGTAATTTTCCGCAAGGCACTTTTACTATATGTCGGATTTGCGGCTATGTCATTGGGAGAGGCAAGTGTTCGGAGAAGCCTTTCGAGACCTTCGAAATAATCCTGTTGTACCCAGCGTTTCAGACCGCCAGGTGGAACTGGATGGGCAGAGTTAGTTTCAAGACTCACAATGATTTTTCCAAATGGGCGTCTGAATAATAGTTTGACATATGCGCCAAGATTTTCATCGTACATCACTCTAGCTTTCTTGGTGAAGCCACCTACGGAACCGACCTCCATTCTAGCTGTCTCAGAAACAAAGTAGTGCATATTCTCTGTGGAACGAATATCAGATTCTGACGGACGTAGAACGAGAAACACTACCAATTATGACAACATGATAGTTTAGCTGTCCTTTGTCTTCTTCATCCCCATCCATTTTCGCTATGGTCTTCAGCGTTTCAAACATGGTGCTCACAAGTCTTTCATATGCCGTGTCAACACACTCTCGCACTTCTAAACCCGAACCACCAGCATCTACTGTGTTCAACTGTTGTTCGACACGATAGACATACTGAGGGAAGTGTCTTATAAATGGCACAAGACCTTTCCGTTTTTTTGACGCAGATTTTGTCTGCTCGATGGACTTGAGTTGATCGTTCTGTAATTTGTATTGAGTAAAAAAGAGATTGAGTAAAACGAAATAGATAGATGGTGTACAATATGCCGATCAAAGACACCTTTCAGACGTGTATGCTGTTTGTTCAGGAAACCGTTCAGGAACTGGTTCATGTTCTCATCCGCCTCCGACATAAACCTCTCCAGCGTTACGAGCACACCAATAGCTTCACTGGAACCCCGATTTTTATAAGTTTCCTTGTAGAAAAATCCAGGCAGCTCACATAGGATCCCTTTCCAGAGCTTTCTCAAGCCACGTCTTCATCTCTGTTGGCAGAAATCCAAAAATTAGGTCCATAGCACCCCTCATGAGCTTGAGTGTCGCTTGACTGAGATTATTATATCTCGCAGCCTGCCTCCGGAAATAATGATCCAAGCCCATATAATCTGCAAATGTCGGAGCAGTATCACGGTTTAGCGAGTCAATCTGCAAAAAGTCCACCATAAAGATATTTTCTTGACGTATCAGCGGAATAATTTGGTCTAGAATTAGAGCGAAGACTTCAGATACTCGCATGTCTCCTTCATTAGACGAGGAGCCCGGGACGCCTGGGACGGACTTGTCTTTGTCTTTGTTGCGCGATTCCATCGGCGACCGGATCAAGGTCCCTGCACGACGTATGCCAGAGGGCGTTTTTGGAGCCGGAGTGGTTGGTGTGGAACTAAACACTGCATGCCACAGTTACAACAGAGGTCTAGTGACACAAAGGTGGATATACCATGCTCTCCTTCATCTTCTGACGACCTCTTGACATAACCAAGATAGATACTCATCAGTGCCTTGATTTGTGTGCCATGTAGCTCACTAGCAGCCGAAAAGTAGGCCTAAGATAGGACAAGGGCCGAAACACATCAATATGCAAGGAACACGAACAAGAAATAAGTTAGCACTCACGGCACACAATCGCCCATAATTCGCTTCGTCCATCTCCTTCAGGTATAACATCAGTCCACAGTATCTGCCTAAGTATTCTTCAATAGCTTGATGCTGAATGATGGTCGGCTTTCTCCCTTTACTTGGCTTCGTCAGGCCATTAACCTCGCCGAACTCGCCAAGTAGCAACTTGGACTGAAATCCTGGCGATTCAGACTACAAATGTGGCGATTGAAAGTCGGGGAATACCTGAGCAGTGAACATGATTGTCAAAAAGTCGTGGATACGTTTACAGAACTGTGAGTTATGCGTGCGATATTCTTGGAGTCGTTCCATAGTAGCAGCCATATCTGCTCGCGCAAGGTATACATCAGTCAACATTGCCATCGAACGAGTACGGCGTGGCAAACTGTAGAAAACAGCTCACCTGTATCTCTACCGGCTTGTAATGCCTTGTACAGCTCTGCTGCAGCCTGTTCTAATTTAGAAATGCTTTGCGACTTCTCAAGCGATTCTTGTGTGAGAGTGACGAGTGCATCAGAATCAACTTGCACAGTTTGCTATGGATCCGTTGCTCAACTCAGAAAGCGCAAAAGAAATGACACTCTCACCAGGAGATTTTCAATCTCATTCAACAAAACTCGTTGATTCTGAGTCTGAACTTGAAGTCCTCTATTTTGGGATTGGATATAGGAAATATCATCATCTGCGGCCTGAATATGTAGTTAGAGACATCCCAGTGGTGATCTGTGACGAGTGGTACACACATTGAGGTGGATCTTGTACGAAGAAATCAGTCCATCGAGGTTATCGAGTTCCGCTATTGCTTCATCCATAAATTTCATGACAGTGTTAATTCGGTTATCGGACTCGAGGAATGAATGAATGTTGGCCTAGGAGAATCAGATCGGAGTAAATTCCATGCGTAACACAGAGCTGACCTTCTCCAAAGCCATAAGTTCATCTAGCAATCTGGCCTCGATCAAATCCGCTGCACCTCGCGCCATCTTCCGCCCCATAATATCATCACTAGCCCATTCATAACCCTCAATCATTTCCTCAACATTCGCAAGAATATCTTGAGCACTTTCAATTTCATCTCCTATATCCGATTCCACTTGATCATTCACTGCATCATCTGCATCTCCTGACGTATCGTTCACAATCAATCGACTCAAACTCTGTTGATTTGTGGGGTCAAAATATGATACGCGCGCATTGGGATCGCTATGCGACGTCAATCCATTTTCCCTTGTCGATATTTTGCGTGGTTGGCTAGATAAAGAGGCAGGAGAAGGTCCACGAGAATGCTGATCAGGTGTAAGTGAACTCCTTGAAGGCACAGTTCGAGTTGTAGATAATTGATGTGAATCCTTTTTTGATTGACCGGAATTCGATGTGCCATCTTGATCGTCAACATCAGACCTCTTCGAGTCGATGCTAGATGAAGGTATATTGAGGGCCGGTATCTGCTGTTGAGGACGAACACCAGGAAATGGCCGGAGGGCCTGAGGATGTTGAGCGGGTACAGTATCTGAGTCCCTCCGGGGTCGTCCCATTGATTTGAGGGGTGTTTGGCCTGAACGTGTAGACTTCAAAAAGTCTCGGGCAGAGCCGGCTGGAGTAGGGATTGCTGCTCCATTGCGAGAGATGAGGGGAATTGCCGCGTGAGGTGGAGGTCCAACAGTCTGCGGTGTTTCGGGTCGTGGGTTACTTTGAGATCGGTTGTCCTGACTTGTCGCTGCTTGCGACGACGTCTGGTATGGTCCTAGCGTGCACACTGAGTCACGACAATGAAACTCAAAATCAAGGCCAGGCACCTTCTGTTGTGTCTGGGTCTGGTATGCCTTCCAAGCGCAACGGCGCTGCACCCCTTGTTACCCGTCGAAATAGCCGTATGAGAGCAACCAAGAAATTATTCTGGTCTGCTTGCGATTCTGTCTGCCATTTGTATGTCCTTGAAAGCGTGATGTTGAACGCTAGAGGCTATTTGGAAAGGTCAGAACTGACCACGAGATAGGCTACGCAGCCAGCTCACCGTGATCACTTGCAGTCCACGGAGTTCAGAGAGCTTCCAAGTCTTGCCGACAGAGAATGTGCTATTGTTGTTCAATTTAGATTTGTGTATGAACCCGCTTCCATTATTCGCCTCTACAAATGACAAGTAAATATGGGGGTGTCACCTCTCATTGACAACATACGAGAGAGTAGGATGTACCGTGCTTTTCTACCCTCTGCGCCTGCATCTTCCCAGATTTTGATATGTGAAACGTATGTTTCCTCAAGGTTTCCAGTTGCGTTGCGACGAGAAAACACGGACGCGATGATGCTTTGCTTAATGTCGGCCATTTAAGTAATAGACAAAAAGGAAAGAGTGCAGTGCATTGATGGGTTGGATACACCGCAGCGAATGTGATCGAAGGTAATTAGTGAATTACGCAGTGTTGTGTCCAGCGGAACAAAATTACTTCGGAACACTAACAAAGTTGCTATGGGAGTGACATGTAATGAGAAGAGTTGCTAAAATGAGCGGAAATGTGACCCTGACACGCTGTAATTATGGAAGGAATATCAAGTTAAATTGGCCCGTGTGATAATAGACAAACAACAAACGGAAAGTGATGGTATGAGAGAAGTTCAGGATACAATGAGAAAGCTACAACGGCATATGCCGCAGAAGAACAAGGCTGTTCGCAACTGATCCCTTATAACTATCCATAACTTCAATTCCTAATTCCAAGTCCCAGTGACTTAATTTCTACTCTCATTTCTCGTTACGACGCGCTAGTCGCTCACACTCCTTCTATTTCTCGATTTTGCTTGCATGCACTTGGTTATGACCATCCCTTCCTGCCGAGGAGCCCTTCATATCCTCGCGCTCATTGCATTAGACGAATTTGAACGCCCAAAAATTGGCACCTATCGCGATAACATACCACACCATACCGCTGCAGGTGTACGCATACCAATTCTCTGTAGCAAAAACACCCCCGTCATGCATAATGTCCCTAACATTGACCCGAATAACACCGCTATCTCACCACACTCAACAGCGGAAACATCTGTATTGATTGCTTCTAACTTTTCCTCATCTTCGTCTTCATCTTCGTCATCCCCGTTTGCCGTCCGCTCCAACCGCAAGACTAGGTCCAGTAGAAAAAATAATTATGATAAGGCCCGCACCGCCGGCTCTCAGCAGTCCACTATTGAACTCAAGAAGAAGCTGGAACTACGCTCCAAGAGGATTCAAACGATTGAAAAGGCCAAGAAAATAAGTTCTCTCGACAACTCCCCGGCCAATGATAGACAGCTGCACGTTCTTCGAATGGTCTATGATGAGATAACAATGTATCCAGCTGAACCTTGGATCGCCATACTCGCGATTATCATCCACAGGTACACCATCAATGATTATTATATTAGATCTGCTGATACTGATGATTTCATCGCCCATTCTCCAGATCATTCAAGCAAGTCAAGAATTGGTTCTCCAATGAGCGACAAAAACGCGGCACAGGCGAAGAAAGCACTGTCACCTCATCGATCGGGGAAAAGATTCGCGTCCGGCCCATCTCCCGTGATAGCTGCAGTGACTGGTCGGACGAATGGTTTGAGGAAGTTGTGATGATTTACCATTATCGGGTTTTGTGCAATTTACGATGGCAAGCTGGAAGGGCTCTCTCGGACATCAATTCCGTTTATGACAGACGTTTATGATGCTCGCTACGTTCTTTGTTCCTATTATCCTTGTAATCGCTGGAAGGTTGACGTTGATTGACAGTAATTTTTATTCTACTGTACATTCCTCTTATTCTTTGACTCTATACTATATTCTACGGTCACTCTCACCTTATGCCCTGTCATTCCTTCTCTGACTTGGACTCGAAATTTTCCATGTCGAATCTGTTTGTATTGCACTCTCTCGATACATATTAGCAAAATCGAATCTATATATCTACTGGATTATCAAGCTGTTCATAATGGTCTGTCTGCCTCATGGAACGTAATCGTCTTAAAAATGAACTGAGATATCCTTCGTCTGTCGTATGTTTGACTTCACCATTTCGCATCATCCGATACCTTTTCCCTCTCCACACCACTTCGTCGCCAAAAATAGCCACACACCAAATGGGAAATGCTAGCAGCTCTCTGATTGCCCAAGCCCCCAGGAATTGCCACAATCGAGAGGCTGGTAACGGATGACCAGCAAGTGATTCATATACATCCAGATCAATCATTACCCAAATGGGGTAATGAAGTAACAGAGTGAGCCAATAAGGTATTCCCAAGAGCTGAGCAAAACTCCAGCCCGCAACGAGAGAAAGCATTACACATTCTGTAAGTGGCTCCAGAATTGTAGCAATAAGGACCATGTGCTTCCGCACGCGGATCCACCGAACCCGACGCCAGACGTAATCAGATAGTGACATATTCCCGACTGCATTCTTGACGACGTCGCACGAGAGTCCGTGTCGGGCGCCAAGTTCGTGCCAGAGGGCACTAGCAATGGTGTTATCTTCAGCAAGAAATTTCCCAAAAGCTGGAAACCCGCAGTGGGTAGACGGCGATGCGGTTTCTGCTCTGTCGACAATCGGAGGGTGAGGTTTCAATGACGCATCAAGCTGGTCTACATCTGAACGTCGGTATAAATTCGATTTTCCGACGACACAAGACTCGAGTGCGATGGTATTGATAGCGATATACATCTTGGCATGGTTTGTGTTCAAGAATGCCTCCTCAATACGGGAACCAAGCCGAGGTTCATTGACAAATGCAAACGGAACGTGGTGGATAAGGGCTATACGCTTATGTGATTTGTTGGATGGTGGAGGGTTGATGAGCGCATCGACCGAACGTGCTAGGGTCCCCGAGTCAACCATCACGTTCGAATCAAGGACCCAGATAATGTCATGGGCAGCTTTGCGGTACGAGCGGACCAGGTTATTGACCTTCGGATTGACGCCAACAATTTCTTCACCTACGATACTCAATCATGGAAAATAGAGACGAAAATTGGATGTGCCTCACCTATCAAAATTTCCACCTTGACCTGGGGATACTTAGCAATCAGTTCTTCGACAACAAACAATGCCTGATCATTCTCATCCGCAACAGAGAAGAGAATCTCATAGTTGGGATATTCCTGAGTAAATGTAGATTCCAGATTTTCGTAGAGATTCGTGTCGAGACCCTTCAAAGGTCGTAATATAGATACTCCAGGTACCACACTAGCTGGAGCGCCTGCAAGTGGAGATCGTGGGCGCAAACGATAGCGACGTCTCCTTCATGAAAGTGATTAATGTTCTTATGTCAGCTTAAGCGCCCGGAGAATGATAACGTTATCACTTACCCTGCGAAGCACCCCAGTAATCCAATTGCCCACAACACTACATACCATATCACTCCAATAGCAGCAAGTATAAGAGTAACCGTCAGTGACGTGCCATTGTCGTC
>Ga0157357_1000509_pt1 | contig 16623 bp, 22 predicted proteins | sample AttcapACBM1_FD_111485 | JGI IMG/M metagenome (GOLD analysis project Ga0157357, IMG submission 111485) | Fungus gardens microbial communities from leaf cutter ant in Botucatu, State of Sao Paulo, Brazil - Atta capiguara ACBM1 | ecosystem: Host-associated > Fungi > Mycelium > Unclassified ... | reverse complement strand
TGTCTCTGTTTATGGTAAACTATGGAAGGGAGTTAAGAATGGGAATAGATGTTAGAAGAAAGAGGAAGATGGAGAAAGTGATGGAGTTTGCAGAGAGGATAAAGAAGATGCAAGAAGATACAAGAGCAGCTTTAAGGAGAGTATAGAAGGAAATAAAACAGTAAGCAGATAAAAGAAGAAAGAAAGCAGAAGTATGGAAAGTAGGAGAGAAGGTGATGCTGAGTATGAAAGATCTGGTGTTCAAGAAACAACTGGCAAAAAAATTAGTGGATTGATACATTGGCCCATATATTATTAACAAAGTAGTATCTACTAATGTAGTCAAACTACAATTATCTACTTCAATAAGAATTCACCCAGTTGTGAATATTAGTCAAGTAGTATGATATAAAGAGCAAGTTGGGGGGGAAAAGGTAGAAGAGGTGAAACTGGTAAAAGTAGAGAAAGTTGAAGAGTGGGAAATAGAAAAAAATACTGAATAAAAGAAAAATAAGAGAGATACTAAAGTGTTTGGTATGATGGAAGAGGTTTATGGCAGAGCATGATAGCTGGGAAAGGGAGAAGAATTTAGAGAATGCAAAAGAAGTAGTGGCAGAATTTGAGGGGAGGTTAAATGTGGAAGTGAGAAAATAAGAAAAGTTAGATATGCTAGAGAAAAGAGACTTCAGAAGAGAGGAGCTACCAGGGAAGTATATGGTAAAGATGTTATATGGGTGGAACAATAGAGAGTTTGAAGAGAAGTATCTGAGGAAGTTGGAGAGAAACTGGTGAAAATAGAAGTCAGTTTCTCTAGAGAAGAAATCTTGAAGGGAGGATAATATCAGAGTTGTAAACATTGGACTTTATTTTATTTTCTTTCTCATTCTCTTCTTTATTTCATTTTCTTTTGATTTATTATTTCAGGAATGAAGGTTAGGGTTTAGCATGATGTCATATATTACTATTACTAGATTATGTGTTCTGAGGAAAAATGGTAAAAGGTTCTAGAAGGAATAATGTTATATAGCATGTGATACATATAGTCATTTAGAGTAGGCTAAAGTAGTAGAATGCAGACCATTAGCTTTAGATATATAAGGTAGACAATCCTGTACAGAGTCCTCTATTGAGTTCTCTTGTGTAAAACCCTATACAAGGTTCTTTCTTTTGACCAGCTCTAAGGTCTTAAGTTTATAACAGATATATAATCTGCACTGAAAGAAGTTGGGGAGTGTGGATGAGCAAGAAAAGATTATCCATAGGTTGGGATAGATAATTGAAACAGAATATAACAGGTGTGAACTATGTCTAACAAGATGGCAATTATCTTAAATACTCTAGAATATATTCCAATCTAGTAGAATAGTAGTGACCAAGCAGAAAATGATAATATCCAGATAGTTAGATATCTTATATAGATAATCAAGTTATAATTTGTAACATATGATATTATATTACAACCCTTGGCTAAGTCTAAATAAGGAAAATAGAAACTAAAAAAATAAAGAAAAATAAAAGAGAAACAAATAAAAACTAAGTTTAGTATTCAAAACTATCTGTTTCTACCTGTTGATTTGCATATTAGTTCTTACCCATTTTCTTATATTCCCCTACTTCTCTATCATATTCTGTAGTTCTTTGCTGTTTTTCACACCTGTATTAATTTGCTTTTTCATGCTTCAGATACACACTAAGTATTCTAACACTGTCTCTTACTTAGTTTCTTTTTCAATAGTAGTTAGAAACTCTGACTACTAAAGCATTATCATCCTCTACCTATTTAAGTAGTACTCTAACATATCAGAATAAACTTGATAGTATACAGAGTGGTTATTATCTTGAGAAATCTCATTCTATTTTCTTAGGATTTCCTAAAAATAAGTTATGTAGTTGGTTAGCTGTGCAATAGACTTATGATTTTCTAGAGCTTTGAGGCTTTTCTGTGCTTTTGTCCAGTCACCTGAACAATAACTGTCATTGCAAATGATAAGAGAGAGATAGCTACAGAAAATAAGAGTCAAGTTTTACTGTCATACAACTACAAGTCATAATGACTATGGTTGATTCAAGAGTCAATATGTAGGATACATAAAGAGAACAGAGTTTCCATTAGATTACATTACTCACTTATACTTTCCCAGCTTGGTCTGTATATATTCTAACTATGACTAATGATAGAAGCTACTAGAATTTTTTAATTAGTTATGGCCAAGATGGATTATAACACTATCTTAATAGCTGATGTCCTAAGCAAGAGAAAGTGTTGAATAAACATATGACTGTAGTATAACACTGATGATGTATAACACAATGTATCACACTTGCAATGAGTTGCTTAAGTGTTATTCATAGACACATTTGGTAGAATATATAAATCCCAGTAGAACACTGTCATTAACTAGTTCAAGTTATTATATTCAGCTCTCCACCAACAGCTTTACTGATATTGGTAAGCAGTTATCAGTTGTCCACACTGCACTATGCTGCTGTGCTTTGTTTCTTCCAACAGTAGGTATTGGTAGCAGATGAAGTATGCCCAAGGGTAACTGACAGATTGGCTTAGAGCCTCACTTTTGCTCTTAGATAAAGATTCTGCTAGCTACTCTGAAAGATAGCTTCAGCTAATTACCTTTGTCTAGTATTTCTCACATGCTCTGGTCAGATTCTGATGCCACTGAAGGCTAATTCATTCATTTGCTGCTAATCAAGAATTTATTCTATATTAATCTTTAGTAGAAGATTGACTCATACTTCAGTAATAATAATCACAAAATACGCAATCCATATTGAAACACAGTGCGCATAGCACAAAAAATATATTGACTAGTATGACAAAAAACTACAGAGTCAAAGCAAATAAACAAACAAGGTAGTCGCAAGTTTAGAAATCCCCGAGGTCGACATCAACCGCATCAATGACTGACGTCTCAAAGGTCTTAGCAGTACCGTCAATCTTTCCAGATAAAGCAGATGGTGGAAGAGGCGAATTCCGAGTTGATAGAAAAGACTGAAGGGTCTCACTTGGTGTGCCGGGTCTGTCCATTAAGATCAGTAAAAGTGCAAAGATAAACAATTAAATGAACCTTGATGCAGTCGGTGTTGCTGAGTTGAATAGCCGTGGGACAGTCTTCAGCCGTGCGCTAGGATCAAGCACAGGCACCAGAGTCCCAGCAGCAGCCAACTTCCTCTCTCTTCGTTTCCTCTCTGCTTCAGCCAGCTCCGCCCTTCTAACAGCTTCCATATTTGCTTTCCGATTTCTCTCGTTCACCTTGGCTAATGGGTCTACTGCCTCTTCAGACCGAGATTTCACGGGATCGCCAAGAGCTGCGAGCCGGGCATCAATTTGTGTCACTTCTTCAAGATCGTTTCGACGCAATGCGAGAGTGCGAGCAGCATTCAGTCCTGAACGTTCCACAGTGATCATCCCCGAGGACTTTCCAGACTGGAGTTGAGATTTACGTGCGAGCATAACGTTGATATCACTCTACATTCCAGGTTTTCAGAAGTAAAATCGAACAGGGACAATAATACTCACTTCTGTCATTGGCTGTGTTGATAATTTGTGTAGCTGCGCCGCTTTCTGCTCAATATAACGTTTTGTCGGAAGGCTGAGCCCATCTGAGGCCAGGGTGGCCTTCCAAAAATGGAACTCTTGCTGACTGGTATTCAACAGCAACTTGTGCCATCAATGGGGGAAAAACGCACAAGTGTGAAAGAACTATTTGACACTTTATCCATCGGGTAAACGCGCGTCGACTTGGACAGTTTAAGCTCCAATGCTTGATCCATTTCCTTGTCGTCAACTTTATACGCTTTGACTAGTTCGCCAGCAAGATCTTGAAAAGTGAAAGTAGAACGAGATATTTCTGAAATAAGACGGGTTACGTACTCTGAATTTCGCATATTCGATATACATTTTCTTTCTTTTTCTCGTCGTTTCCAACCAAGTATCGTACCCATGCGCCTACATATCAATGAGACTGAAGTAGGGTACGGCGACTAGGAAATGGACCTTTTACATAATCCTCGAACCAGGGTGTCAGCGCGAACTTGATCAGTTGATTTCTGGATAGCCGACATCTCTCAAGGTCTTCCATTGTGATTGGCTGGGTTCCCGTCGACGTTGGTTTGTTAAATATGCGTTCAACCTTCTCTTCTTCTTGCTCAAATTTGGTGATTTGACCATCTTCAGACTCTCCATCCGAAATCTCCATGTCCATAGGAGATGACGAGCGATCACGCCTGGGAGAGGAATTCTGTAAGGTCCTCTTAGTCATTAGTCATGGAAGGCTATGATAGTGGATCACACCTTCTTCCTTTCATCCTTTGCTTTCCGTCTTGCTTTGAGCTCCGCAAGCTTATTAGTTTTCTCTTTCGTGGCACCTCTTGCCGTATGTTGACCTAGACAATCATTGTGAGAGGGGGTCCAACGCCTGAACTGATATTCCTCACGCTTGGCAACCTTTACCACACTGTCTTCCGCGCCGCCTCCTCGATGCTGTTGAACCATCTGAGACAATAAACGTTTATCCAAAAGCTGCTGTTTTTCTTCCAATCGCTGTACAAATATGTCCTCTCGCTCAACTTCTGACATTTGAAGAAGCCTAGACAAATATCAGAGACATGAGGTTCCGGAGGTGGACTACGTACTGTTGCCTGTCACTCTCATCTTTGTATTTCCCTTCAAGAGGATACGGATCCGCTTCTTCATCTTCAGTCCCAGCATCATGTTCTGGATCCCTTGTCACCAAGTGGCTTTCAGACAACTATTTCCAGGGATCTGTAGATTCAGGTTTACTTACTCCTCCTTACGCCGCTTGTTGGACTTGGACGAGTGAGGCTTTTTACGTTTCTTCTCCCCAGCTCCTGCGAGTTCCAGAATTTCGTCGTCAAGATCTGACATACTGTAGTTGTCGTAGTTGTCGCGGACAAGGGACAAGGGTTCAAGTCATGATATATACTGTGCCAGTGACGGAGCACTGCTAGTCCGAAGTTCCCACGATTAATAACTTTCGGCGCCGATTTGAGCTTTTCCACGATTTTCCACAGGATACTCTGTAAATTATTTACATGAGTTGCACTCACCAAAACAAGCACTGATTAGACAATCCAGCTTCCAACAGGCTATCCACAATGTTCGGTTGCTGCATTGCTGGTCGTCTTTTACAGACGAATCTCCAACAAATCGATGAAACACATGCATTATTTGAGCTTCCTCAGGCCAGCACTATAAACCATGTTTGTGTTTTCTTACTCGGCACAGGTGCGTCGTCTGTCATCGATATGACTTATTTCATAACTTGTTTTCATATTCATATCATCTCGTCCATAGTTCCCTTTCCTGATGGATATGCTGCAACCGTTCATTTTTTCTGGCCAGGAAAAGGGTTTCAGCTTTTGGGCATGCAAGTGACCTAGCCTAGGTTTCCTATGTCTTTGACCTCCCTCCTGATACCAAAGTTGCTAGGCTTTCAAATGACAAACCCTCTGCCATCTTCCGCCTTCGGGGTGCTTTTACTTCCACACCGGCTTCATCTCATACACAAAACGCATTCACAACCACTGCAATGCCATATTCCACAGAAGATGTGACGGCAATTCTAGGTCTCTCTATCGAGACTATTGATCAAGTGCAAGCACAAATGCTGACCCTCAACTCTACTTTAGCCAAGTCAACTCCTGACCTCACCAAGGACCCAGTTCTTCTTGCGAGTCGCATCGTTGGCCACCTTTTCAATTATGTCTCAAGTTTCGTTGATGCATCGGGGACTATGACACCCAATGTCATGGTTCCTGTGAGTGTCATAAACAAATGGTATGACAGCTTCCTAAATAAAATCAAAGTTGGGGGCGTCGGGTTTCTGGAACGTAATGAGTAAAAATTTGTACATACCAGCAATTCAGGTTTCTAGACGATGTTTCTAATGCCCGCATTCGCATCAGAATAATTCTGACCTCCCAGAAACGAATTGTCTGATTTGGCAGAACGACACTAGTGCTGTCGACATCACCGTCAAATTGAGCATAACTATAGGAGTAGGACTACTGTTATCTAGCCTATGATCAGACTCCCGTTTCCAAATAAAAGCAGCCGCTCTAAGTATATGTATATGTATATTTGAATATCCAACACGACGTCTAAACAAATTCATGAATTCCAACCACCAACAACTACATTGTTAGTTAAACCCTGAAAATCAGAAGTTTTCTACCCAGTGTGATATCAGACTGAGTTCCATGAACGCGCAATGGACAATCAACACACCTTTGCCGAAGAAGAATCTAGTACTATTAGGGTCAGACCACTTGTTGGACATTTGATGCAGGGTCTTTGACAAAATCGCAGGACCACAAAAGAACTATCGCGTTCATATCAGCTTCAAAATCGGCCAACAGTCAGCAGCAGTTGAAATAGCTAACCACGCCAACATCAGTCTCGGGATGTTTGTCCGCGATGGAGCTGAAAACTCGGTCCCAGTTCGGACGACCAAAGTGGGTAGGAGCCTTCAGAGATGTGATGGCATCCTTCTCAGCACCGACGTCCTGAACGATAATATTGTTCATCTCATCTTCCTTCAGTCTCGCGGTCAAATAAATGTTGATCTCAATACGGTTTTGGGTATCTTGCTCCTCGATGGCATGAAGCAGGGAGTGGAACCACTCGGCTGCACCAAAGTCACGAATGACCCAAGTGAAATACACCTACGCCATTATTCAGTGAAACTTCGAACTTGGGCTATAAACGAGAAACCTTCGAAAGACGAGTGGGTTTGGATTTGTTGAAATTCATACGATACCAAATGGTTTTGAGAATCCTTTATGAAAGACAATGAGTGCTGTCTTGCTGTCTGAACTTACATTTGCTTACGAAGCGAAAGGGGTAACACCAATACCAGCTCCAACCAATAATACTGTCTCAAATTTGGTGAAGTCTTCACTGGCACTGCCGAATGGACCGTCCACCATGACACGTGGCAGTGTTATATTGATGGGTGGATTAGTGTTGGTTCCAAGAACTTTACCACCAGCGATCTCCTTGTCTCCCTTGCCACCTTTGCTCTTCAAGAAGTCGCATCCACAGGCTTTGGCGAGAGCAGTTGTGAAATCCCCCTTTACCGAAATGTGGACGGATAGGTAATCTTCTTCGGGAGCGCTAAAGATTATGTAATTAACATCATTGGGGGAAGCAGCAAGGTGGAGACTACCTAGTGAGAGTGAAAGGGTGCCATTGGAAATAGGAAACCTCAGGACAACAGATAAAGATGTATTGACCAGCCCTGGCCTTGGTTTTTTCCTTCTTGATCTGGAGTTCCATAACATTCGAGGGGTGCTGTACGACTTTGGAGATGTAAGTATAGTGGCGAGATCGGATTTCGCGCAGGATACGCTCATAAATCCAGATAACACCACCGACAAGCCAATACCTCTGCCGGTGATCCTGTCAATGCCTAATCTTACGAAGGATTCAGATGATCAAGATCTCACCCAGAATACTCCAATAGTGTTGAATGAACAGAATGGAGGACGGTCAGGCTGGATCATGCAGAACATACCGTGGAGCTGCCAATTAATGAAGAAGACGATGAACAAGTGGTGAGAATACCAAAATCGCTCAAAATGGGCACGACGGTGCTTCTCGATGGCGAAAAAAACCATTGTTCCCAATGCTGCGGTCATGATCCAACCAGTAACTCCGGGTCCCGTGGTGAAGTTGGCAGCAAGGAAAGCCAAAACTCGTTGTCCAGGGGTCTTGGCATCAGGGTCAGCAATCGCCAGCTTTGCAAAATTCACCATATGCGCAGCGATGTGTACGACAGAACCGATAACGATCGACCATGCCGTCGCTATATGGAAGGTGATGTTCTTGTCAAACGGAATGATGTTGTTGAGAGGAGTGCGACGGAGGAACGAAATGAAATTACGGCAAACAGGAAGAAGGATGTAAATGACATCCACGTGTAAGACCAAAGCTGCAGCACGGGCGATCGCTACGGGAGAGCGTGTCAACGATAACTCAAATTCAGATGGGTGAGGGCCTACAAAACGTTATACCAAAAGTTGCTCGGGCATTCACCAAGTTATCCTTTAACTGGTAGTGGAACATGCCAAATACTGCAACCAGTAGATGCAGGAAAATCCAAATGCCAAAGAAAAACTGTCGTCCTCCCTCATTAATCATCCATACACCAAGTTTCTGCTTGAGCGTCTTTGGCTGGTTTGGAGCCTGCCCAGTGTTCGACCTTGTGGTGTTGGATCGCTGAAGACCCTGTAATCTGGTCCTTTCCGACTTATTGCGTTGCAGGTAATTGGGCTGTGGACCGGCATTGTATGTCATAGCCATGTCAGAATATTGCTGGAGGTGGTCGATAGCATGCCTGCCGTCGGAGAAATCTAGGCTTGAAGAACGCTTGGACAACGTGAAGATCATGATGCCAGAAGAACGCCCTGCGTGACAAAAGCAAAGAAAGAAAAAGAGAGATACCAGTCAGCGCTTGGCCAAGGTGGTAGAAGAAAGAAAGGATATAGGCAGGAAGAATAAGAATTGTTGCGCTGCTGTTGATATTCAGGTGATAGGCATAGTGTGATGGAGACATGGCAGATAGGCGTTGCCATAGTATCTGTTGACATTGTATCGATTCGATTCGTCGCATGTTGAAGCCATCAGTGTCACACAATTTGACAGTGCCCAAATTAGGATATTCAAAAAAAATCTGAATTTTTGCTGAGTACGAATCGCCAGAAATCAGTGTCATACATTGCTGGCCGGAGAACGGGTAGTCGGCATGGCTGAGGTCGATTACTAAGGAATAATCAATTCCGGAACTGCGGACTAAGGCTAAGGATGCAGGGAGCTTGCCACATGCTCTGTTATGCTTCGCAAGATAACAAAATATTCCATCCTAGGTCACTTGAGCAGCTAGGAGAGTTGTTTATATGACATGATCACTACTCTATAGTACAGCATTTCCAGCAAGACATTCAATAGTTGTATAAGAGATGACTATTTTAAAATGTCTAGATTTGCTTTCTTTAATGTAAAAGGTATTATAACACTTTCATTTCATTTTGTTTGATCTCCATTATCTTGACTCAATGTTAGGTACAGTTCATACTCAGAAGAGGAAAAAAGTCTATGGAAAAATCACAGAAGAGTGTCACATCCTAATCTAGTCACATCTGTTCCAACCCATAGATAATGCTTATTCTCTTATCTGCACTCCCAAATCTTATCTGTAAGGGAACCTGTTCAAAACCCTAACATCCCAACATTACTGAAGTCCATGGAGTTTTCTTCTTCTTCAAAACACCAAATACTACAACTTAAGCTCAAGTGTAAAAGCAAAAGATGAACCTTATATTGGGTCAACATAAGAGAACTCAATAGAGTTCCTAGTATAATGTGTCTATCTTATATACACTAGACTAATGGTCCATGCTACACAAGTTCTAGCCTATTCTAAGGACCATGTATATTACATACTGTTGACATATAGTATGACATTATTCTTCTAGAATCTTTTATATATTTCTATATGTTACATGATTGTGTGACTTAATATAGAAATGGAAATGAATAAAGTCTACTATTGTTATGACTCAAGTTCTTGAGTAAAGACAAAAGATGACTTTTGTATTGAGTAATACAAAAGAACTTGATAAAGTTCTAAGTACAAGATAGTCTACCTTATATACTACAGACTGTAGTTTGTACACACATTACCACTAACTTATCCTAAAATACATATGCTTTTCATAAGACTAACATTGTTATAACTTAAGTCCAAGAGTTTGGTCAAAAGAAGGAACTGATATTGTTTAGTATAAAAGAACTCAGTAAGGTTCTTATTATAGGTGTGTCTACTTTATATACCTCTGGTATATAGTCTGTGTACACTTATATCTAGCCTACTCTAAATATTACAAGTCTATGTAAATAAAGTCATTATATCTTTTATAATATATGACATTACTCTTATATTGCATCATATGACATTGTGACCATGACTGTGACCTTTGTGATTTGTACAGATTATATCTGTTTATTTCATCTTGGATGCTTTTACTAGTCTAGGTTAACTATATGGATTTTTATTTCCTGACATCTAAATATTACTAGAAATTAAAGTAACTTAACTTGCTTAGTGGTTACATTCCAGATAGCTATTCTAGGTATACTAACTAAGTATATAATCTAGTAGTTTATACTGTAGTAGTCATTCTGAAAATCAACTAAAACTAGTATTACTCTTCTGGTACTAATAATAACATACCTTACCACTTTCTGGTGGTCTTTCACTCTCTAAGTTTCTAAGTTCCAATCCAAAATATGTGACCTATATGACTAGTAAAGATACAATACACAAGTTAAAGCTGAAGATTGTTTTAATCTATTTTCTGCATTCTTAGATAATATATAATTCTGAACTTTCAAGATGCCCTACCAAATCTTGGATAATGAGATATGAACCATGTCTAACAATATTAAATCTATTCATATATTTCTTCACATTCTTTGTCATATCCAGCTAGCAATAGTTTCTTGTTACTAACTCTATTATCTTCTATCTCTTCCAATGTTGAGCTACCAGTACATCATGATACAACCAGATTATTTCTATCCTTAGTTTCTCATTCTTGTCAAGTGTGATTTATATCAGAAGGCAAAAGCTTATAAGATTGGCTTAGAAATATATAGAGTGTGGAAAACTCTATACTAGGAGCTCAATAATATAGACTTGTTAGAATGACCTTGGCTTTAGCTTATATACTGTGCTATCTGTCTATTATATAGTCACAACTTCAGAGAATTGAATAGAGTCTGAAGTAAGAGTGAGGCTGATATTGGTATATTACCATTGAATATCAGAGATCAAGTTTAATAAAAGTTTATTTTTGTCAATTATCAGACTAGTAAATTACAGTGTAACTACTAGTCTTATATATAAGTCAGATATATAGAAGATGCTAGGGGATTTCAGTATATAGCCCTGAGTAGAGATTTCAGTGATGAAATACTAAAAGAGGTCAGATAGAGGAATACTGTTATGAAAAACCAAATTTGATAGAAGTATCTCTATCATAGAAGACCAGATACCCAAATTGTTGTATTATTACTACAGTAACATGTTTTCAGAATAGATGGACTTAATATATGACAATCCTTTGGTATATACACTTTTCCTTCTTTTAATACTAAATTTCCCTTTACCTGCCATTCATCTTCTTACAAGACTTTTACCTTATCTTCTTTATCTTTTTTACTATGTTAACTATTTCTTCATCTTTATTTCTAGCTATTTTTATTTTTTCTACTATATTTATTTCAAATCCTTCTATTATTACTTTAGCTAAACTATAAATCCATTTTTCTTTAATTAAAGTCTAGTTTTCATTATTCTTTTCTATACCTACTTTCCAGTCCAGTCTTTTACTAAGTCTATCCACTTTTTCTATTTTTATCTCTTATACATTTTTTAGGATAAAGTTAAATCTTGATAGGTATAAGGCCTATTAGGCTTGTCTTTTGTTCAACTTTCACACTTTCATAAAATATTCCAAGTTCTTATAGTCTGTCTAGATCTTGAATTTGAATTTTGTGCCCTTTAATAAATGTCTTCAGTTTTCCAATCCTCTAACCATTGCTAACATCTCTTTGTTATAGATCTCATAGTTCCTCTCTATCTTATTTAGAGATTTTGAGAGATATATTACAATTGAAGACTCAAAGTATTAAGACAAAGAAACCTTATATTAAGGTTAGCACAAGAGAACTCAATAGAGTTCTAAATACAAAGTGTCTATCTTATATATGCTAAACCTGGTTTATGCTACACTAACCTTAGCCTACTCTAAAAGCTATATATATTATATGCTATTAACATATAGAATGACATTATTGTTCTAGAACCTTCTATATTTTTTTGGGATATATGATTGTATGACTATAACTTGTGATAGTTTGTGATGTCATACTAACCCCTAACCCTAAGTCTAAATAGAAAATAAATAGAAAAGAAAATAGAAATAAGAAAGAAAATAAAAATAAAATAAAGTTTACTATTTTTAATTCTGACAAGATATACTATAGGTCTCTATTATTCATCTTTACACTCTATAGATAAAAAGATCTCCTATTGCATAGTCTGACACATCAACTTCTATCCTTATTTTTTTGTCTAAGTCTAGTACTACTAATTGTTATAAACTCAAGTCCTTAGAGTGGGACAAGTGGATGAACCTTGTATTGGGTTAGCACAAGAAAACTTGATAGAGAGCTCTATACAGGATTGTCTACCTTATATACTAAAACTCCATGGTCTGTGCTAACTACTTCTAGCCTACCCTAAACAGCCATATGTTTGTCTTAAGGTTAATATATATTAAATATGTTATATGATATCATTCTTCTAGAACCTTCTATGCTCTTCCATGTGACATGTGATTGTGTGACTGTGATGTCACATTAACCCTAACCCTAAGTCCCCAAAAATAAAAATAAAAAGGAAATAACCAATGAGAAAAGAAAAGAAAAATAAAATAGTTAGAGTCTACCATCTTGAACTCTGACACTAATGCTAGTTTTTTTTTCTAAATCAACAATTTGTAATGCAGAGCTCAATAGCAGACCATGGTAACTACTATGTAATTACATACAATCAGAGGGAATCAATATAAAAAAATAAAAATGAAAAAGAGGAGAGAAAACTATAATATAAAAAAAAGAGAAAAGAGAAAAAAGAAAAAGGCAATGAAAAACAATGTCTTAAGTATCCTAAGTAATGCTTTTCCTTTTGGAGAAAGCATTACTATTGAATTCCAGAAACAGAGTGAAATAAGCTAGTGTATTCCTTCTCAGATTTCAGTAATTGTTATATCTTTTGTACTTATGGAATATATATTTTCTTGTTTCAATTAGATAAATGCCACAAGGACATGCAAAATCTTCTTATGAAAAGAACCTTAAACAATAACCAATGGAAGCATAATTGACTATAGCTCTCATAGCTCTTGTATATAGTGAGTTCAAATGACCAAAATATTTTAGCCAAGATCTGTTTTTAAAATATGTTAGTTCGATGATATTGAGATTGTTATCAAGAAGTTCTAGGAAATTTCTCTCTTTGTCATCTGAAGCTTGAAACATCATTTTCTATTTGTTTAGGATTTTGTCACATTCATTAATTTAGCTGAAGTTTCATGAAGACTTGTATAGAAATATAGGAGATGTCAAGATTGAAAAATATGAACTTAGTTTTTTTTTCATTTTCATTCTCATTTTATTTTCCTTTCAATTTATTTTTCATTTCTCTATTTTTAGAACTCTGGGGCTAGGGTTAGAAGTGATCAGTCACACTATCACACCAGTCACATCTGATGGTGTGGTCACAACATTGATCACAGGACTTGAGAGAAGAGAGTAGAAGGTTCTAGAACAAAGTGACGTCATACAACATGAACACTATATGTTGGTCTCATGCTTTACACATGGTCATTTAGGGTAGGGTGCATAGTAGCTAGCATGGACCATCTGTACAAGTATATAAGGTAGACTATTTTGTAAAGGGCTCTCTATCAAGTTATCTTGTGTCTTCTCAATACAAGAGTTTGACCTCTGAATTCACTCTAAGGTTCTAAGGTTATAACAGGAGATAGATTGAATTTCTTGGTCTCTTTATTGACAATATTGTGAAGTAACCATTTGTCTTGACTTGGGCAATCTCAAAATTCAAGGTAATTGTGATGATTTCTTTTGAAAAACTCCCTAATTTCCTTAAAAATGGCTAAAGTCTGGATTTGATATAGATGGATAAATAAATCGAAGATTTTATTTACCACATGAATAGAGTTAGTGATGACAACTATGTGTTCAATATTAGCTAAACAAAAAGCTTGATTTAAACCACATCTAATAGCAGATAATTCTACTTTGATATATGTAATGTTTATGGCATGGTAGATGGTTTTGACAACAAGAGAATTATGAATGTATATATGAGTGATAGATATAGTGACATTATTTTCAATACTAGTGTCCAATATAATGACAGCAGCTTTAAAATCATCTGATACATCGAAGACAATTTTATCAAGTTTGCAAAAATATATCTTTCTAGTTTTAGTATTTTTTCTGTTTGAGAAATAAAAAGAAAAATGACTAGAGAACAAATCAATTAGTTTATTTCCAGACAAAAATTCATTGTTGAAAGGATTGAAAGAGTTAAAAATTCTATTTAATCTGTTATTAGCATCAACAATAGGACTCTTGATTTTTAGTCTCTGTTTGGGGGTTAACTTTTCTATCAACATTATCACCTCTCTCTTTTGTACCACCATCTTGTATAGTAGCATCTAATAGAGAAATTGTGAATACAAACATTTTTTCTTCTTTAGCTATGTCTAAATCTCTTGAGTCCAATGCCATCCTAGGAATATTCAAATGAATGCTCCTAGAGGCAGATCCACTGTTTCTAGTATAAACCCATTAAGAGAGTCTTCTGTGCTGTCCAAATCATTCTCTGTTGCATATGCTACTCATATAGAAGCTCAGAGTGGTTACCCTAACTGAGCCAACCAAACTGAAGATAAGCTCTTTAATCTCTTATATTAGACTTTTTTGGAAGAGGGTGGAGTGCTCAACATCTACAGTCAAACTAATTCTTTAGACAATATGCCCATACCTTATATAGGCTATGCATACACTATACCTCCTACTGTACCTGCTATTAATAGCAACATTTCATTCTTACTCTACGATATGTGTTAACTGGGTAATCCTGACTTGTGGGATGGCTGCACTAACCCTATTTCTATATTTAGTCAAACTATGTTATAGGAAATCAATGTCAATAATATTAAAATTTCCCTTCATCACATTTCTGATTTTATCAGCAAATAGAGATATAAAGAATAACAGGAAGGAAGATATCCCATTCTTCAAAGGCTTTGGCCAAGTTGCTTTTGATTTTGTCTCTGCTGTCTTTAAGAGCAATTGAAACCAACTTAAAACTAACACTAACAACAAAATCTTCCAAGAGCTCATCAAAGATGAGTTCACCACCAAAGTCCCTCCTCCTATCAAAGGAAAAAAGGCTAATTCCCCCCCTTCTACCAAACTAGCTAACTTCATGAAACTTCCCCTGCCTCAACTTTCTCCTAGGCCATCAAAGAAAGTTTTGGCTAAATCAAAGTTCCATGAAAAGAACACTCCCAGCAAGAATAAAAAGGCAGCTAAATTTGGTAAACCTTCATATACTCAAGTATCATCCAAGAACATAGGCAATATTCTCAAAATCAAGGGAAACTTCCCTGAACTCTCTAACAAAAAGATTGAGGAAATCAACAAGTTTATCTTTGATAAGACAGATAAACCCAAGCCCAGAATCAACATGATGGCCAGAGGTCCATCATGCAAACAGATTATTATTCTTATGAGTATGGATAATATTAACAAGTTCATGTTAGCCTCTAGCAAACATGTCTCTAACTTCAATCAATCTCTCAAAAACACCAAATCTGATCTCTCTGTCAACTTCATTCATATAGATCATCAAGGTCTCATTGTCACTTTAAACAGAGTTACCTCTCCATTGGAAATCAGTATCATCAGCAACTATTTCAAGAATTGCAACAATATTGATCTCAACAACATTCAAGATACTTGTCTTTCCCAGTCAAAGTTTTACCTCAAAATCCTCAGCATCCCTTACACTTTAGAAGGTACTAACATGCCTATTAACTTCAAAACAATGGAAGTGTTTATCAAAACATTACACATCTTCAATAATATCAACATCACTTCCAAGCCCTATATTGTCAAAGTTTCCCCCAAGTCTGATATGGCTATTGTCTGGATCAACATCTAGGATTCACAGAACAGATCAACAGCCAAAAAACTCATAAATCACTGCTTCAATGTCAGTAGCTTCATTACTACTATCAGAGGGATAAATATGAACCCTGGTATCCCACAATACAAGAACTGCTGGAAGTGGGATCACACTACCTTCTCATGTCATCTTCAAGGAGCTAGATGCTTGAAATGCAATGGCCTCCATAAAGTGGAACATCATTGTTACTTTATCTGGTGCTGTAAAACTAACTTCAAGACTAACCTCTCTTACCTTGAAACTAAATAGAGCAAACCTTGCCCCCACTCCTTCAAATACATCAACTGCAAGGATGACCACTAAGCAGACTCTAACATTTATGTTCTAGTGCTATCACTTCAACAAAGAATGGTATGCCAAGAAATACTAGAAACTCAGAGAGACTAGGGCCCAGTCAATTTGCTCAACCATGAGTGGCAACCATCAATGATTATCAAGAATATCAAGATCTTCTTGCAGAATATGCAAAAGAACAACCTTATTATTAACACAATCCTGGAAACTCACTTTGAGTTTGATATTTTGTTTATTCAAGAACCATCCTGGTCAACCATTCATTCTATTCTGAGCTCAAAAAGTAGAAATAGTGAAGAATTAGTTGGAGTACCTAGCCATCCCAACTAGCTTGTTTTTACAAACAAGTCTTCAAACATTCACAATTACCCAAGAGTCATCACTTATGTAAACATCAGACTCTCTCTCCTTCGATTTTCTCTTTATAAAGACATTCTTTCTTATAGAGATATTTCAATTGTCT
>Ga0157357_1000508_pt1 | contig 16638 bp, 8 predicted proteins | sample AttcapACBM1_FD_111485 | JGI IMG/M metagenome (GOLD analysis project Ga0157357, IMG submission 111485) | Fungus gardens microbial communities from leaf cutter ant in Botucatu, State of Sao Paulo, Brazil - Atta capiguara ACBM1 | ecosystem: Host-associated > Fungi > Mycelium > Unclassified ... | reverse complement strand
TTGATCTTGTCAAGATGAAAGTAAATGGGTATAAGTTTGGCTATAGCCTCTATATTATGATGTACTTGGACTTGAACATTTTTCTTTTTCTGGACAATAAAAAGGCATGTGATCACAGTCACATGACACATGACATGACATGATATTATAAGCCTAGATTCCAGAAAAAGAGGCTAAAAGAATAATATTAAGATGTATGTCAATAGTATATTCATCTCATAGTAAATATATGGACTTTAGGGTAAGGTTATTCACCATTAGCACAGACCATGTGTACTAGTATATACAATATAGAAATACATTAGAGACTCCTTGTCAAGTTCTTTTGTGATCATTACAAGATACTTTCTATTAAGTTTATCTTAGTAATACTATTGGTCTTTATAACTAGTGGTTACCACAATACTCTACTCTCCAAGTAGAAGAAGTTCAAAATGCTCTGATAATCCATAAAGCTGCTCTTCTCTGCATTTTCCTTAGTTCTTTAAGAAGCTAATAAAAGAGCACTCCTTTGAAATACTATAGTTAAAATTCATATAGTATGATTGGAAGAACATACATCCTGTAGAGAAGTTGTTTATCTATCTGAAATAGCCCTCTATTTTAGTTTCCCAGCATTTTCATGCCTTTTATTATAGAAAAAGCTTTGTTGGCATAATAGTGAACATGATAATAAAATAACAACTTCTTGTCAAAAAAGAAGCCTAGGTATCATTATGTATTTTTCAGATATAATATAAGTCCTCCTAACATCCCAAGATCCAGAGAAGAAGGCTGAATGTACTTTGTTAATCTAGAGAAGTAAAAGACCTCTCATTTATTATGTTTGATAACTAGTCCAAACTGATTAAGTAAAAAAGAAATAATGTTATAACTACAAAAGATATTTGCATTGGATTTTTCATAGCTTTTTTCTTGAGAGGATAAGAAGTCTGTTATCTACAAAAGAAAAAGTCAAAACTTGAATAAGAGAAAGAAGATTTTAGTTCTTTTTACAAATATATGAAAAATAAGAGCAATATAAAGAGCAAAACCCTAACCTATACCTACATCAGCTTTAAAACAAGGGGAGATAAAATGGTTCTACACATATTGAGTTTGTCTGTTAGATAGAAAATCAGAAAAGAAACAAGAAATTCTTGAGTCAAAGCCAGCTTTGTCTAGGATCTTCAGAAGAAGTTGATAATTTAGAGAAGGAAAGAACTAAGCAATGTTAAAAGCAAGTATGCTTATATGAAGGTTTTTTATCCAATCTGTACAAATGAGATAAGTTAGAAAAATAGCAGTATCTGTAGTTGAACACTATTTGATGCCACCCATTTGATTAGAATAAATGAATCCTAAAGTGATAGAATAAGCTTGAAGTCTATCACTTAAGATCTTTTCAATGAATTTTCCTAATGTGTTGAGGAGAATGATAAGATAGAAAGTTTTGAGAGTATTGTAAGATGGTTTATTGGGCTCCAGAATGATAATTGACATTGACTTTTTGAAGTGAGAAGGCCAATAACTTAAGTTGATGTATATATTTACTATATTAACAAAATAGTTAAGACATTTGTCATCATCAACCAACAACTTGAGATAACTTTAGAAGATGCAGTCTGGACCTGGAGTAGATGAACTGCTGTATTTCTTAATACCATTGATAAGTTCAGCTTTGGAAAAAAGAGGCCATTCTATTTGTTGGCATAATAGAATTTTCTCTATAAGATGAAGATTTATTATTCTGTTTTGAGCAGTGTTATAAGAAAGGTAAAGAGCTTGTTATAAATTGTCCAAATCATTGCAAGAATATCTATTGAATTTAATAGCTTCTGTGACAGATAGCTTGCTTTTCTTGACCCAATTTATCAAGTCTCATAGTCTTTTGTTAGTTGATGTAATTTCTTATCAAAAAAAGTCAGTTTAGCCATTTTGACCATCTTTCTATATTTAATTCAGTCTGTTCTACTTCTAGATGCTCAATATGTAGTTAGATCCCTACTACATTCATTGTTCCACTATGTTTTGGAATGTTTAGTAATGTTAACATTTTTGGAATACTTATACCAAAGTTTCTCTGTAATAGAAGTGAATTCTTGAGTTATTCCTTCTAGTACCTTATGATTGCTAATGTTAGTCATGTCAATATGGCCTACTATATTCCTCAACTCATTGATGAATGCTTTTTCTTCCTCACTGTTTTTGACAATGGCTTGTTTCTTCTCTTGGATGAACTCTTTCTTAATGACAATATGAACTACCAAAGGAGCATGATCAGACAGTCCTTGGAGACTAGGAAAAATAGAGTGATTACTGAATTCCTCTGCATTAGCTCAGAGAAATATAAGATCAAGTACTGAATTCATATCTTGAGAGTTATCAGCATATTGAGTCAGAACTTGATCAATAGGAGTGGAAAGCTCTAAGTAAAAACTGTCAGCTATCTCTTTTAGAGAATCTGCATGTGTGGAATGGTGTGGATATAAAGGGTTCCAATCATTGTCTCTGATGTTGAAATCTCCTGTTATAATAAGAACATTATTCAAATTCATCTTTGTATTTTTGAGATACTTTAATGCATATTGTTGGTCATCTGAATAAATGTTAATAAGAAAGTACAAATGACTACAGTTGAAAAAAGAAACAAGATTAGTATCTCTATGATTAAAAATGTCTTTTCTAAGTGAAAAATATAACCTTGATACTCTGATATTGATATATGTAAGAACTCTTAGATGTTTGTTCTCAGTGTTTGATGTTCTTACAAATATAGTCCAAAACAGATGATTTGAAGCACTTACAATCTCTTCACCTTCTTCAAATATCAAGCTTGGAATGTTATAAATAATGGACCAAAGCAGTTCCTAAATAAAAAGAATATCAAACTCTTTATTGTTTTCTAGTAAAGTGTCTGTTAGAAGTCTGTTCTTGCAAGCATTCTATGAGAAAATCTTTAGGATTTTTAGAATTATATTTTACCCCTGCCTATAGATAAGCAAATTAAGTTGGCTCAGAGAAATCTGAGCTCTTATGACTTCTTATTGTATCATTTACAATTGAACCTGTGTTTCCAGAATAGACAATTGTAACTGTCTGTCTGGTGGTCTCCCTTACAGTTGGTGTACTTGAATAAATGAGTGCATGGTTTGTCTTTCTTAGTCTTGAGTCTGAGTGGGTTTGTCTTAAAGTTTACCTTGTAGTATCATGCCATATCTCTGTAATGCTTAAGTTTGTGTAGTCCATTGCATTTTTGGCATCTTGATCTATGTACATAATATGCAAATATAATGTGGCCTCACTTTCAGCAATTCTTGTATTGCAGAACACTAAAATTTATACTTGTACCTTTAATAGTGGTAATGTGTCATTTCAGGTTGAAGCTTTAGTTAATGAGTTGTTTGGCTTTTGTGTCATTCTTAAAGTTCTAAATGTTGATCTATACTACAGCTATGTCTGATTTTAGTGAAGCTTTGATAACACATGGGTGAGAAGCTAATATAATATCTTTGAAGAGATAGGCAATCTTAATTATTCACTTGATAATATCTGGCATGACAGGAAGATTAGTATTATCAACAAGATAAGAAATATCTAATATCTTCAGATAAGATTTTGATTATGGAAGCCTTAGGCTCATAATGTTGCTTGAGTCAACATTATTCAGTTCATCAATATATTTTTCCACAATATTAAGGTCTGATGAGACAGCTATCTTGTTAGTGATTACCACAATTTTCTTATTGTTAGAGTACATAAATTTGACTGAGGTTTCACATTTAATGTTCTTAAATTGTCTATTGATGTTAGCAATATGTATATTTGACTGTGCCATAATTCTTTCCACATTGTTCAATCTCATAGATATGATAATTTGTTTTCTAGATAGAGTGACCTTTAGTTATCATGTTTATTTTTGGTTTATCTTTCTGGCTTGATTTGCTTATGACATTGTAGATTTTAGATATCTCATTGAGAGTGTGTTTAGAGAAGATATTCTTGATCTTGAATATTTCCTTGATATTGCTCCTAGATACCTGAGCATATGACTATTTGTTATCCTGTGAGTTTGAGTTAACTAGTGTATTTTTCTTGAAAAACTTTGACTTCACCAAGACACTTTTGCTGGGCCTCAGAGAAATGGGAGGAGGAACTCTAGAAATGTCAGCCTGTTTGCCTTTGTTTTTATCCAGATTAGATGAAGTCTCCTTATTGGAAGAGTCTTATTAAACTGAGCAGATATGTATTGTCTAAAAGTCATGTTCTTCTTATCAGCCATGAGTTTATCCCAACCAGATTTATAAATTTCCAAAATAAATTTCCATGTCACATATTCAAAGCTCACAATTTGTGGAATATTCTGAGCTGTCCTATTTTTCAAAGGGTATTGTTTGATGAATGCTGCCAATATAAGTTACTATTTCACAATAGTGGGTCTGTAGGCTAGTTTTCTTGATATGAGATGACTGTAAGCTTGAAACCTTGAGATAATTTGCTGCTGTATGAGAAGCATGTGTGTTCTCAGTTGCTGGTGCAATATTACCAGAGTTTTCTACTCTCTCTTTCAAGGATATATAAGAAAGAGAAGAAATGTTCTTTTCTCTATGTTTGACTCAACCTACCTATGTAGGACAATTGGCCATCACTTGGATGTAATTCATATAGATGACAGAAGATGCATTGAAGAGTACTGATACTTCTCTAGAACTGTTAGAATTGTAGCTAAAAAGTCAATCTCTAGGAGTATTAATTCCAATATTCATTAGTAGAGTTGCAAAGTGATCTTGCCCTCTTAACAACTTATGAATATCTATCCTAGATATTTAAGAATTATCTAAAATTAGAATAACTCACTTAACAGTTTCTATTCCTAGATAATTATACTAGATAGCATACTTAGTATAAGTTAGTAGTTACACTGCAAAACCTCATTCTAAAAATTGACTCAAACTATTATCATCTTCTGATGTTAGCAGTGATATACCTCTTACCTTCTGGTAAGCTTATTTACTAAAGACATCCTAAGTACCTCATCTGAAATATGCAACCAGTGTAACTAGTAGAGGCATAGTATATAAGTTGAAGCTGAAGGTTGTTCTAACTTCTACATTCTATATACCCAGATAATGCAAGCTACTAATTTGGACTTCAAAAGCTCATTATTGGGTCTTGGATAATGAGATGTAAACCATGTCTAACAATACTATGTCTAACAATTTCCATAACTAGTAGACTGATTTCTACAAACCAAGTTGTACTAGAAAGCCCTAAATAAAGACTATCCACACATATATAGAATATATAAAAGTGACAACAGATTACTAAGATATCAAACTATTAGTAACTATAAGTTTTATTGGCTATTATCTTAGGAATGGCTAAACAGATTTATATGATTTAACTTGCATTGAAAAGTGCTCATCAGACCATCACTAGTAATATATAATACATTACATAGCAATCAGTACTTACAGAGATACAAGCATATCAATATAGTAATATAATTAGAATTATCCACTAAAATTAACCTGACAGCTGCTATGACAACTGTCAGCCAGATAGAGATAGTGAATAGTGATCATGTGATAGCAACTGCTTATACACAGACCATTGTCTTTTCTCTTTTAAACTTCTGAATTACTTCTAAACCTCTGAGAGTTCACCCAAGGTTTAGATATCACAAATAAGTGAGTAGTTCATTTTATGATATCAACATCCAAGAACTAAGACCTAGGGTAATTGTTTACAGTCTCCATTCTCTAAATACTATCAGCACACTCTTCCAGTGTTAGTGACAACACACTTTACCACATTTGGGTGGATTCTCCCTCTTAATCTCTCTAAGTCTGTCTCCTGGGAGATATGACCAGTGCAATGAGTAGAGATGCAGCACATAAGCTGAAGCTGAAGCCAAAGGTTGTTCATTATCCATGTTTGTATATCATGGATAAGTAAAACACTCATCTGTCTTCTAAGAGTCTGCTATGGATCTTGGTTGCTAAGGTGTGAACCACACCTAACATTCTATGCAACTGATCATAGACTTCTTTTGCACCAACAGTTTCTATTCACCATTGACCTAGTTATGTGTGGCTGACAACATGACCTAACTATTAGCCTGCCTTTTTCACGTCGTCTTGCAATCAATTGACGTGCTCAAATCATTGCTTGCTGCAATCTCACTTATCTTATTAGATATCCGATTAATCAAGGTAACCAACTTGGATCTATTGGACCTCTACAATTTATGGCCCCATTTCCTATTGTAACAACCAATATTTTCGGCAGCAAGAAACTTATTTCATACTCATACCCACATACTCTGGAGACTCATGCGGAAGACAACTTTAATTCCCGAAGTTCTCAGCAGCTCTCTTTAGGTAGCAGGGATCTCCTTCCCATCGAGTTCGGGAGGCCGACAGACGCAGCAGGAGCGGGCCAGCACGATGCGCACGGACCTTATACATTCAAACATCTCTCGATTTGGGCGTATCTGGCTTTCGGATTAATCGTACTCTGGATATCGTTTGTGACGGTTTATGCATGCTTTAGATGTTGCCGAGCACATATTGTTCGACTTGACATCAGTGACGACGAGAATACGCAAATTTGGAAGAAGCGATCAGCGGCTGCCTCAAAGAGAAAGGAACATTCCCACATCTGGGGGTGGATGGGAGAAATTTCTGCTGCGAGTAGTGAGGTGTGTTGGCAGGAGATTTCGAGGATGTGGCTCTGACAAGGCTCAAATATACTTACAGATCCAATTTCTGAGGAAATACCCTGCTAATGTCGAGGGATTAGAGGCTAGCCTTGCTGGAGAAATATCATGGACTGGCAGTCGGACCGGCAGTATGACTCCTCAAAGTATGATTACAAACCACGAGCCTATCCTCATTGGGTTACCACCACCGAGTCTCAAATCTACGAGTAGAGTAGATACAAGTTTCCCTGGGTCTGGTTTTACAGGCACATCGGGGGCGGCAAGTAGAGACAGTGCTGCCAAGTTGCCATCAGTTGATCTGTTTGCTTTGCCGAAGGATTCTGGTTCAGTGTCTGAGCTGTGGAGCGAGTCTAAGTTATCACCAGTACGAGGATCAATTATCCACCCAAAACCGGTCGCTACAGTTGTGCCAAGGTGGTACTTCCCTAGTATGATTCGTTCATAGTCCAAAGAAATTTCGAATTCGATTGTCTGTAAAACTTTAATAGATCACACGTGATGACCCGCCTGAAAAAGTGGAAATAAATATTTTTGCTTTTTCGTTCAGCCTTCAATTTCAGTCAGTGCGCTAACTCCAGTTCGACTATTCAAGCGAGGGGCTTCTTCTTCTTCTTTACCTGCGTGTAGCATCTTATCACGGAAACGGGAGTCACTGTTATGCTCCCGAAAGTCGCAACTCATTTTTTACACACCACTTCGAGGGCGGCAGCGCAGGCTGTACAGGCCCCTCTGCGAAATGTATTTCAAACTGGATCCTCGAGTGGCCCAAATCTCGGAAATTGGAATGGAAGTTCCAACTGGGGTGGACACGGTCCGGGCGCTGGAAGCGCGAAACAAAGTACTGGAAGTCGATATTACTCTTCCTTCAACGTCTGTCTTCTGTTTCTAATGGATCATTTTTACATATGTCCTTAGTCTTTTATTTTTATAGGCTTCTGGAAGAGCCGTTTCGCAGGCGAATGCTGTCTCAGTCAACGATGGATCTTTTTCTCAGTCAGATGACAATGACGACCACTTATCCCGTCATGTTGTCACCATGCAAGCTCATTCTGGACCGTCAACAAAACGTCCCCGCATTCGTAGTTCGAGCGTATCTCTCACGAAGACAGAGCCGCCTGGTGTCCTTCAAACTTTACAACTTCGGGGCCGCTCGCGGTTCCTCCATACTTCCATAGAAACTGCGCCACAACTTTGTCAAAATTCCATCTCTCCTAATGCTCAATTAAGGCCACGAAGAAATTCAACCTCATCGACAAATGGTCTGGACAGACCAGTATCACCTGTCCGAAACTATTCGGATGAGGCAAGGTCGCTGCCTCTGCCCGGGACGCCCGTACGCCCTCGTAGGAATTCAATATCCTCTATCGGTGATTTGGACCCTTCTGCTATTGAGCTTACGGATACCACGCTCGAGCAGATTGACGAGAGATTGCGATTGCAACGTGACTCAGCGTCTTCCATCGACCAGGGCGACCATTCGTCTATTGATACCCAGCCCATTACGCCTGTGCAGTCCTTATCACTTCCCCAACAGCATTCTCCCTCTTCTCGCACCTCACTACCCTCTACGGCTCCCATTTCCTCTCAATTCTCATTTCTTTCCGAGGTCAAGGAATCCAAAGATGTTCACTGTGTCGCAGAGGCTGTCACTCGCTTTAGGTCATTAGCAGAAGACGCCACCGTTCATGATTTCAATCTTGCTCTGGAAGTACTGCTGTCGACACGGGAAGGAGAGTCCGCTATGTTGATGCTCGAAGTCTACAATGACATGATCAAGCGATCTGTTCATCCCAACAGTAGAACTTATTTCTTGTTGCTTTCATCATTAACCGAGAGGAATTGCGAGATCGAGCTTACACTCCGTAATCTGGAAGATCAAAAGCGTCGAATAGAGCTGTATGGTGGGTGGGATGATGTACCGACTGAAAGGCTTCAGCACCGGATCAATACACTCTGGTTAGAACAGAAAGAGAATTTTTCTTCAATCATCTCACTGTTCTCGGCTGCCAAATCTACCCCTGATCATTATCCAGCTCGGCTCTATAGTCAGATTCTACTTTCGTGTCTGCATCGCCTGAACATCGATGCTGCCCTTGAGATATTCCGTTACGCTGAACTCAGGGTCGAAAAACTCCATCCCCAATTCTATAAGATTTTGATTGAACTTTATGGCAAAATTAAGGACATAGGAGCTGCAGAACGTGTCTTCAAACGTTATATGGCCGCTGGGCGACAGCGCGGTGACAATCTCGGGGAGTCCTACAGCAATTTTGCGAAGAATCATATTTCAGTTTGGAACGCCATGATCAGCGCTTATTTCCGGTGTGAACTTCCTGAAAAAGCGATCGAGATATTGGACCAGATGTTGAACTCGCCAGCCGGCAATAATTTCACATACACAGACCCCCCTCTCCCCGCTGCATCTACATACACCTGCATTTTAAGCGGCTTTTGTGCTGCCGGTGACGTACACACTGCATTGACTTGGTACGAACGCCTTCTTCGGCAAGGTATCAACTTGAAAGATTCCAACTCGCCTTCCGATAAACCAATCATACCAAATGTCAACGCCTCTTTGGTTATGGTCGACGCACTAGTCGCTAATGGTCTTGTTTCAGAGCTCAACAAACTTTTCCCCACTTTCTACCTCAACGTGGGGTGTATGGTCCACGTCCCTCGCTGCGTCTATTTGGCCAATATGAAGGCTCTGGCGAACATCACTAACCCTCAGACAGCGAAGGAAAACCTTGATTTCATATTATACAAGGTGATACCCTGCATCCCGAGCAAAGGAAGATCTGATATCATCCTTCCCCTTGCTCTCCAATACATCAGGAGAGGTTTTTTGGACGAGCCACTCGGTTTCTATTGCGAATTCTTGAACGAGCACTTGTTGAAGCCAGAGGAGGCCAACACTTCCTCGGTTAATATGATGCCGTGGCGAATGAATTTCTTCCGTTTCGCGGATGCTTATTTTGAGGTTGCCATTGCTCAAGATCGCCTCACGACAGGTGCCGCTGCATCGATGCTGCATATGGCTTGCACTGTTGGCCTTAGTTTCATCTATCCAGGAATGCACAAGGCTCTCTTACATGCCTATGGGCTCGTGAGGCTGGATAATCGATTCTCTATCAAAAAAATCAGTCTATTGAATTGGCAGGAGCTATTGTGGATGGCTCTCCGGGTCTCTCAGGGCGTCTCGTATGGTTCTTCATACGCCTCCTCACCTGTTACATACATCAATGTACCTAACTCCGCCTTCCCTGGAATACTCAGCCTCATTGAAGACCTTTCTCAGTGCCAAGTTGATGTCACTGCTCTCCCAAAACCCCTGATGGAACAAATCATTAAACACCTAGTTAACCTCTATGGACCACAGTCCGTCATTGGGGCATTCGAGAAATTTGGCCCTGGGTTTAAACAGGTGCTGGACTCTAGCAAAACCGTCAACTCATTGATATTTGGAGAATCGGTCAACACTACGGATCCTCGTCCCGAAACATCGTTCAGAAAGTTGTCTTTTGACCCCGATACAACCAAGAAGATTGACAGTTTGCTGAGAAATAGCAATGTTGGTCTTCAGGGAAAGGTCGCGTACAAAACTTTCCTGGCGAATCTGAAGCGGCACAAAATTCCCAAGCTCACAATACTTGGACGGCTCATACAAGTGTTGGGAAGGCAAGGTGAGGTACAGAAGCTGCACGAGGTGTACGGGATTGCGCAAGCAGTTTATAACAGCCCCGAACTGTCACAAATGGCTCTTCATCAAGGTTGGATTTGTGTCGAGGATAGTATGGTCATTGCACTCGCCCATGCCGGCGACATAGACAACGCACACGTCCATCGGTTGAGACTTCTTGAACAGAATCTTGCGCCCTCGGCTGATGCTTATGGAGCTCTTATCCTCTACGTCAAGGATACCACCGATGATGCATCAAATGCGATGATTCTCTTCCAAGAAGCAGTCGACGCCAACGTCGAGATGAATCTATACCTTTACAACAACATAATTTCCAAGCTTGCTAAGGCACGGAAGGCAGATAATGCACTAGAATTGTTCCAGAGGATGAAGGCACAAGGTCTTACTCCATCGTCAATTACCTATGGTGCTGTCATCGGTGCATGCGCAAGGGTTGGAGATTGTCAAAGCTCTGAGCTATTATTCAGTGAAATGCTGCGGCAACCGAACTTCAAGCCCAGAATTCCACCCTACAACACGATGATGCAGCTTTATACGATGACGAAGCCGAATCGTGCGAAGGTTCTTTCATACTACCAGGAATTGATTGCTGCCGGCATTAAACCTGCTGCTCATACTTACAAGGTAGGCTCTGATTCTCTAGAAATCAAGGTGTCGCTCATAGATATTTCTAGTTACTTCTCGATGCTTACGGATCAATTGAGCCGATTGATATAGACTCGATGGAAGCTGTTTTCAAGGACGTTCAAAACAACCCAGATATCGAAGTTCAAGGCACCCATTACGCGTCACTCATCAATGCTTATGGTTGTGTTCAGCGTGATCTCGATAGGGCCGCCGCCACTTTCGATTCTGTCCCCCCTAAAATTCTGGATGCCGTCGTCTTTGAGTCTATCATCAATGTCTTAGTTTCTCATCGGCGTACTGATCTCATTCCAGAATACATTGCCAAAATGACTACTGCTGGTGTCCATATGACTGCATACATCGCGAATTTCCTCATTAAAGGTTATGCAGTCATCGGGGAATTGGACAACGCACGAGATATATTTGAGAGCTTGATAGATCCCCCTACCGGTGTTGCTGCACCACACAATCATGCGCCTCATAATCCCGATGCTGTAGTTCGCATTCCGTGGATGGAACCTGTTTATCGCGAAGTGAGTACCTTCTCCGCACGACGTTTCGCATAATAATCAATTCTCCCCAGCCTTCAACATGGGAGGTCATGGTTAGGGCCGAACTTGGTGCTGGAAACCGTGACAGAGCTCTGGACCTAGTCGAACGACTTAAATCTCGGTGAGTACTCGATCCTGACTGAGTATAGAAAAACAATTGACCTTCATTTAGGCAATATCCTGAAGCAGTGTTCAACCGGATCAGTGGTGTGATGGCCGATCATTCCTCTCTTTCACCTTCACAATCAGAGTGACTTGCAACCTTTTGAAATCCTTTAGTCACAGGACCCGCAATCAGGTGCAGGTTCTATTTCTTGAGAATCTATTCTCTTTGCGCTCTGCAGCAACCAGGCCCCTTCTCCCCCTTCCCCCTACAGAAACTGCCATTCTTTGGACTCAAATAGCATTCGCATCGCCTAGAATCTCATCCTAAGACTAGCTTAATGACTCATCTTTCGTTGCTAAGAGGACAGACATCCCGGCTAAACGATTCCACGTGTACTGTATATTTATCTTTATCTTTTGGTGGCCTGATACCACGTCGTCAGGGAACATATATGACAGATGACACTCTTAAGTTATCGTTATGTCTGTACATTATCGTGCGTTGTATGCTGCAATGTTCTCTGTTAGGAGCTTGTTGCAAAAGTTACTAGTAGCTTTCTCTGGACAATCGCAAAGTGTTGGTCAGAGATAACTAAGTCTCATGCTGTAAGGCAAGTGGTTATATATCTACATGATGGAGATCATTACTATTGGTAACACACAACAGTGGATACTGAATAGTTGATGGCACTGGAAGAATTTCTAGTACTTGATCAAGTAGAAAGAGTTCGGCCTGGAGGATATGTTTCAACATATCGAGACTCCAGCCTTATACCATTGCTTCAGATCACGGCAATCTTAGAGGGAGGTGGATGTAAGGGAACCTGCTCTTCTATATGTATTCACTTTTTTATGCTCAGATGTGTTATCTGTTTATCTGCACTCTTCCATACTGTGATTCATCATCTATGTTACCATCTGTCCAGCTTCTATCTGCTCATTCATGCTTTTCTATGCTTTTCTACTTCTCTGTTAAGTATGGTTCTCACTTCAGGTGGAAGTCTGCAATTAGTTGCATAGAGCAGAGTGAATCAAGTTAATAGTAACTTATCTGAGGTGCTAAGACTATTAGAAGTGATCTTCTCAGTCCTATTATAGTTGGTGTGGACTTTTCAGGAATGTCATCTTCCACTCATCTCCCTTCTTTATCCGTACATTATTATACCCTCATCATAAGTCTAATTTAGTAAATATTTTCTTCATACTAATGTTTTCTACAATATTCAAAATTAGAGGTGAAGGATAATTATTTTTGATTGTTCATTCATATAAATATCTATAGTCTTATACTGTTCTCTTCTTACCATCCTTCTTCCCTACAAAAAACACTGATGCTGTTTGAGGCAACTTTGAGAGTCTAATATACCCTTTCTCTCTTCTCCCTTAATAATAGATACACCTTTCCCTTTCTTGGCATGAATCCTTCCTTTATCTCTATTGCATGATTCCACAACTTCTTTGTTAGCATCCTCTCACTTGCTTTCTTTCTGAAGACATGGATCCACTTATGCAACCTTTGTGAAACCAATTTCTTGGCCTCTTCTTCAGATTTTTCTGCTTCTTCTTCCTCATTCCAAATCTTCTACTCATTCCAAATCTTCTATTCTTCTGCCACTCTTTTTACCTTCATTGTTCTTTCTTTCTTTGGTTTTTTCTTTCTCTTTTCTTCTTTTTCCTGCTTTTTCTCTTCTTACTTCTTTTCTTCTTCTTTTTGCTTTTATTACCCTGGTTTTTCCTGCTTCAGTCTCTACTACTTTCTACACTCTTCTGGACACCTTGTTATTTTCACCTCTCCTGTCTTCCAGTTAATTTCAGGATTGTGATGAGCTAGCTATGGGATTCCTAAAATTATACTCCACTTTTGTCCACCAATTACATCAATCTCCATTTTTTCTTTGTGTTCTTGGTAATAGATATTCACTTCTACCATATACTCAATTGGTCCCTCTTTGTTAAAGGGACTGTCCACATGTTTCACATATATCAGTCTTTTTATTTTCTTCAATTTGAATCCCTACTTCCTAGCAAACTTCAAACTTATAACCAGCCCTATTACCCTACTATTCAACAACACTTCCACCATCACCCCTTCCTAAGTATCAATTCCTTCCAGCCTGATCTTTACTATAACTTCTCTTAGCATATCTCCATTATTCAGATCATAGCAGAATGTATTGCCTATTACTCTACTGAGCATTGTAAACATTACTACTAGAGCCTAGTCAAGTACTAACAGATTCTCTTCCCCATTTAAATTATTTCATTTCCATATTCCAGCTTTCTTCCTCTTCTTATAATTTTCTAATTCCTACAATTTCTTGTCAAATATCTAAATCTTCTATGGCTATAATAATTCCTTCCCCTATTTATGTCTATGGCATATGGACTATGCCTAGACACAAATCCTGCCTGCTATTATGGGTATACTATGACTACATTCATCCTTTCCATTTTCTCTATCAGAGTAGACCCTGCTAGTATCTATAGAATCTCCTGCCTTCTTAATCAAACTTGAGGCTGTAGCAACTGTTGTCTTTGTGCCTCCCTAGCATTTGCTAGTACATTTATTCTTAGTACTTGAGCTCCTGTCTCCTTTCTTCTTCTTAACCTTTTCTCTTCCCTTCTACTCTTTCTTCAATGTCTATCTAAATTCATCATTCTCTTATACCACTACTCAATGCATTTGGAGGGTATTCTGATTCTATCAGTTTTTACCTAATTACCCTATTTATCTCTTGCTTGAATTCTTCCACCAGTAGTCTTTCTTCATATTTACTCTTTCTTACTGTCTTTTTATATTATCTTCTCCACTGAATTCTTGCTTTAAATTTGTAAGAAATTCTTTTATATTACTATATTGATGTATTTGTATCTTTATGAATACTGATCTCTATATAATAATAATATATAATATATAATTAGAGACAGTTTGATAAGTACTTTCCAATGTAAATTTGACCATAGAAATCTATTTAGTTGTTTCTAAAATAATAACTAATAAAACTTATGATTACTAATAGTCTGATATCTTAGTAATCTGCTATCACTTTTATACATCCTACATATATGTGAATAGCTCTCATTTGAGGCTTTCTAGTATAACTTGGTTTGTAAGAATTAGTCCACTGGTTATAGAAATACAAGTTGAATAAAGTTTGTGATATCCAAATATAACTATCATAACATGTAGAGGTATAGTACATCTACTAAAGCCAAGGTCATTTATAATCTACATCTACATGTGTTGGATAATATTCCCATGCTTTTTTAATGACTTCTGAAATTTTTGTATAAATAGTTTCCTCTTTCAGATATATTTTTTACCTGACATAATATATAAGAGTTATAATATCATATAATGTATAATGTTATCCTTTCTTCTATATGTCATATGATATTGTATATTATAAAATGAAAGTGTGAACAGACTTTAGGACAGATAAGATAAGATATAGGACAGTAGTTATTATTAGTCTATAACGAGAAAGAAAGGGCACATGACTGGGAAGTCATATGACATGATGTCATAGGGCCTAGAGTAGTCTAGAGTAGTCTGGAAGGACTTAGGGTCTAGAAGGATTAGAAAGAGTCTAGAGATAGAGTAACATTAAGGAACATGTTAATAGCATGGTTTCCTCATGGTGTACACATGGTATATATATGGACGATGGAGATTAAGAGTAGGGTTGAGGGTATGATGTCAGGGCACATGTATATGGCATACTGGCCTTGAGGTAGACACATGGTGGATGAATAATAGAATATGAGGACTGGATATGGACATTAGGGTAGGTATAGAGAAGTTGTAGCATGGATCATGAGGACTTTATATAAATAGTCAGTAGAATACTGTTGTGGTTCCCTGTCGAGTTCTCTTGTGAATATACAACTTGTGTTCCCCACTAGATATCTGCCCTTTGAGATTTACCGCTTGTGCTTCTATTGAACTTTAGTCTAGTGGTTGCCACAACATTGTAAGTATGACTGTGTAAAAGTTGTAACAGTCACATGTAATATCACATTATCCTATTTTACTAATTCTAAATTAAAAAAAGAATAGAAAGGAATCAAGATAGAAAATTAAGAGAAATTATTTGGATATATAAAATACAAATATCAAATAATCTTTAGCTTCAGTTTATATACTATATTTCTACTAGTCATATTAGTCACATATTTTAAAAGGTTTACTTAGGGTTTAGTGAGAAATAAGTTCACCAAAAGATGGTAAGTGTATTGTTGCCAATACTAGAAGATAAGTATCAGTTTTGATCAATTTTCAGGATAAGGGTTTACAGTATAACTACTAGCTTATATACTAAGTATTCTACCTAAGGTAGTTATCTAAGAATAGAAACTGTAAATGAGTTACTCTAGATCCAGATGGTTCTTGTATATTGGAGTAGAGATCTATAAAGTTATTAGAAGTCTAACAAGAATATCTGAGAAGTGATTGACTTGGAATAAAGGGAAATGATTTATACTAGAAGAGATTTGGGAGTGTGGATGGGTTAGTAGGCATTATCTATATGTTGGAACAAATATAGCCAGATTAGAGTATGATATTTTATAGTTTAGTTTTCTTATTTTCTTTTTTGAATATTAGCTAAGAAAACAAAATATGACATCATATATGTTACAAATTATTATAGAAGCATAACATATGTCACATGTATAACAGTGATTGTTATACTACTATGTAACTTGGTAGAATATTATAGAAACTGTTTGTCAAGATTACAAGAAGTGGACTTAGTTTTTTCTATTCTCTTTTCTCATTTTTATTTTTATTTTTATTTATTTTCCTTTATTCTATTTTTAGAACTAGGGTTAGGGTTAGAGTGACAAGATCACACTGTCACACAGCAGGTCACATCAGATGACAGGAACAGTCACAAGTCATGGAATACATGGAAAGATGTAGAAGGTTCTAGAAGAAGTGATGTCATATA
>Ga0157357_1000507_pt1 | contig 16642 bp, 19 predicted proteins | sample AttcapACBM1_FD_111485 | JGI IMG/M metagenome (GOLD analysis project Ga0157357, IMG submission 111485) | Fungus gardens microbial communities from leaf cutter ant in Botucatu, State of Sao Paulo, Brazil - Atta capiguara ACBM1 | ecosystem: Host-associated > Fungi > Mycelium > Unclassified ... | reverse complement strand
CGGCCTTATGCCGTTTTGACTTAAGGAGAATCGTATGTTAGGTGGATTTAGCGGTTTTTTTGTTGTGCTTGTTCCTGCCCTTATTCTTATGGCGATTGGCGCATTAAATATTTTGCATGTTGCCCATAAAAACGATAAATAAAAACACAGCGGTTTTTTCCGGCGTTCAGGCGCTGCTGGCTGCCGGGCGGAATTGCTGCGCCGGTAAGGCATAATCTGCCGGTGTCGGCATTGCGCTGCCGGTTTTGGGTGTTGCTGCTGCTTTAAGCGGGGGCGCGGCAAAACGGCCGGAGTCGCGCCCTCTATATCGCTTAAAATTCAGCCGCAAAGAGAGCAGGGGCATGGTGACACAGGATTTATCGGCAGTTGGAGCAAGGCCGCTGGTGACGGTTGTGGCTTGCGCGCTTGTCCGGCCGGAACCGGGGACAGAAAGGGTAAATAGCGGCGCGGCGGCTGTTTTATTGGCGCAACGCCCCAAGGGGAAGAATTTGGCCGGTTTCTGGGAGTTTCCCGGCGGCAAGATAGAAGCGAATGAGCGGCCGGAGCAGGCTCTGGCGCGCGAATTATATGAAGAGCTGGGGATAAAGCTGGCCGAGGCGGATTTGCAGCCTCTCAGTTTTGCCAGCCATGCTTATGAAAATTTTCACCTGCTTATGCCGCTTTATCTGTGCTGCCGTTTTTCCGGGCAGCCGCAGCCGCGGGAAGGGCAGGCGCTGCAATGGGTTGGCGCTCAGGCTTTGGCGGCCGATTATCGGCAGGCCGGTCTGGCCGCCGGCTCTGCGGCCAAGCCGGCGGCTGCTTGCCCGGTTGCTCCGCCGGGGGTAAAATTCCCCCTGCCGCCGGCGGATATTCCGCTTGTCCCGGCTTTGCTTGCCGCTTTGAAAAGCCGGGGAACAGAATAAACCCTGTTGTGCGGCAATCCCCGGCACTTTACCGCGCTTATGGCGGCCTGACCGCTGCCGCCGCTCTGATGAGCGCCGCGCCGGGGCGGCAAGAGGCGGATTCCGGCCGGGCGGGCGCGCCGGAACGGCCAGACCGGGGCCGCGCTTTGCCTTGGCTTTTTGCCGCCGGATCGCAGAAAAGCGCGCTTTCCGCTTGTCTTGCCGCTCTGAAAGGCGTAAGACAGGCAAGAGAGACGCGAGCTCCATAAGATTTCAGGGAAAGAGCGCAATTATGTCCAAACCGGTAAAGATGAATAAGGCCGAAGCAGCAAAATTTGAGGCGGCACTGCTGGCTGATGAGGCGCAATATTGTTCTTTTGGCGATACGGTGCATTATGTGCAGCCGCCGAAAATCTTTGCCGGCTGTGAAGGCTCTTATATGTATGATCTGCAGGGAACGCCTTATCTTGACCTGCAAATGTGGTATTCTGCCGTCAATTTCGGCTATGCCAACCCGCGGCTGGATAAAGTGCTGAAAGAGCAGGTAGACACTCTGCCGCAAGTGGCGAGCCAATATTTGCACCCGACAAAAATTGAGCTGGCCAAAACTATTGCCCGGGATATGAAAAAGAAATTCGGCCGCGCCGGGCGGGTGCATTTTAATGTCGGCGGCTCTCAGGCGATTGAAGATTCGCTGAAGATTGTCCGTAATGCCAGCAAGGGCAAAAGCCTGATGTTTGCCTTTGAGGGCGGCTATCACGGCCGCACTCTGGGGGCGTCCGCCATTACGTCCAGCTATCGTTACCGCCGCCGTTACGGCCATTTTGGCGACAGAGCGCTGTTTATGCCTTTTCCTTACCCCTTTCGCCGCCCCAAAGGCATGACCGTGGAAGAATATGGCGAATTTTGCGTAAAGGAATTTGCCCGCCTGTTTGAGACAGAATATAACGGCGTGTGGGATCCCAAAGTGGGAGAGGCGGAATATGCCGCTTTTTATATTGAGCCTTTGCAGGGCACCGGCGGTTATGTGGTGCCGCCGCGCAATTTCTTTAAAGGCCTGAAAAAAGTGCTGGATCAATACGGCATTTTATTGGTGGTGGACGAAATCCAGATGGGTTTTTACCGCACCGGCAAATTATGGTCGATAGAGCATTTCGGCGTTAAGCCTGATGTGCTGGTTTTTGCCAAAGCCCTGACCAACGGCCTTAACCCGCTGGCCGGCCTATGGGCGCGGGAAGAGCTGATTAACCCGCAGATTTTCCCGCCCGGCTCAACCCATTCCACCTTTGCCAGCAATCCGCTGGGCACGGCTTTGGGGCTGGAAGTGCTGCGCATGACCGCCGAGGCGGATTTTGAGGCCATGGTGATGAAAAGCGGCGCTTATTTCCTTGCCGGTTTGCAGGATTTGCAGAAAAAACATGCGGAAATAGGTGATGTTGACGGGCTTGGCCTGGCCTTGCGCGCTGAAATTTGTGCAGCAGACGGCTTTACCCCTAATAAAGCCCTGCTCGATAAAATGGTCGATATCGGCCTTTCCGGCGATTTGGAGTATAAAGGGCAGAAATGCGGCCTGGTGCTTGATGTTGGCGGCTATTATAAAAATGTTATTACTTTGGCGCCTTCGCTCTATATCAGCCGGGAAGAGATAGATCAGGCGCTGGAATTGCTGGATCAGCTCCTCACCCGCGCCAAAAAACACTGAGCAACGCCGCTCTGCTGTTTTGCCGCTCTGGCAGGGAAACCGGAACAGCGCCGCACGTCAGGGCAGCCGCGCCGGGCGGCAGCCGGGCCGGGGCGGGAAAGGCCGAAACAAGGCAGGGCGGCAATATACAGGATATGCAGGGCAGCGGTAATATAGGGTATAAGGTGCCGGCAAAGAGCAAGGAAAGAGCAGAGATTTTGCCCGGCCGTCTGGAGCCGGCTTATTTGCTGCGGCTGTTTTTTGCTTATCCGCCGCAGGATTTTACCGCTTATCAGCAGCTAATAGACAAAACCGGTCAGCCGATAGCTGTTATTGGCGGCGCGGCGGCGATGAGTGACGGAGCGGGCGCGCCGGGCAAGGCCGAAGCAGGGGAGGAGAACCCGGAGGCCGGGGCTGTGGCAGCTTATGGGGCGATGGTGAGAGAAACGGAGGAGCGGCCGGGCGCCGCTGCGCCGCTGCCGGGAAAAGGGCAGTCGCTGTTGCTGCGCCTTCTCAAAAGCGTGAAGAGGCCGGCCGTCAAAAGGCAAAAGACCGCCGGCGCGCCGGATAAAAGGCGCGAAGACACCGATAATCAGGGCACAGAAGGCCGATTGGCGATGACCGGCGGGGAAGAGCCGGCGGGAGGAAAGGCTGCTGCCGCAGCGCTTGCGGTGCCTGCTGTCACAGAGGAGAGGGCCGCCCGGAGCCGGGAAAGGCCGGAGCACAGCAACAGCGAAACTGCAGCAGCGAGCCGTAATAGAGAGGCGCAAGGAGAGGCCGCTGCTCCGGGGCTGCGCTCTGATGCGGCGGCCGAGCCGGGCGGAGAGCCGAGCGGCGCTGTTTCTTTGCCGTTATTTTCCTGCCGTTTTAACCTGCTTACCACTTTAGAGCCGGAGCAGCTAAAACGGCTGCAAAAACTGCCTTTTTATAATAGTATAAAAAAACTGCTGACGTTTCGCACTCTCTTTCTGGGCACAACATTGTCAGAATTCGCGCCTTTGCCGGCGCCTTTCCCGCCTGGTCAGGCTGCCGCGGCCGCCGCTTATTTGCGCGCGCAGGCAAAAAATTATCCTTTGGTGATTGTCAAAGATATGCCGCAGGGGCACAATGCTCTTATTGCGCCGCCGCAAGCCAAAGCCGGGCAAAATTTTATGGCCGCGCTGGAAAAATGCGGCTTTATGGCGGTGGAAGGGCAGGCGCTCGCTTATGTGCCGGTGGATTATGCCGATATTGAGGCGTTTCTGGCGCGGTTTTCCAAAGCGCGGCGCAAGGATTTCCGCCGTAAATTGCGCGCCCGGCAGAATATTGCGATAGAGGTGCTGCAACAAGGGGCGGCGACTTTTGCCGATGAAGAGCAGATAGATCTGTATTATCGCCTGTATCAACAGGTTTATGCGCAAAGCCTGGTGCATTTTGATCTTTTGAGCAAAGATTTTTTCCGCGCTTTATTGCAAAAAGCCGATAACAGCCTGCGTTTTATTACTTATCGTGATAAAACAGGGCAGCTTATCGGCTATAATATTTGTTTTATTGTCGGCGATCGGCTGGTCGATAAATATATCGGGCTGGATTACCCGGCCGCTACAGATAACAGCCTGTATTTTGTCAGTTGGTTTTATAACCTCGCTTATGCGCGTGAGCAGGGGCTGAAATATTATGTCGCCGGCTGGACAGACCCGCAGGTAAAAGCCGCTTTGGGGGCAAAATTTATTATGACGCGCCATGCTGTTTATATCAGAAACCCGCTTTTGCGCCTGATTTTGCGCTGCTGCCGCCCGCTGTTTGAAGCGGACGCTCATATAAGCGCTGCTGCGCCCGCGGCCAAAGCGGCCGCGGCAGTAAAAGCCGCCGGCGCGGCCGCGCGCAAGGCGGGGGGAAGCCGGTAATGCCGTCACCACAAGCCAGACCGCCGCTGATTTTAAATTTTGATGATAGTGTCGGCCCGATAAAAGGCGCTTTTTGCCTTGATATGCAGGCCTGGCAGGAAAAAATCCGCTTTGCCTGCTCATGGCGTGATTTTGAGGCTGTCAGCGCCGATATAAGCGCCCGATTGCCGCCGGCTTACGGCACGGTTTTGCTGGGCAGCGGTGACTACCACCATATCAGCTATTTTCTGATAAAAAAATTGCTGGAGCGATGGCCGCAGCAGCCGGCCGTCTCTGGCGGGAGCGGGCGCGCTGTCGCTGCCGCGCCTCGCGCCGCGCCGGGGGAAGGGGGGCAAATTCATGTGGTTATTCTGGATAATCACCCGGACAATATGCGCTATCCTTTCGGCATTCATTGCGGTTCATGGGTGTCGCATCTGGCTTTGCTGCCGGCGGTGGCGCGCATTGATGTGCTGGGTATCACCTCAAGCGATATTGCTCTGGCGCATGCGTGGGAAAACCGGCTTTTGCCGCTGTGGCGCGGCAAGCTGCGCTATTGGTCCATAGGGGTTAATACCGGCTGGGCCTCTTTGTTTGGCCTGTCGCGCGCTTTTCGTAATTTTGCCGATGCCGCCGCTATGACAGCCGCTTTTACGGCCGAGCAGGCCGGGCGCACTATGCCGGTTTATCTGTCGCTGGATAAAGATGCGCTGAATCCGGCCTGTGTGCAGACAAACTGGGATCAGGGGGTAATGACAAAAGATCAGCTTGCGGCGCTGCTTACTGCTTTGCAGCCCTGCCTTATCGGCGCCGATATAGTGGGCGAAATGTCGGCCTATGCGTATAAAAGCCTGTTCAAGCGCGCTTTGAGCGTGCTGGACGGGCAAAAGCCGGTGCCGGCGGCCAAGCTGGCGGCCGGCCGGCAGCTCAACCGGGATTTTAACCGGCAAATCCTGCCTTTATTGCTGTAAACCGCGGTTTTTGCCGTTTGCCGCCGCTGCCGCCGTGATTGCAACAAAAACAGAAACTTTGCGTTTAATAAAGGCGGCTGAAACGGCACAGGGCTTGCATTAAGCGGAAAATATACCTAAAACGGAGAGATAAATTCAGAAAATACGGCCGAATATCGCTTGGCAGTTATTGAGATGGTGAATTTCCGCGCGGGGTTTGTCCCTGTTGCTGCGCTATGAGTTTGTTGAACATATTTTACAGTAAAAGCGGCCGGTTTTTCAGGTAAATTATGTTTTGGCGGCATGAAAATATTTTTAGGGGTTGGTGAGCGAAACGGCATGAATCTGTTATCTGAGAAAAAATCTGTTGCTTTGGCGGGCAAAAAAGCTGAAATTTCGGCCGTTTTTATCGATTTTGACGGCACGATTAGCCATAGTGACGTAACCGATATGCTGTTGCAGCATTTTGCCGCGCCGGAATGGGAACAGTTAGAGGCAGACTGGCTGGCCGGCAGGATCGGCGCGCGGGAATGTCTGGCGCGCCAGATAAGCCTGCTTAAAGTAACGCCCGCCCGGCTGCATGCGGCTTTGGACAGCGTTACGATTGACAAGGATTTTGAGCCGTTTATCGCGCTGTTACAGCGCCAGGGCGTGCCGGCGGCTATTGTCAGTGACGGGCTGGATTACGGCATTCATCATATTTTGCGCGCCCACGGGCTGGATAAAATCGCTGTTTTTTCCAATCATCTGGTGTATTGCGGCAATAAAAGCTGGCGGCTGGATTTCCCCTATAAAAACAAAGCCTGCCCGGCCGGGCATTGCAAATGCCGGCGTTTTGATACCGTGCCCAAAAGCGGCCTGACCGTTTATATCGGAGACGGCGCTTCTGATTTTTGCCCGGCTGCCAAGGCGGATATTGTTTTTGCCAAAGGCAAACTGGCCGATTTTTGCAAAAAACAGCAGATCAATCATATTGAAATTAGCGGTTTTGCCGATATTTTGAAAATTTGGCCGAATGTATTTTTTATCTATCTTTCTCAGAGCAAAAGCGGCCGGGAGCAGGCGGCTTCATGATTCACGATGCAAGTTTTTTTCTGCCGGGCGGCAAAGCGGGGGTTTTGTTAATCCACGGTTTAACCGGCACGCCGGCTGAAATGCAGATTTTGGCCAAAGGGTTAAACCGTGCCGGTTTTACGGTTTCGGCCGTGCAGCTTGCCGGCCATTGCGGCACAGAAGAAGATTTGATCAAAACCAACTGGCATGACTGGTATCAAAGCGTGCGCGATGAAGCCCGCCGCCTGTTGCAGCAGGTGGATATATTATTTGTCGGCGGGCTTTCTATGGGGGCGGTGCTGGCGCTGAAGCTGGCGGCAGACTGGCCGGATAAAATTGCCGCTGTCGGTGTTTACGGGGTTACGTTTTTTTATGACGGCTGGTCTATCCCCTTTTACGGCCGCCGCCTGGGCTTTTTGGCGACATGGTTTAAAAAACTGGGCATATTGCAAAAAAGCGCTTTTATTGAGCGCCCGCCTTACGGGCTGAAAGATGAGCGCATTCGCAAAACCGTGGCGGAATCGATGCTGGCGGGCGACAGCGCCTCTGCCGGGCTGGCGGGCAACCCTTTCCCCGCTTTGGCGGAAATGGTGAAACTGAGCCGGATTGTCCGCCGTATCCTGCCGAAAATCACCGTGCCCTGCCTGATTATGCACGCTGCCAATGATGATATTGCCAATATAAAAACCAATGCCGGGCTGGTCGAGCGCAAAGTGGCGGCGCCGGTAAAACTGGTGGCGCTGGAAAACAGCTATCACCTGATTACCATTGATCGCGACCGGAAGCGCGTTATTGAAGAAACAGTAGAATTTTTCTCCCGTTTTTGCCCGCCGCAATTTTTGCCGGGAGCAGAAAACGCCGATAAAAAGGCCGATAGCCTATGAGCAGTCTGATATTCTGGCTATGGTTTTTTAATGTTTTTTTTGATACGGTCGGCCAACTGGCCTTTAAGGCTGCGGCCGCCGATCCCGAGGAAGAGGCGGCGCGCGCCGGCAAAAGCAGCCTCCCGGCCTATTGGCGCCGGGTGTTGCGGCGCCCGGCTTTATGGCTGGGTATTGTTTCTTATGTGGCGGAATTTTTGCTGTGGCTGGCTTTTTTGACTCTGGTGCCTCTATCAGAGGGTGTGCTGCTTGGTTCGGTCAATATTATTGTGATTATGCTGTTGGGGCGTTTGTTTTTTCACGAGGTTTTAACGCCGTTGCGGCTTGTCGGCATTGGCCTCGTGGCTCTGGGGGTTGCCGTTGTCGGCGCCTTTTGAGCTTGTTTCAGCCGCATATCGGGCAGCCGGGCGGTTTTGGCTGCGCTTTTAACGGGAAGGGGCGGCCAAGCCCATGGGTAAATTTTATCTTATAGGCTTTTTATTGTTGCTGGCTTTTGATACGCTGGCGCAAACCGGCTTCAAGCTGACGGCGATTGCGGCGGCGCCGCCGGCTTTTGATCTGGCCTGGTTTATGCGCATTGCCGCTTCTCCCTGGGTGTATCTGGCGATTTCAGGCTATATCGGCGCTTTTTTTAGCTGGATAAGCCTGCTGCGCCGGGCGCCGGTGGGGCCGGCTTTTGCCGCCGCGCATCTGGAGGTGGTGACGGTAATGATCGTCTCTTTCTGGGTGTTTGGCGAAAAGCCGGATTTGCCGCGCCTTTTGGGCGCGGCGCTGATTATTGCCGGGATAATTGTGCTGGCTTTTTCTGAGCGGCAGCAGGAGGAACAGGCCGCCGTGCGGGCGGCGCATCGCCGCGGCTGAAAGAGTGAGGGCTATAATGCTTTTCGGGGTTGAAATGCCGCCGACAGCCGGTTTGCCGGTTCGTCTGGCTGATTTTTGGCCGCGCGGCGCCTGGCGCGGCGCCCGGCAGCGCTTTGTCGACAGGCTGGCCGGGCAATTTGGCCTGCCGCCCTTGCAGTTGGAATGTTCCGGCACGGCCTGCCTGATTATCGCCTTGAAAACCTTGCAGGCCATGCCGGGCTATGCCGGCCGGGACGAAGTGGTGGCGCCGGCCTATAATTGCCCGCTGATTGTTCTGGCGGTAGCGCATTGCGGGCTGAAATTGCGGCTGTGCGATACCGCGCCTGACCGTTTTGACTTTGATCCCGCCGCCTTGCCGCATTGCCTTGGCGCCAAAACTCTGGCTGTTTTGCCGACTCATCTGGGCGGGCAGAGAGCCGATATTGCGGCGCTGCGGCCGCTCGCCCGCGCCGCCGGCGCGGCAATTATTGAAGATGCGGCGCAAAGCTTCGGCGCGCCCGGGCTGCCGGCCGGCGGCGATATTATCTTTTTCAGCCTTGCTGTCGGCAAGGGGCTGAGCCTGTATGAAGGCGGCCTCATCACCGCCGGCAGCGCCGCAATGCGCGCCGCCTTACAGGCAACCGGCCGCGCCCTTGTGCCTTCCCGCCCGTTTTTTGAGGCTTTGCGGCTGGCGCAATTCTGCCTTTATGCGGCTTGTTATCGCCCCGGCCTGCTGCCGCTGGTTTACGGCCGGCCGCGGCGCCGGGCTTTGGCCAAAGGGCAGTGGGAAGCAGCGGTCGGCGATGTTTTTTCGGCTTCTATCCCTCTGCACAAGGTCAGCGCCATGCGCGCCGGCTGGGGCTTGGGGGCTGCCGCCAGACTGCCGGATTTTTTACACAAAACCCGGGCGCAGGCGCGCCGGCGGCTACCGCTTTTGCAGCAACTGGCCTCAAAAACCGGCGGCCGCCTGCGCATTGTCGGCGCGGCGGCGGCCGATAAAGCCCAGTGGCCGTTTTTTATGCTGCTCATGCCGGATAAAGCAAGCCGCGATGCGCTTTTGCAGCGCTTATGGCCGTCAGCCGATGGCGTCAGCCGCCTGTTTATTCACGCTTTGGGCGATTATGCCTATTTACAGCCCTTTCTGGGGGCGCAGCCGGCCACGCCTCATGCGCGCAATCTGGCAGAAAGAATGCTGACAATCAGCAATAGTCTGTGGCTTGCCAATGGCCGTTTTGAAAAACTGTGCCATATAATAGAACAAGCCCTGTTGGCGGGGGATAAAGCCCAATAATATTTGCCCCCGCCGGAGAAGGCGCGTGATCTATCAATTCCCCTATCGGGAGAGGAAATGACGATGAAAAAAAACTATGTGGTTTTTGCCGCTTTGGCAGGAGTGTTGAGCCTGACAGCCTGCAGCGGCAAACCTGCCAATGAGCAGGCGGCGGAAGATGTGCAAAAAATCAATATTGAGGCGATGATTCCCGGACTGGCGGCCAGGCTGACGGCAGAATGCTCACGCGGGGCGATTGCCGTAAGCTGCGCGGCTCAGAAAGCCCAGACCGTGATCAAGGCTGATCCTTCTTTCAAAGCTGCAATCGCCGGTTATGACAAAAAATGCGTGCAAAATTACGGCGCCAAAATGTGCGCTCAGGGCTATGCAACCCATTTGGCCAATAATCTGGCCGCAAAACTGGCAGAGCCGGTGACCGACCGGGCAGAAGCCGGTTTAAAAGCCAGGGCAGAGCAGGTGCGCCGCGCTGAAGCCGCAGCGGCCAAGGCAAAGGCAGCGGCAGAAGCAGCGGCCGCCCGGGCTAAAGCAGCGGCAGAAGAAGCCGCGCGCAAAGCCGCCGAAGCCGCCAAACAGGTTGAAGGAACAGCGGCCGCGCCGAAAGCCGCCGCGCCGGCTCCCGCACCTGCTGATAATGCCGGTAAAACCGGGCAGTAGAGGGTAGCGCCGGCTGCTGATGAGCCGGCTTATCACTGCTTTGACACCTTATAATATCAAGGAGGAGAATTCTGTTTTCTTCTCCTTTTCTTTTTTACTGAAAAGCCTATTTATCAAAGCGCTTTTAACTCTGTGCCCCGGTATAAAGGCGCCTCTAATACTTTATTAACTGTGTGATAAAAATCTTTATCGGGCTTGTGCTGTTTTGCTTGTATCGCCGGCGGTAAAAGCGCATAAACGCTATTAAGGGGCTGTGTGATTCCCTGGTTGGCCGCGGTAAATTTCGGGTCGTATATTTTGCAAATTCAGGAGCCTATTATGCAAAGTCGGTATGATATCCGGGTGAAAGAACCTGAAGAAAGTGACACAGGCTCCAGTTTTATGCGCGCCGGGCTGTTGTTCGGCTCTCTGGCTCTGGCTTTGGGGCTGGTATTGATACCGGTTTATATGAAACGCGACAGCGCCAGGCTGATAGATACGCAATATCCTGCCACTCCCAGAGGGGTGGTGACCGCTGTCGGTGCTCATAATTAGGCTGTCCTGCTCAAAATGCGGTTAGCGCGGCCGGCGCTTGTAATCAGGCTCGTCTGGCTGCCGGGGGCGGTTTGCCGGGCTGTGGGCGCGGTTGCTTTGTCCTCACAGCGTAAGGCTTCCGGCTTTGTGCGGCCTTCGCGGCGCTTTTTTGCCGGCCGCAACTTTTCCCGTTATCAGGCTTATGCCGCTGCCGGCGTATTTTTGCCTTTATATAAAGACTGTTTCAGGCTATAGTGCCGGTATTTCCGGCGCGGAATCTGTTTATACGAGCTTGTGCGCTGCCGGGATAAACAATAAAGATCGGCCTTCCTATGTCTTTTGCCTTTATTGCCAATATAATAGCTTTTATTGCCCTGTTATGGGCGCTGGCGGCTGTTTTTCGGCGCCGCTCCGCCAGCCTGGCCGTGCGTGTTTTTACCGGCCTCATTGCCGGCGCGCTTTTCGGCGTGATATTGCATATGATTTACGGCTTGCGCAGCCCGGTGCTGGCGCAATCAGTTGCCTGGTTTGATATTGTCGGCACCGGCTATGTGCTGTTGCTGCAAATGATTATTATGCCGCTGGTTTTTGCCTCTATTGTATCGGCTGTGGCGCGGCTGGGCAATGCTTCTTCTCTGGGCAAAATCAGCCTGATGACGATCGGCCTGCTGGTGATTACAACAGCGATTGCCGCTTTTGTCGGCGTTATTTTTGCCGTGCTTTTCGGCCTTGATGCCGGCTCGCTGGCGCAGGGCAGCACCGAGACAGCACGGCTGCAGGCGCTGCAAAGCCATTATGTCGGCCGGGTGGCGGATTTAACGCTGCCGCAACTGATTTTATCTTTTATTCCGGCCAATCCCTTTGCCAATTTTGCCGGCGCCACGCCGACCTCGATCATTGCTATAGTGATTTTTGCCGCTTTTCTCGGTTCTGCCGCTTTGGCGCTGCGGCGTGAGGAGAAGGCAAAAGGTGAGGCCTTACTGGCGGCGATTGATGTTTTCCGCCTGTGGATTATGAAGCTGGTGCGGTTAGTGATTGCGCTTACCCCTTACGGTGTGTTTGCGTTAATTGCCAGAGTGGCAGCCCTGTCCGATGCTCAGGCGATCTGGAAGCTGGGCTTGTTTATTATCGCCTCTTATCTGGCGATTGCCGTAATGTTTGGCGTGCATGCGCTGTTTTTGCTTTCTGTCGGCGTTAATCCCTGGCGCTATTATAAAAAAGTGCTGCCGGTGCTCAGTTTTGCTTTTGTCGGCCGTTCCGGCGCTGCTGCTATCCCGCTTAATATTGAGGCGCAAACCAAACGCCTCGGTGTGCCGGAGGCGATAGCCGGTTTTTCCGCTTCCTTTGGCGCGACAATCGGCCAGAATGGCTGCGCCGGCATTTACCCGGCCATGCTGGCGGCTATGGTTGCGCCAACTATGGGCATTAACCCGCTCAATCCTGTCTGGTTATTATCGCTTGTCGGCATTGTTGCTGTCAGTTCTTTTGGCGTGGCCGGGGTAGGCGGCGGCGCCACTTTTGCCGCTTTAATCGTGCTGCCGGCGATGGGTATGCCGGTTACCCTGGTGGCGCTGCTGATTTCGGTTGAGCCGCTGATTGATATGGCGCGCACGGCGCTGAATGTGAACGGCGCCATGACTGCCGGCACAATCACCGCGCGGCTTCTGGGGCAAATGGACGACAAGGTTTTCGCCGCAGCAGACAAGGCGCTGACTCGCCACCGCTGAGCCGCGGCTTGAGCGCATCATCGCTAAACCGCCCGGCTGTGGTGCTGCACCCGGCAACTGGCGGCTGAGTCGTGCGCGCCACTGGCCTTGCCGCCAGCCCTGCGCCGCCGCCGGCGGGGCGTGATCGGCTATAGCCAAGTAACGGCGGCACAAAAAAGAACCCTGCCTCAAAGCAAGGCAGGGCTTTTGTCATAAAGCAAAATCGACATAGCTGCTTAAGCCGCAAGCGGCTCACAATCCTCAGAGGATTCCACAGTATTATCAGCAACCAGAGCATCTTCACTGGAAGCGTCCCATGAATCCCACTCGGCATCGGAAATAGCCGACACTAATGTGCCCTCTGAAGGCAGAGATTCAATGCGTTTCATAGCGTCATCAATCCCTTCCTGGAAAGGATTGCTCATTTTGACAGCAGCAACCTGTTTTTCTTTATCTTCAGCCATGACACATCTCCTTTTTCAAACATCTCCGAGACAGAGAACCCTCTTTATACACGCTATAGCCGTATTTGGCAAATTCGTCAAAATTTCGCACACCTCTCAGAAAAATATGCTTACAGCCCAAAAGTTTCGCATATTGCTCTGCCGAAGCCAAAATCGGCAGTAAAACGCCGCCTCTGAAATAATCCGGTGCCAGAGAGCGCTCTATATAGCGTATATTTAAATGCTCCCTACCGTGAGGACAATCCCCCAGAGCCATGCCGCGGAGAATTTTTTTGTCTTTTAAATCCTGCCAGATAGCAATATTAAAATTGGAAGGTTTATTATTCATAAAGCTGAAAAAAAGATGTTCCCAGCTTTTTTCAATGCCTTGATAAGCTTCCGTGTAATAGCGCGGCCATTCGAGCCGGGCGAAACGCAAGGCCTCTTCAGTGATGGAAGCAAGTGTAATTCCCTTCCAGTTTATATGCTCCTGTTCCGTTTTTATGCGCTTGTTTAAGTCATTGACAACCCGGCTGCGAGCCTCCAGGCGCAAAGTCTGATAATAGGCAAAAAGATATTCAAGCTTATTTTCCATCGATTCTACCCTCTGATACAGTATTCTTATTTTAGGCATAGAAAATATTCTGTCAAGAAATAAGGGCAGATTATGTTTCTTTATTGCCCAAAATTTTGGCGAGAGAGGTTTGCGCGCTGCCGGGGCGCAAGGGCTGCTGCTGGCTGTGATGCGGCGCCCAGCCGGAAAGCCAGATAAAAGAAAAGCCGGCTTTAATGCGGCCGCGCTCATTGCTGAAGCGCTCGGCATAAATTGCGGCGGCGCGCTGGAAAAAGCGGCGGGAAAAGGGCCGCCGCCGGCGCGCCAGCAGGGCATTTTGGGCGCCAAAGGCGCGCAAGTCGCGCATCAGCGCAAACATATTATCATAATGGACAATTATGGTTTCACTATCGGCCACGGGCAGGGCAAAACCGGCGCGCTGCAGCAGCGCCCCGGCCTCGCGCACATCGGGGAAGGGGGCGACATGCGGCGTAGCGCCGCCGTAAAGCTCACTTTCCGCCTGGAGCAGGCTGGCGCGCAATTCCGCCAGCGTGCCGGCGCCGCATAAAGCCGCCAGAAACAGGCCGTCCGGTTTGAGCGCGCGGCGCAGGCGGTAAAGCAGGCCGGGAATATCATTAAAATTATGCAGCGACAGCAGCGAAACAATGAGATCGGCCTGTGCCGGCGGCAGTGTCAGCTCTTCTGCCGGGCAGAGGCGGCCGGGATAGGTGGAGCCGAGCAGCTCCGGCAGCGATTCTATGCGTTCAATCCGGCCGGTTTTGCCGCCGGCGCGCAAGGCATTGGCGCTTAAATCCGTATGGCTGTAGAGATCGAGGGCAGAAGCAAAACGGCGATTGACAAGCGCCAGCCTTTCCTGCAAATCTTCAGCGGCGCGCGCCAGCAAAAAATTATGCCCGCCGGCGGTAAAGCCGGCCGGCGCGGCGGCGGCGCGCCAAGCGGTGCGGCGGCGGAAAATATCGATAAGCCGGGGGTCAAAAATTTGCGGGACGGGGTTTTTCACGGCTGGGAGCTTCGAACTTTATAATATGCAGCAGGATAGTGTATCTGTTGTAAGCAGACGCGCCGCCAATAACAAGGGGGCAGGGCAATATAGGGCAAAAGCATGGCAGAAAAAGCGGCAAATCTGCTGCGGCGCGGGGCCAAAGCGCTGTTGCAGGCGGCGGGCATGGTGCTTTTCCCGCCGGTGTGTTGCGGCTGTGGCCGGCGGATTGACCAGATCGGCACGGTTTGCCCGCAATGCTGGAGCGAAATACAGTTTGTAACCGGCCCTTATTGCCCGATTATGGGGGTGCCCTTTCGTTTTGATGTGGGAGACGGTTTTTTATGCGGTGAGGCGCTGCGCGATCCGCCGCCTTTTGATTGCGCCCGGGCGGCAGTGCTGCATAAAGGCCTGGCGCAACTTATGGTCAGCCGGTTAAAATATAGCCGGCGGCTGGAGCTGGCGCCGATAATGGGGCAGTGGCTGCTGCGCGCCGGGCGTGATTTGCTGGCACAATGCGATTATATTGTGCCGCTGCCTTTGCACCGGCGGCGTTTTTGGCAGCGCGGCTATAATCAATCGGCCGAGCTGGCGCGCTATTTGGCGCGCGCCACCGCCAGGGAATTTGCGCCGCATATTTTGCGGCGGCAAAAATATACCGTGCCGCAAGTGGGGTTAAGCGCTGCCGAGCGGGTAAAAAATATGCGCGGCGTTTTTGCTGTGGAAAAGGCGGCCCGGCCGCTGCTGAAAGGCAAGATTGTGGTGCTGGTGGACGATGTTTATACCACCGGTGCCACAGCCCGGGCGGCGGCGCGTATTTTGCGCCGCGCCGGCACTGCCAAAATCTTTGTCCTGACCTTTTCCCGCGCGGTGAAGAAAGAGGAATTTTAGTTTTGCCCGAGCCTATATGGTGTGATTCCCTGCGGGAAGCGGCCATAAGCGGTGACAGGCTCATGCTGCCGGTTGCCGCCCTTATTGCCCCTGTGGGGAGTGCTGCGGAGAGTGTGCCATAGATGGCAGGCAAGAAGGGAGCGCCAGAGAGCTTATTGCCGGCCTGATTCTTACTATTATGAGCCGCTGCCTATAAATTGCCGTTTTTTGCCGGGCAATATGTGGCTTTGCCGGCCGGCAACCGGCGGCGCATTGGCGCGATGAGGAAGATATGAAGGAAATTATCGGGATTATGGCCGGCGGCCTTTTGGTATTGGCTGTAGTGGTGGCCTATATGGTTCCCGATCCCGGGCATGATGAAGCGGGTTTTGCTTTGCTGCTGGCGGCTGTGGCTGTCTTTGCCCTGTTTTATTATCGCCGCCGCCGTTCTTAGGCCAAAGGCTCCAACCGCTGCGCCCCGCTGTTTTTAGCTGTGCTTCTTTATTTCCCGGCGGTGGGAAAGCTGAGATGGATAGGAATCGCGATAATGATGAAATAATAGCCGGGGAGCTTTCATTTAGGAAAAAATTTGTCAAATATTTTCGTAACAGCCATGCCAAAGCCTAAAGTAACAAAAGGCCATAAACGGGACTGCGCTTTTTCTGAGAGGAAAGGCACAATGAGTAAGTCTATAGAAAGAAGTATAAGCGCACCAATAAACCAAAGGAAAACTATAATGGCTAGGTATCTAAGCAAACAAGCTACATATTTATTTGTTATACGCTGCTGTTCTGCTTTTTCATCGGCTGTCTTTTTATCACGCTCCTGATCAGCTCGTGATTTTTGAAGTTTAAGCGCATTCTCACATTCTCGAAAGCGCTCATCAGAGAGTCTTGCCAATTCAGAAGATGCTTCCTGCTCACCGGAAGCAGGCTGCTGCGCCGAATCTCTGGCCGGTAAAGATTCGGCAACTTCCTCTATGACGCTTCCTCGTTTTTGCTCCCCAGCTTCTTCCACTCAGGCCTCCACGCTATTTACCTCTACCTTCTTTTTGTAGAATTCCTTTATTATAGCGTCAGGAATTTCGGCCCAATCGCCGGCGCCCTGATTGTAAACCTTATCCCACGGCGTATTGTTCTGGTGCGTCAGATTACTCAACTGCATACCGTTCATATTTTCATAAGTATTGTAAACCCGCCGAACCATATCCCTCTGCGCTTCTGAGAGCTGTTCATCTTGTGGCGCCGGCACAGGGTAAGGGATAGGCGCGGCGCGATAGGCGCGGATTGTTTCATATAAAACGGGGACAACCGGGCCATATTTCCAGGCTTCAATTTTATCATGGATAAGCGGCTTGCCCGTATAGCCCAGTGTCCAGCCATGGGCCAGATAAACAAGCTTGAGCACTTGCATCGGCGTCAGCATTTTATTGCGCTGTTTGGCCAGAGAAATAAAAGCATT
>Ga0157357_1000505_pt1 | contig 16690 bp, 30 predicted proteins | sample AttcapACBM1_FD_111485 | JGI IMG/M metagenome (GOLD analysis project Ga0157357, IMG submission 111485) | Fungus gardens microbial communities from leaf cutter ant in Botucatu, State of Sao Paulo, Brazil - Atta capiguara ACBM1 | ecosystem: Host-associated > Fungi > Mycelium > Unclassified ... | reverse complement strand
TTTGCGTGATTCCTATACTTTCATATCAGAACCTTTCAACACACATGATAGAATGGAAGAGTCTCCCGCTGGTCAGGAACGACAAAATTGCGCAATAATAGCGCAGAAGACAGAAGATTGATCAAACCGTTAAGAGTGCCACGCGGTACTGACCTCTTCTAGTTCGGCATTTCGCTGTCTGAATCGGTCCCGCTGGCTAGTGACGATCGGGAGGATGGAAGTGTCCGCTGAGGAGGTAAATGGTATAGGCGTTGATCTAGCTGAAATCGAACCTCCTGAAGCCTGAAAGTGGATCAATACCGATCAGTATTATGCCTGACATAGGCAAAGTGGATTGAAGGTAGGCTGTACCGCGTGTCCATACCCCGCCAGGCCTAGCTGCGAGTCAAGGCACCAGATACCATTGTTAGGAGACTTACCGTCGGTTTTGGGGATAACCCCAAGCCTGTGAGTACATCTTCTGTAGACATATGCACACCGTCACCGTTAATTTCCTTGTTATTTGAATTCATAGATAAAAGGTCATTCTCAAGCTTCTCACTCAGCAGCTTTTGTTTCTCCAGCTCCGACGTCGCATTTTCTAGTTGCACTTGTGATGTTTCGTGGGATGCCTTGAGCTCGCTGTGCAGTATCTATACACATACAGGAGGTGTCAAGCGTTAAACAGCCAACATGCCAAGACCAATACGAAAGTGAGTCGGTTTCCCAAGGACAAATCAAAATCTCGACGTACACGGAGTTTTGTTAATTCTTCGACTATACGTTTGTTTTTCGTAGCAAGCAAAACTTCCAAGGAATTTCCGTGCTGACTGTTGGCTTTCTCAGCATTGGGGTTAGGAAGGTGTAAATCATTGTTATCTTCTTCTTCCAGCCCGGCAAACTCCACATGCTAATGAGAACGTATCGTGTCAGTAATTATAGTTGGGATTCGAGGGTTCAAAGTAAGGATAAGAAAAACTTGCCTTCATGATCTGAAGTTCACGCTTGATCTCATCGTAATCATGATAGTGCTTGAGTTTCTGTTTCAGCTGGTCAACTTCTGATGCCTTCAGAATCGTGGGTCAGCTTGGGGAACTTAGATGTGATAGGAATATGGGCAACCTTTTTCTGAAGCTCTCGGCTAAACTCTTCAACCCTCTTATTCAAAGTAGCTACCGACTGAACAGAATCAGTCCGTTGCTGTTCTAGAGCCCGCGAGAGCCGTTCTGACTCTGTTTCTAGATCGGATATTTGTGTTTCAAGGCTCAAGACACTATAGAGAGCACCTTAGTCCATGAAAGGATACAGTATACAAGCAAGCAAACCGGTCCGAGGTCTCACTACCGCTTTTCATAGACTCAATCTCTGCCCGTAGTATTTCCTAGAGGTATACCGGTCAGTGTAGCTTTGGAAAGCATACACGTACAACGTACATTTCGACGTTCAACAGTTGCAACGCGACTCGTTGCCGCTTCCAACTCTACTACAACCATATCAAGCTCAGCCAGCTTTGTCACTACCTCTTGATCTAGGAAATATGTGTGGGATAAAGCTGAATGATGAGTGGTGTCAGACCTACCCTGCCGTTGACTATGGTCGATGAGTCTGGCCTGGTTTGTCTCATTCGACATTCGAAGATCCTTGAGTTGGCCCCTCGTGAGAGTAAGTTGTCGTTGTAAATCCTGCTCGCTGTAGGTAAACCGTCAGTGGTTGATACAGGTTGGCGAGAGGTATCAGACCTACCGCTCTTCATAGTTGCGTAGTTTCTCATCGTATGTTGCGTTGAGCTCGTTCGCTTTTTGAGCAACCTTATCTTGAATCATATCGTCCATCTTCAATAGGTTCAGTGACACAATGATAATGCCAAATCACAGTTAACTCACCTTTCCTTCAAGTTGCTCGACTTTGACCTCTAATTTTCTCTTCGCTGATTCCATCAAGGAAAAGCCGTTCACCTGTTTCCTGAGTTGAGCATTCTCCTCGTGCAGACGTTCAAGCTCGATCTCGTGTTCAAGGGCCTCGGCCACTTTCACAGCTTGATCCTGTACCTCTCGTCAGCAGGTGGTTTCCTGTCAAATCCCAATGCTGACGTACAACTGCGGCCTCAAGTAAAGGGTATGGGTCGGGTGCTTCAGCCAGAATTTTATAGACATGTAAGAATGCATTCTCAGATGTCTTGGAACGTTTCGTGAGATTGTCTATCTCTGTCTGGTACGCTGTAAAGAAAAAATAAGCATGAAACGAGGCGTTACGAAATGCTGGACACACCCTTGAGTAGGCCTTTGAATGCGTTCAGTTTGTCCGCATCGGACATCTTCTTGAATTCTGTAATTGAAAATAGGCTCACCTCTCGTAAGTGCTCCCATCAACAGACAAAGACATACCTTTTGTCTTGTCAGCCAAAGCTCTGCGTCCGATGACACTCTCCTTCTGGTTCTCGACTATTTCAATCCCCTGTGCATCCAGGGTCTTCTGCAGCTCAGAAAGGTTTATGTCTAACATGAGACATCAGCCTCAATTCTCACTCGGGAAGAGTTCAACACACCCCGCCATGTTGTCAAAGCACCAGAGAAATTTGTTTCTTTGGACATGAATAAGAGACCACAAGGGAGAACCCCGGAGGTGACACGCGTTGGTGCACGTGATGTACTATTTGGTGACCGTGATGCACGTGATGTACTATTTTCTTGACGATGAATGTACTCGGCCAGTCATTGAGGAGTAGCATCCTCGCAGGACGCTCACTTGGCTGCAGAACAGTTTTTGTTCCGCCATCCCAGCTGCCCACAGAACGCGCCATTCCTCCTCCACAAAAACCAGCCCCCGAGTCTTCCAATTTCTACACGGCCCGCCCTGTGTACTACGACCAGGTTGCCTCATTGGAAAAGGCCTTGGCAACCACAAGAAAATCTCTCAAGAACCTCCATCTTCTTCCCCTCCCCGACTTTGCCCGCCAGAGTCTTCCTTTACTTCACCCTCTATGGAAGACCCAAGCCGAGATGTCCGCTGATTTTCAGGACACACTCACGACGACACGTTATAGACGAGTGACTAAAGCACTGAATCAATTAAATGACTACCACAGAATAGCTGAGACAGCCGGGCACCCCACTCTTGCTAACGGCATTCGCAATATCGTCAGCTTGTTCGAAGCTGGGAACAAGGAAGCTCGTCAAGCACGCGGGAAGAGGAAGAAGGTCGTGCTGGATGAATATGGGAGGTCGTATACTGTTGGAAAGCGCAAGACAAGTTCTGCGCGTGTTTGGATGATTCCTATCCGAGAGCCTGAGCAAAAGGTGGATCCAACTTCCCCTGAATCTTTACTCGGCTTGGAGGACGTCGCACCCAAAAAATCTGTAGTCATACCTGCAACCATCCTTGTCAACAACATTCCTCTTAATGAATATTTCCCCATCCCTGCAGACCGTGAACGAATCACACGCCCGCTTAAGGCAGCCGGTGCACTCGGTAGCTACAATGTATTCGCTCTTGTGCGAGGTGGTGGAACGACTGGCCAGTCAGATGCTCTCAGTGTTGGTATCGCCAAGGGTTTGGTTGCCTACAACCCTGCACTGGAGGCGCCATTCCGGAAATGTGAGTGCTTCGTTGTCTATCTGTTCCTTTTTTATTTTTATTTTACTATAGCGAAACTTTCACGGCGCGACCCGCGCATGGTGGAGAGGAAAAAGACTAATCTACTCAAAGCTCGCAAGGCGGTACGTTGTCCTCCTTTCGACTTCTACATGACGATTTACATTCCTGCCCACAGCGCGCCTGGGTCAAGCGGTAAATTCAAAATATCCCATCACTACCCTCACCCCTTTATGTAATAATAATTTGCTACCTTGATTACTACTGGCTCATCCACTATCCGACATGCCAAAGGGAACTACAAACCAAAGGATGATCACAAGCATTTCTCAAGAAACGAGCCCTCATGATGCCAAGATAATATATGAACCAATAATAAAGATAATGTGATGAATGTGATGCAGTTATACACCACCCGTAAACCGTGAAAAAAATCACTGGAACCATATCTGTTGTACCTCGGACTGGGCGAAGGCAATATTACATGCCGGGCATTTACGCTGTCGTGTCTGTATCCGTTTTTCTACACACTCCTTGCAGAATGCTACGAAGGACTGTCAAGATACAACATATTAAGGTGACAAGCGAATAAAGCGTACTATGCATGCACTTGGTAATGGCCGTTGATCGGAAGTTGATACGACACGTCGAGCATTTCAGTATCGACTAAAATACCATACCATACCAGTCAGTATGTTTGCAAGATTGAAATCAAATTGACATACTTTGAGGTTCTCAATATCTGAACTTCCAGGTGTCGTCGTCACAGCTTCCTTCATTCTCGCAGCCTGTCGCTCTACCTCTTTTCTAGCTTTTATCAGTCCATCTTCAATCTGCCGTAGCTCCTGTTTCTTTTGTTCAGCCCAATTTTTCTCGAAATCTTTATGTTTGTGTCGCAACTATGATCAAACCACATAAACAACGCAGACAGACTTGAGTAAAAACAAACATACTGCTTCATATCGGCCTCTATCCATCTCTACTCTTGACACGAGTTCAGACCTAGCTTTTTCCCGAGCGAGCAGATTCAAGTTCAAAGTATCCATCTGCTTTCTCTGGGCAGCATTCTCTGAAGTTAACGATTGCTATCAAGGACCAAGTGTGTCAGATACATCCGACAATCCAATTCCAATCACTCACAACTTGGGCGGTAAGGTTCTTCTGAACACCATGTAGGGTTTCCACAGCCATCTGCTGCTTCTCAAATAATCTCTCCTTATTCTTTTTTTCGTTCTCCAATGCCTCTTTCTCCCGTACAGCTGCATAATATCTGTTGTCTGACCGAGCTTTCTGCAGGAACATAATTTCAGTTTCAATCTTCAGTAGACCTCAGATTGTCCACTCACGTCCATTTGGCTCTTTGAAAGCCTTTCCTCCAGTGAGGTGAGGTCAAAGACCTTATTCTTGATTTGTCGATCAAGTGTTTCCCAGGCACTCGTAATCTTTTCCAGTTCCAAGTAGAGCGACCTCTCAGCCTTTCCGGGAATGTGAGTCCTCGAACAAGACATTTATAAATTTCGACCTACTTCGGTTCGTTGCAGTTCTAACAACTTATGCTTTTGCACCTCATCCTCCTTCTCTTTGAGTAACCTGGATAGTTCTGCTAAATTCGGTGACGTGTTAGGTCCCAAAAAGATCCGGTATCGCTCCAGCTCCTCTGTCAACGCCACCACTCTTTGGGACATCTCGACATGCTTGTGCATGGCATGTTGTGTATCCTCATCGTATGACGAGATCGTCTGCTGCATAGCTGTGACTTGTTGCTGAGCTTGCCTGAATTAACGTAAGGGAGCTACAATACGATTGTCAATGAACAAGAGTACCTTAACTGTTCTTCAAGAATCTCCCAACGCTGCCGTGATGAATCCTCCCCGTGAAGATAGGTCAAAAGCAGTTGTTTGTCCCCAATGTTAGCGGCGATATGAGCTTTGCACTGATTAAGATCTATCTCTAATTGTGCTATACGTTCCTGTTCAAGACATCAGCAATGAAATAAGTAGAATGGAAGATTAGACTGGCTGAACGGCTATCAACTAGAAGTTTCAATTGCTCGAGCGATGAGGTTTTTACTGCATCCTTATGGCGTCTTTCTACAAGCTCCGCGGCCTGCTGATCACGTTGCTCGCGAAGTCTCGCATTTTCCGCGTCACGTTTCTGAAGCATGGCACGGAGCTCCTGTAATTGTTTCTCCGCTGCCATCTGGAATATATTTGAGCATAGGGGTAGAACGGAAGGAGTCATGAACTCACTATTAATTCCGAATTATACTTCTCCTTCTCTTCTGTCAGACGCTGAACTTCTTCCTGGAGGACTCCTAGCATCTTATATTTCTCCCCTAGGTCAGCATCTAGTTTGAGAGCAAACTGCACAACATCCTTGTAAGCAGCATGATCGTAGATGTGGTCGCCCACTTCTTTCATTCGAAACTAAATTGAAATCCGGATCAGTAACAAAGACGGTAAATAATTAACCACATACTTCTGCCTCCAGTATCGCATTCTGATCACGGAGGGTAGCAACCTGCCTGTCGAGCTCGACAATTCGGGCTTCACGGCATTTCACTTGTTCCTCGAGCGCTGCAAAATCATACATGTCGTGGTCACCATTCGTAAGTGTTTGAGGGGGTGGTGTGACCGGCTGCTAGAGGACAATCAGAGAAAGCGTAAATAAATGATCGAGGACTCCCACCAAATACCGAACCACTCACAGAAGGAGAGGACGGCTTTTGCTCCAGCTCCTCCGTCCCTTCACTCTTCGCCTTTCGAGCCTCTAGTGCTTGTACAGTCTTACTGCGCATGCGTTCAAATCGGTTTTCTGCAACAGTAAGCTGAATTCGGATATGTTCACGTTCATCTTCACTTTCTTGAAGTTTGGAGCGCAGAGTGGCAATTTCAGACTGAAGTACTGCAACCTGAAAATTATCTTCAGCTCCTCGACTAACAGCATAGACAGACCATAAATCACCGCCGTTGTTGCCTTATAAGACTCCAAGAAATGACTGTTGTCAAATAGCCGGGTATGCGATTTGTTACTGAGGTGTAGAAAACTACCAACAAGCGTCCGTGTGGCATTCGCCTCCTTTTCTAACGCCGATGCCAGTTCTCCAGAGGAATCGCCTGTTAGGCTTTTATTCAGGTCAAGCAGTGCTGTGGAATAGTAAGTCTCAAGCTCATACGAGAAAATGAAAACGTTACCTTGTGAGTCGATACGAACTTGTGGCAAGTCTTCCGGTTTGATTAGTAGACGGATTGTCTCAACAAGCTAATATAAGACCAGTTACCAGAATTAAGCATAAACGCTAATGGCTGGAGAAGGCTCACCTGTGTCCAACATGCAACGATAGCAGCATAACTAGCTTCACATGTATTTTTCCGTCGTTCAAGTTCAGCAATGCGGATTTGATACCGCTCATTCTCACGCGAGTAAGAGAGCATTCGTCTGTATATGGCCTCCTTCCTGAATTGCTAGAGAAGCTACGATAAAGCAAGAAGAAAATGTAGAGTATAGAAAGCATGGTACCTCAAGGTTGTCAAAAGTTGGTTCGTCAGAATTGTGATGGACACCATTCAGCTGTGGGCTGCTGTTGTCCATAATACGTTTCTTCCTAGACGAAAAATCGTCTATATTGTCAGCGTGAGGTCTCTTGCGAGACTCGTGTTGCATTATGAAAGAAAGAAGTGGAGAGTTGTGCAATTGTTCAAGTGACCAAACAATTTCCAACTCCGTCTAGCTGATTACCAATTTCACAGCACACTATCTAACTATTGTATCTGCAGTCTAATTCTAATTTCCCCTTTCAAATCCAATATTTCACAATCTTGGCTACTTCCGTCACCAATCTGCGTCTCGATGCATGCAAAGTCCAGGCTCTACAGGATCCAGTTAGTCGGGGTGTCGTGTATACTAGTTCTAACACACCTTTCCAAGCACAGTCATTGGTTGATCTACCCATGTCAATTAGGTCAGAAATCACCGCACAGGTTCAAGACGGCCTACTCACGCCAGATGCATGTATCATAAACTACACCTTGTGCTGTGGTAGCAATGAAAGCCCTCGTCGTCTGGAGATCAGGACGGTTATCTTCCCCGTTCTTCGCAACCACTATCAAATACTTATCAGCAATATCACTTAACCCCTCCCCAGATCCCTGTCCCATCGGAATAAACGCTTGGTTTGTGAATGGGTGACGTTCCAATGTCATAAGTTCCACAGTCCCATCCACCGTCATTCCTGTCAGAGACTGGCATCGATAGACTGATATGCCAGCTGTAGCTCCTGCGCCTGACGGGTAGGAGGAGGCAAGTAATGAGAGCTTGTGGAACTTGCTTGCGGTACCGCGATTTGCAGGAGTGATTTTGGTTCCCTTCGGCGCAGCATTGTGGTCACCATAGGCCTGTATCACCTGACCAAAAGGCGCAAATGCTTCCGGCGTCAGAGGGAGTGCGGGAACGGTGGTCTGCTGCATAGGTATTGTCTGCAAAACGACCGCTGCTGCCGACGTAGCTGCCGCTTGGGCATCCGCAATATCTGCCGTAGCTCTGATCGATGCTGTTGACGCGCTGGTTCGCCGACCAATCAATCGAACGCGTTTGATTCCTCCGTCCGGATATATCGTTAACCTTGCATGGGTGAAAGTCTTGCCTTCTACGTTTTCCAACTGGAGATAGTGCTGTCTATGCGGACCAAGTTTCGTTCGAGGTAATATTGGAGTCCAGTGTAACTCATCATCCTTCTGCACCTTCCAATTAATATCATGATCGCTAAACAGAGCATGTAGTTCACAGCTCTCAGGAAAGTTGCCTTTAAAATGTGCTGTATCGATTTCTACATGTTCAAGATTTCCCGGTGCTCCCCTTGAATTATATGAGGTCTGAAAAGTGACAGGATTCGTAAATACGCACAGTTTTATGATCACCCAATCTTTGTGGCCCTCAGCTCTGCTTCGCCTGGTCTCCCAACCATCACCCATATCCTTCCCCCGTCCTGGCAAAATGAGGTTGGAGCCGACTCCAAAATGTTGATCCGAGACAAATTCCACACGGCCGCCCGCAAAAACATGTGCGAGGTCAAATGACCTGAGATCCGAAGGCCACACTGGAGCCACTTGACCATAAACACGGAAACGAGCCTATAATACAGAAATTCAGTGTACTGATGCCTCGAAGTGAGTCAACTTACGATGCCTCCATCCGGGTACATACTGAGCTTAACATAGTTAATAATTCCAGTGTCCGGAATGGAAAAAAGATGATGGGAATCGGGCCCCAATGATGTCCTGGGTAGAATTTCGTCCCACTACACACCCCATGAGCTAACAAAGCGAGCCAGAGACGAGAGAGATGTTTACACGACTGTCGTTGTAGTGTGGGTCACCTGCAGCAGTGTACATTGCTTCTATTGAAATTTCAGGGGCCTCGTTTCCTGATCACACGAGTTGAGACCGCAACAGAACTTGAATTCAGGAAACGCACCGTTGAAATTAGATGTATCAACATTGAAGCCTACGACTGTTCCGGGCGCCCCTAGCTGAATAATGCACCTAGTATCGAGCTGTAGCCTTCCTCGAACGCCAAAGAAATTAACAACTCACCAGTCGTAGGTTGAGTTGTGCCTACGGCTTTCCCAGCCACTGTACAAGGCACCGTTGGGTCCAAATTGGCCCTTCATGCTTGGAGCGGGCTAACGTAGGGCACGCTATCATGAGCACACCCGGAACCACGGCCTCCGATGATGCCACTCACCTCTACCAACAACAAGTGGAATGCCTCTGCGAAGAATTCATCGGAGACGGCAACAATGCGCCCACCGAGAGCAACACTCGACAATTCTATTTTTCGCAATCACTGCTGATCAGCCCGCACGAATAGTTTAGAAGATGGCTACATACCTGTCGCAGCAGAAAACACATTATTGAATTCACCGAGGGGTACTTCTTTGAACGACATGAGATAACAGGTATAGACAAGTGATGAATAGTTTGAGGATGATGGCTACAAGGTCGCTCTTGGTCGGGATTAGATTAGAGTGTGCTCTAGATATAAAGAAATAACGTGAGAAAGCCCCGATTTAGACAGATCATAGTAGTAGAAATTCAATACGACGTTCATTTTTATTACCTGAGTAAATTCCATCTTTGACAATTCCTCTCCTATGTCGACAACTATAGTCTGAAAACTGCTCTGAGTCTGCGGGTGTGTAATAGATCTCGTTCGGAATATCCATTCGGTCGGAACTTGAACACAAATTCAAGGAGCAGCCTCTCGAGATGCTGACATCTACATCTACATACGAATAACAAGATGCGACAATTATAACATGGAGTCTCGACTGCTTCCTTTCCAGGCATGACGTATGATATATTCCTCGAGCCCTCGACATCCCACTTCCAACTGGTCACCACTGAGGACATGCATGTCTATTTCATATCTAAGAGAGCACCCGATTGACAATGTCAACCCTAAACCCTTCGACATCAATATTGTAGCCAGGATTAAACTTGTGTGCCAGAGAAGTCAACCTTCTCACAATGCTTTTCATTTCGGGCACATATTGCACAATATTATTTATGAATTGCCCTCGTACAATGAACCTGACGCATAATGGTCGAAGTCCACGAGGCAAGAAAGGTTTTTTCTCAGCATCCAGAACCTACGCGTTTCTGCCCAACCCATGTGTTAGTGGATGACGTACATTTCGCCCTATACCAAAGCCTCCTAGAAGTAGAATTTCCGTTCCTTTATAATCATAATGCCGGTAGTCTGGTTCAGCACCCTTGGTACTATATATATATTACCGGGTGGTCTGGGCCGTCTGGGTTGAGTCAGGGAGTTTCTTCTGCTGGCACAATGGCAGTGCAGCTATGAGCCTTGGAATCTTTGCTGCCGGAGCCCTCGAGGACCTCAGACACAGGGCCAGGTAAAGGTATGATGATCTTGGGTAGATATCATCACAAACCTCTGACCATGGGAATGGACTATTTAATTATTCCATGATGTACCAAACAGGATGGAGAACAGTGCCGTAGGGACGAAAGAGACGAAATACTCTCAACGGTCTATCGATAGAGCTGAGGGCAAACCCAAGTAGTATCTAAATGGTAACAATTCCACAGATGAAAGAAGCCCAAGATACAGTATAATATCGGTTGACAGGATCCTATCCAAGAATTTACTTTCAATCATTCAATCCGATCACAGGACAATGGAAATAGTAAACTCCGTAATCGTAAAGCTTCCGAAGCCATGTCGATCTTCATGGTATAGGAAGAGTCCCTCCGAGGTGCTCCGAGGTGAATAGGCTAATACTGCTGCGAAAGGACGACTTGCAACCCCTCACCCTGTAACTTTTTCAGCCGCCTCATATCCTCCACATGGTTCATTGGCAATTCCAAGTCTAGGTGGTTCAGTCGTGTGACTCGACTGCCATGGCACCTCCAGCGCGATTCAACCATGTTGGCAATTACACCATCTGGAGAGACAAGGCAATTTCCATGTATCGTCAATCGCTCGAGGGTCGGCAAGAAGCAAGTAACAGGATATTGATATTCCCTGCCACGTGTGTGTGAGGAATGGTGGAAGGTAGGAGTGGCCAAAAGATCCAAAGCTGCTTGAGTGACGAATGGATTCAATGTCCAGCCCTTCGTGTCGTTAATCACGAGTTCAGCAAGTGCTTGCAAACCCGGATGCCGGACACAAGACACAAACTCCTGACCAGTCATTCCAGTGTCATGAATTTCAAGCCGCCGGATACGACAGTCCGATCGAGTGAGGAATGCATCGAACTGTTCCTGAGCCCAGCGGTATTGCTCGAGTGGCCCCCTCACAGAGACTGTAAGATTAATCAACTGCGGAAGAGTGATTTGGTCGAGAAACCAAGCCAAGGACTCAAAAGCAAGGTTTATTGAGAGCGTATGTAGCTTTGGAAGCCGTAGAGGGTCATATAACAGGGAACCCTGTGTGATATCAATCTTCATCGAGCAAGTCTCGAGGTTCGGACACATGTCGAGAATCCGGAGTGCCGTTTGGACTGCAGGAACGTAATCGAGGGAGAGATAAGCAAGTTGCCTCCAGGGAACTTGGACGGTACTACGTCCAGAGAGGTGGAGTTGGGGGATTCGTGAGACATGAAGCTTGCGAAGCAGGGGAACGTGATTGAACACACCAAACAAACCCTCCTCGTCTTCCCCTGACAAATTATCTGCGATAGAGAGCCGGAAATTTCTTAATAGTGGAAGTGTTTTGTCACCATTTACTCCCAGTCGAGTGGCGAGAGGGCCAAACAGTTCGAAATGGACCCTACCCCACTGGGGAATACGCCGTTTGAAGACATCGAGGATGCGACCAGCAGCGATGCAGTTGGCGTATGATTCGTTTTGTTGATGGAGAGCTAAATCCAGGGGAAGTACGCCAGATCGGGATAACCACAGTGCAACCAGATCTGGTGCAGGAACAGCAGCTCCTAGACGAATGAGAACGGAGAGAGTCGTCCATAGACGGGGAGAAGAAAGGACGATACTCCGCCATTGCCGGCAGACGTGGCATAGGAGCAAAGGGGCATATTGAGGGCTGTTGAGTGTCTGTCTTCGCATGAAGACGATATGTTGGGCCACATTTGAGGGTGTGGGTAGGCACCAGAAGAAGACTAGCTCCCACACTTCGACTGGAAGGTTGTGGAAGATGGCAAGGCTCATACGGAAGGAATGGGGAGATGGGTGATACACGTCCGGCCTTGTGCCAACATTGCACGAAGCAGTGAGCAGTTCACTTTTTATTTTTCCGGCACGCAACAAAAATAGTTGAGACACATCCTATTCATCGTTGGTCAATTGCAAGATTACGGATGCAGGCCACGTCATGGTCGGGGATCACAGACAAAGGTGGGTGGACACGAGTGTGCAGCATGTAAGACGACCCATGTAAGACGACCAAGGAGGAATCTATTCTAGGAAGTCGGCTCCGACCGCCGATTTGCTTCGGGCCAATCATGTGCGGCCGATGACGGTTCGCTCGACACCCCACGGATCCATCCATATTTCGGTATGACGGAACCGCCCGGTGGACCGGATCAGTTCTTCAACCACCCTGGCTTGACCCCGTCCAACCTCCAGCGCTACGACGCCATCGGGGCTGACCACGCCCTCGCAACCTACAAAATGGGCGACTGCCTCGTAAAACTCGAGGCCGGATGGACCACTGAACAAGGCCCTGGGGTCTTCATATTCTGACACGGAGCGGGGTAACTCTTTCCACTCTTTCCACGCTATATATGGTGGATTCGATGTGACAATATTGAAGCTCCCCATCACCGTTTCAGAGAATGTTGGCGTCAGAAAATTGGCAAGTGCGGCACTAAAAGTATTTTTACGTTTCACATTGGGGTCACTCTCAGATGGGGGCGGAATACCAGCGAGAAGCGCGTTGTCGTGAGCCAGGCGTATTGCATGGGGTGATATATCGATACCCTGGGTGTGAACGCTCCCTTGAGGCCAGAGATGGCAGAGGAGGAGAGGGATGCACCCTGAGCCTGTGCCAATGTCCAGGAGAGAGAGAGGTGCTTGAGCACTTGGTCGAATTGTCTCCGAGAGTCTAACGACCCAGTGCTCAGTCTCAGGGCGAGGAATGAGAACAGGACGACGGACAAGGAGATTAAGCGGGCCAAATGGCTGAGTACCTGGGGGGCCAGCAGATATGAGGAAAAGAATGCTATGGAGCGAAAACTAATACCCAGGATGTACTGGAGAGGTTCGCCGAGACAACGGCGGTTGACCATGTCCCGGAGAGAAAGTCCAGATGGTGCAGATGCAAGTGCGTCTTTCATCCATCGCCACTCGTTGGAAGCCTGCTGTGTACCCAGTTGTGCAGCGAGTCTGGCCAACAGCCGGGGCATGTTATAGTGACCCGCTGGTGTGACAGAATCCAGCCGAAAAGTGATTGTGTGACAACTACGTCCTAATCTGGATATCGTCGGGCGAAAAGATTGGCGGGAAAAAAGAATAAAATGATCAGCTGCCGTCGCATTAGGTCTGTTTCCTGTTGCTCGCCTCGCCTTATCCCTTATCCCTGCCTCGACTGTTGTCCTGGCTCTATTCTCCATGTCCACTGTTTACGCTGTTGCGCCCCATCCTGCAACCCCTCTCTCCCCTTCTTCCTCTTCCTCTTCCTCCTCCTCCTCATCTAATAGCCCTGCCTATGTCAACCCTGCCCAGGTGCAAAATGCTCAAGCTGGCCCTTCATCCCAGTCCTCACCATCCAAGAAAAAAACAGAGTCTACCACCTCTACAAAGCGCAAGCGCACCGATATTCCAGAGGACTCTCCAGCTGAGGGTAGCCAACAGCCTCGCAAGGCTCGAGATGGTCCCAAGAAGAAGAAAGCTAATCGTGCCTGCTTTCATTGCCAGAAAGCCCATCTTACTTGCGATGATTGTACTTTTTTCGGTCATAAACATCAGATACGTCGCTGACTTCCTATCTCAGCCCGCCCCTGCCAGCGTTGTATCAAACGCGGTATTGGAAATAACTGCACAGAGGGTCATCGTAAAAAAGCTAAATACCTCCTAGATGATAATGAGCTGGGTATGGGTCCACTTCCGTCATGTTGCAATCCACCATCGTGTTGGAAGGATCTTGCTAATCACGTGTATCTGCAGAGGCTCTCAAACAAAGCAAATCCTCTGCAGGCGCTTCAGATGTCAAACCTTTCAAGGTTGAACCATCTGCATCAGCTGTTCCCCCAGGTCGAGCCCTCGTCTTGTCTCATCAGTAATCTTATCTAATACCACTGCAGAGTCCTTTGCACAGGCAGACTCGTTGATGGGGGCCTCATTTGACCCAAATTTCACCTTTGGATCAGAAGCAGCTAATCTTGAATACTCCATCCTTTCGGCAATTTTGGGAAACCCGAGCCCTTCAGATACTTCAACGTCACCGCCCCCACCACCGCCAGTCTCTTATACCTCTTGGTCTTCAGCCTCGGATCCCCTCGATTTTTCAACCTCTCCTCGTGCCATCAGTGTTTCGTTTACATCAAGGTTCGGCTGGTGTTGTACTGCATATTGAGACTGACCGTTACCATCACTTTTACCAGTAATCAAACCAATTTCCTCACATATCCATACGTACAGGCACAAGCGCAGCCATCCGAGGAAATATCAGACTTGTCATACCCATTACATCCTCTGCAACCACGATTTCCTCTGGATTCGCGGCCCAGGTCTCCTATCCCTGGTCCATTCGACGTGAGCAAAGGGACGTCCACTGGTCTGTTATCCCCCTCTAGTTCCAATGCTTCTCCCAGTTCAATGACGTCAGTTCCTTCCGGGACTATGGACCTCGTCTGCCCTCAATCCCGCGGTTCGAAATTGCAAAGTATCAATGATCGAGTAGCAGCACCATACGACTACACCGAAGGTTACCACTTCCTTATGAAACATCTACCTATTCGGTGTGTGATTCCATGGAATGTTTCTGCGGAGTCTGACATGTTATTATCTTTACTCCCTTGTTCCTTTCGGGCATCACATTGCTTCTCTATCGTTTTTTCAGCTTCGAGAAGAACGACATCCTGCGGATCGTACGGGCGTTGGCAATTTTTCGCCCATCGCTCATTGCGCTCCAAATGCCATTGTCCCTCGACGATGAGATATTTGTGGAGAAGTGTTTCCAGCGATCTTTGTTGGTGAGATGATTCTGTTATTGCTGGTGTGACTTGAAAAATAACGCCATGTTGACTTCAAGGAAATGGAAAAGTTGATATCTTTCAGCGGTACCCCCACTGTGGTATGGCGGAGAACAGGGGAAATCTGTCTCGTTGCACCGGAATTCTGTATGCTCACAGAATGGCCCATGGAGGATTTAATTGGTAGGAAGAAGTACATCTATGAGGTATGTCGGCTTTTGCTACTGAGTGATAAGCCAACTGGATTTAATTGCTTGGTCTGGGTTTGATATCAATTTAGCTTTTCGAAAACCAATCTGTGGTTGAGTATTGGGAAAATTTTGCTTCTCATGCTTTCGAAAATACTACGCGTTCAGTCTATTCTCACTGCGTGCTTCTGAAGCCTTCAGGAGCTCCAGTACCTACTACTTTCTGCTTCTCAATACGGCGGGACTTGTTTGATCTTCCTAGCATGGTTGTCGGTGCGTGTCACTGTCCTCAGGTTTACTTCGGGTTCCTCATATACCTCAGGCCAATGGTTACCACTTTTATGAACAATCAAGACAAAAAATAAAAAACACTTGTGACGACTTTAATGTGCCAGCATCTACAGCATTACATGTTCTGGTATATCTATTTGGCATTTTCTATTCCCATTCTGTCGCAAAAAGCACTGTCAGGTTCTTTCACATATTTACACTTCTGTCGGCTTCATTGATTTACCTATTCGCATGGTGCTGCTTCACTAAAAACTTTTCGCACAACAGATTTCCGATTGATTCCTCTTTCGGCTCGTTTCAGCGTTATGTGTCTCATTATTTCCCTTAAGGTTCTTAGCTTGGTTTATTGTCTCCTGGCATTTGTCCTTTTTTTCTATTCCTTATTGTATCAGTTGTATCAATGATTCACGTTTTTGCATATCAATACTGCTCGTATGCGTCGAAACGGGACATCATTAGTTTCGGTGGGAACGTATACATGTCATTATCAGTGACAGATATACAATTACTTTACATCTCCCCTGAGGTGTGTTCACTCATATAATTTGCACTGTAAGTCAACCGGAGGAATGATCCTGGAATGATTCTGTTATCATAGTATCAATCACATGAACCATATCCGATTCGGACTAACTAATTACCAGCCTTAAGTTTCCCTTAAGGAAACACCTCCATTTCGTTGTCTTATACACTCAGTCTAATCAACAGGAGGCCCCTAAACGTAGAAACAAACTTGAACTGCTCTCTCACCATTCAAAGGGACATTGTGGTTGCTTATTACCAACCTCCGGGCGTTCGCTTGCCGACTCATAATTCAGTATACATTATTGACAAGGATCGACGTCCATGTACACGTCAACATCCTTGTAGTCGTTTTACAGTCGTTAGGACAGCAATGATGATGGTGAATGTTCATGTGCCCGTCGTCAATCATCATCGTCATCATCATCGTCATCATCATCGTCAT
>Ga0157357_1000503_pt1 | contig 16739 bp, 16 predicted proteins | sample AttcapACBM1_FD_111485 | JGI IMG/M metagenome (GOLD analysis project Ga0157357, IMG submission 111485) | Fungus gardens microbial communities from leaf cutter ant in Botucatu, State of Sao Paulo, Brazil - Atta capiguara ACBM1 | ecosystem: Host-associated > Fungi > Mycelium > Unclassified ... | reverse complement strand
TAGCCCACTTTAGGCCTATGACCTCACATCATGTGACAATTCATGTGACTGCAGTCACATGCCTCTTCATAGTCATCATCAATATAATAAAATTAAATTAAATACAAAGTAAAATCTAATATAAAATCCTGAAGAATATATAAAAGAATATTACTACTTCACTGTATCATAACACAGACCATGGTCTGTGATATATAAGGTAGATTAGTTTACACTTGGAACCCTATCAAGTTCTCTTCATTGATCCACACTAAGGTCTTTGAGTTGTAACATTAAATATCTAGAAGTCTATTCTAATTAGCTAAGATATTAGATAGAATATTAGCTAACATAACTACAAAATGATGGCTAGGTAATCAGAAACTCTAATAGAGAGATCTTGAATATTGTTGAATAGCAGAAGCTTATTGGGCAGTAACAGGAAAGAGTAAGTCATTGTAGTTATAGGAATAATATTGAATGAAGATCTGGTAAGGTTTTTGTAGTATTTAAGTCTTAAGAAAGAAGAAGTCTATGAGATTGACTACAAATATTAATAATGTTGGTAACTTGAATTTTGGCAAGATAGTAGGTCCCTTTATATTCCACCCTCTCTTTCAGATTGTTGTAACTTGAAATAAGGAGCACTAGTTGAAAATTGATACTTTCAAATTTAGCCAAATAAATAAACTAAAAACTATAATTTTATGACTTATTCCTTAAGTATTAGAGAAAAAGTATAAAGAACTCAATAGAGCTTCTACTACAGAGTAGTCTACTTTATATATCTCTAAGAGTTAGTTTGTGCATTTTTAATTTACTCTAAAGCTATAATTAAGTTTTTTTAGTCTTTATAATATTTTACTAAGTCATATGACTGTGTGACTGTGACTCATGTGACATACATCATGCTTTGTGACATTTGTGACCATCACATATAATGTGATATCATACTCCTTAGCTAAGTCCAAAGAAAAAATTATTATAACTTAAATCTTAAGTTAAGACAAAAGATATACTCTTTTATTGAGTAATATAAGAAAACTCAATGGAGTTTCTATTACAAACTAATCTACCTTATATACTACAGACCATAGTTTATATATATACTATAATTCAGCTACTCTAAAGTCTATATACTTTTTATAAGACTAACATGCTAGTATCATACTATATGATATTATATTATATCCTTTATCTAAGTCTAAGCTAAAATGAAAATAAAAACCAAAAATAAATAAAAAGAAAATATAAAAATAAAATTCAAGTCTAATATTAACAGAAATAAGAAAACTAAACTATAAAAGAAATGAGAAATTATAAAAGACTAGAAAAATGAAAAACAATTAAGTTTACTTAAAAGATTTTTAATACATAAGGTTAAGACAGTGAAATTTAGTTGCTTGATCAGGTATAAATTACAGTATTCTCTCATAAGTTTGCTTTTAGGCTAAAACTCTTTTACTTGATCAAGTACTAGTATCTCTTGTGATGCTAGTAGCTGTCAAAAATCTTTTCCATCTTCTACTCTTCTTTCTTATTGATGATAATCAAATCTAGAGAAAAACTAGAATATCTTCCAGAGATAGGATTGTTAGAAGTAGTAGTAAGCTTGACTGCTGGGAATATTAGATATAATCTTTATGATATAGAGAAGAGCTTAAGGCAGTATAATATAAGTTCTACTTGTTTTTCTATCTTATAAGGTCTGAGGCAGTAATGAAACAACTTAGTTGAAGAGTGTGTTATATAGATGTCTGAGAAGTATACCTTATCACCAGAGTAAAATACCAAAGCAGAAGTATATTATAAGATAAGAAAGTGTGGACAGACTTTAGTGAGATATTTATAAATAGTTATATTATTAGTCTACAACAAGAGAGAGAAGGCACATGACTGGGAAGTCACATGACATTATGTCATAGGGCCTAGAGTGGTCTGGAAGGATCTATAGTCTAAAAGAATCAAGAAGAGTTTAGAGATAGAGTAATGTCAAGGAATATATTAACAGTATGGTTTCCTCATGGTGTACACATGGTGCATGCATGGATGACAGAGATGAATAGTAGGGTTTAGGATATGATGTTAGAGCACATATATATAGCATGCTAGCCTTGAGGTAGATGTAGGATGGATGAGTAATAGGACATGAGGTAGATTAGTAATGGACATGAGAATAGGGCATGGACATTAGGGTAGGATGCACAGCAGATGTGTAGTCATAGCACGGATCATGGATAGTCATATAAATAGTTGGTAGAATACTATTGTGGTTCCCTGTCAAGTTCTCTTGTGAATTACACAACTCGTGTTCTTCACTAGATATCCATCTGTGAGATTTATTGTTAGTGCTGCTATTGGACATTGGTCTAGTGGTTGCCACAACAAAGTATGTCTCCAATTATAGTATTTGGCCATATTTTTTAAGACTTGCAAATAGTCTCTTTTAGTACAGACTTCATATAATTGATAAACTTCAAAATACTCTCTAATTTTAATTTTCTTTGGTAAAGTTTAAATTTTATCTATAGCAGTTATCTGGTGTCAAGAAGAAACAGTAGTTGCTGTGTAGAGGAGTATACACAGTTGTTATACTGAAACCTCACTAATAGAAGAAGATCTTGTTAGTTACTCTATTACTCATTGATGAATATTTGGAGGTATTATTCTAGCTCTTGATTTACTTTCTCTATTTGTCCATCTATTTGGGAGTGCCAAGCTGTAGAAAAAGCAATTTTGACTCCAAGCAGATAGTAGAGTTTCTTGGTAAAAAGTACAATGAACTGTAGTTCTTTATCTAATACTATATAAGTGGAAAGGTTATGGAGTTTCCAAACATAGTGCAGAAAGGGCCTCATAGTGCCCTCTATGGTAACTATGAGGTGAGCTTTCTTTGAAACAAAGTCTACTACTGTTATTACTATATTAAACCCTGCAGACTCTGAGAGTTTTATAATGAAGTTGATACTAATAGTTTTCTATCTTGTATTTGGCATGGGCAACAGATTGAATTCTCTTAGAGACAAGTAATAAATAGGCTTGGTTCATAGGTATGAGTCATGAGTGCTGACATATTGGCTGACATACCTAAACATTTGAAACCACTAATAGTTTTATAACATTAGTTTTAGAGTCTTTTAAAGCCCAGTATGTTCAGCAACCTCTATATTTGTGATGATGGAACACAATACACTATTATAAGTCTAAGATAGATCTTTTCCTAGAAAAGAAGCAATCTATCTATCTCTGACTACTTAAATGACTATACCAACTTGGAGAATGATTAGTAAATTTACCTAGCTATATAGACTACCAGTTTCTCTTGCTGATCTGCTTTGTTACTCCAGTAGATGACTGTTAGAAGATTATGTTTCTCTTCTTCAAATATCAGCTCTTTTATTGTATGTATTACTAAAAACTCCAGTATTAAACATGGTTCACATCTTGTTATCTGAGATCAAATAAGATATCTTAGAAGTCAAAATAAGTTAGCTGCATATTATCCAAGAATGGAGAAGATGGGTTCAGAATAACCTTCAGTTTATGTGCTACATCTCTATGAGTTGCACAAGTTATATATTTCAGAAGAGAACTTGGAGAATTTAGAAATTTGGGGATATTGGAAGATGGTGAAATATGTTGTATCCAATACCATAAGAGGGTGTTAGTTTTAGTTGATTTTCAGGATAAATTTAATGTAAACTACCAGTTTATATACTAAATATACTACCTAGGGTAGTTATCTGGAATGGAAACTGCTAAGCAAGTTACTCTGGTTTACTAGTGATTCTCAGATGTTGGGGATGTAAGTCCATAAAGTTTGGCAAGAGACCAGCAATGACATCTGAGGAAAAATGGAGAGAGATGATCTACTCTAGAAAAGGTTAGGAAGTGCAGATGATAGAGTAAGTGTTATCTGTAGTTTGGAATGGATGGCTGAAATGAAATATAATATCCATGAAATATAATATTCAACTTGATTAAGATTATATTTTATAAATCATTATACCATGGTCTAGTCTTTAAGATAGCATATTTGATTTTTCCATAGACTTATCTAGATTGTAATGTAAGATAAAATCAAACCTTACTAGATATAACAATTACTATGCTTGTCTGTGATTGAGTTTTTTGGCTGTCATAAAGTACTTCAAGTTTTTATAGTCTGTTCAAATCTTTATAGGATTTGTTATATCTTTTAGGAAGTATTGTCATTCCTCTGGGATCTAAATAATCATCAGCATTTCTTTGTTGTGAATCTTGTGATTGTGTTTAATGGGAAACAGAGATTTGCTACTAGATGCCACTTATCATCTATTTTTGATTCTTGAAAAAGGTATTGTGGCAACTATTAGTCACAAAACTAATAAAGGTACAAGCAATAAATCTCAAGGGTGGATATCATTGTGGGGATCACAAGAGAACTTGACAAGGAGTCTCTGCTGAATTACTATCCTATTTATATAATTTACAAATGGTCCATACTACCAATATCTAACCCTACCCTAAAGTCTATATGTTGTCTATGAGGTAGATATGTTGTTAACATGCTCTTTAATATCATCCTTCTAGTCTGCTCTTGTCTAGTCTAGGCCTCTGACCTCATGTCATGTGATATTTCATGTGACCACAATCATGTGCCTCTTCATCATCAATAAAAAGAAAAAGAAAAAGAAAATCAACAGAAAAGAAATATTAAATCAAAAAAATAGATAAAAGAAAACGAAAAATGTTAGTGTCCAAGCATACTATAATAGTACCCCCCTCTTAAGGTTCCTACTCTGGAGGAACTTGCCTCTCTCTCCCCTATCTTTTTTCCTTTTCATCTCACCCAATTTCTCTTCAATTTCTTCAAATACTTGTCTTCAAATTTCTTATCATCCCACCCAAACAAAATCCTTGCCATATACTTTCCTGGTAACTTGCTCCTTTTGAACTCCTCTGCTTCTGGATTCAACTTTACCTCTACTGCCTTCTGTTTTCCTTTTCTCTTTTCTACCTATTGTACTTCTTCTTTCCTTATCTCTTTCTCAAATTCTTCTACTAAGTTCATCACATTCTTCAAATTTTCTAACCCCTTCCAAGTGTCTTCCTCTGCTGTATAACCCTTCCATCTCACTAAATACTTTGGTTTTCCCCTTCTTTCTCATCTATCCAAAATCTTCTCTACTTTATATTCTTTTTCCCTCTCTATGTCTACTAGAGGAGGTGGGATCTTCTTCTGTCTCTCTATCTGCTCTCAATACTTTACTATTCTTCTCATATTAACCACTGGGTGTACCCTCATCACTGCTGGAAACTCCAACTCTACTGTGTTTTCTGACACTGTTCTTTTGACCACATAGGGTCTAATATACTTTTCTGTCAACTTCCTTGTAAGTCTCTTCATCCACTCCATTGGAAAATCCTTTGTACTTATCAACACTTTATCTCCTACCCTATATTTCTCTGCTTGTTTCTTCATCTCCTTCTGTGACTTCATCAATGCTGCTTTTGTCTCCTTATGTCTATCCTTCATCTCTTTCATGAACTCTTCTGCCTTCACATTCTTCCCCTTTTTTCTTATATCAAAGCCCATCCTTGGTTCTCTCCAATAGTTGACCTTGAACAGTAATAACTTCGTCACTGTGTGTACTTTGTTGTTGAAGGTAAACTCTGCTGTTGCCAGCTATTCTGACCAATTGCTCTGTTTATGATTAACATACATTCTTAAGTACTGCTCCAGCTCCTGGTTTGTCTTCTCTGTCTGTTCATTTATCTGTGGGTAATATGCTATAGACAACTTTGTTTCTATCCCCAACATTTTGTTCAATTCTCTTGTTAACTCTGCTACAAACTGAGGTCTTCTGTCTGATATAACACTCTCTGGCAACCTATGCAACTTTCACACATTATTCCTGAACAACCTCACTAATTCTTCTGCTGTTATTTTTTCTGTTGTTACCATAAAGTACGATATTTTTGAGAATCTATAACATACTACCAAAATCAAGTCATAGCCTTTAGATACCAGTAACTTTGTAATCAAATCCACTGATATATGTTGCCATGGTCTTTCTGGTACCTTATTAGGTCTTAATTTTCCTGCTGGTATCTCTGCTCTATTCTTTATTCTCTGATACTGATCATATCCCTCCATATATCACTTTACTTTCTTTGTAACCCCTGGCCACCAATAATTCCTAGTAACCAGTTCTACTGTCTTCCATTATTCTCTATGTCCTGCTATTGGCATATCATAATGAAGCTGAATGATTTCCAATCTCAATTTCTTATCTCTCAGCACATATACCTTTCCTTTCTTCAACACTAGATCATCCTCTATCTACCACTTGGCATTTCTCAATACTTGAACTCCTGTCTTTTTCATTTCTTCTACAGCTTTTATCACTTCATTGTCTCTTGCTTCTGATTTTTTAATTTTCTCTATTATATCTTCCTCAGCTTCTTCTATCAACCACTATCTCCTTTCTATCACTCTGATTTCTAACCACTCTCTTTTTAACATCACCTGATTTTCATTATCTCTTTTTACTCCTTCTGCCAAATCTACTCTTCTACTCAAACTATCCACTTGTCCTATACTCTTGCCAGCCACATGCTTCAAAGTGAAATCAAATCTTGACAAATATAAGGCCTATCTAGCCTGCCTTTGATTTAACTTCTGAGCCTTCATGAAGTACTCCAAGTTTTTATGATCTGTCCATATTTCAAATTGATTCTTGGCTTTTTCTAAGAAATGCCTCCATATCTTTAAGCATTGAATAATCACTAACATCTCCTTGTTGTGAATTTTATAATTCCTTTCTGCTTCATTCAACAATTTGAAAATATAGGCAACTGGCCTCCATCTTTCGTCTTTACACTTCATTGATAATACTCCCCCTGTTGCAAAATCTAATGCATCTGCTTCTACTCTTGTCTTCCTATCCAGATCTGGTGTTACCAAGACTGGTTCTGTTGTAAATCTCTCCTTTAACTCTTTAAACGCTTTCTGTTGCTTTTCTCCCCAACTCCATTTTGTCTCTTTCCTCATCATCTCATGCAATAGCCTTGCTATTTTCACAAAATCTTTGACAAACTATCTATAATAGTTTGCCAACCCCAAAAGCTTCTGCACATCCTTCACACTCTTTGGTACTGGCCATTCTACTACTCCTTGAACCTTCTCTTTTTCCATCCTTACTTCATCTTCCCCTATTATTACTCCTAAAAACCCCACTTCTCTAACCTTCTACATGTATTTTTCTGGTTTTACAAATATATTGTTTTCTTCTAACCTCCTTAATACTTCCTCCACTATCTTATCATGTCCCGCTGTCTCCATTGTTATCATTACATCATCAATAAATACTGCTATCTTTTCTTCCACTACTAAATCTCTTAGCAAGTCATTCATTATTGCCTGAAATGTTGCTAGTGAGTTAGTTAACCCAAAGAACATTACTGTGGGTTCAAATAACCTCTCTGGCATTGAGAATGCTGCTTTCCACTCATCTCCCTCCTTTATCCTCACATTGTTATAGCCCTACCTCAAATCCATCTTTGTGAACATCTTCTTCCTAATACTATCTATTAGATCTGAGATCAATGGCAATGGATAATTGTTCTTGATTGTCCAACTGTTTAGATATCTATAGTTTTGTACTATCCTCTTCTCCCCATCTTTCTTTGGTACAAAGAATACTGGTGATGTCTATAGTGACTTTGATGGCCTAATGTATCCCTTTCTTAACTGGTCCTTTACAAACTTCTGAACTTCCTCCTTTCTACTGTTGACAATGGATATATCTTTCTCTTTTTTGGCACAAAACTTTCTCTGAGATCTATGGCATGATTCCAGACCTTCCTCGTTGGCATCCTCTCTGACTTTTTCTTTTCAAACACCTTCAAATACTTATGAAACTGTTTTGGAACCATTTATTCCACTGTTCTTAATTCTATCAAATCTTTCTCCTTCTCTCTTTCTTCTTTCTTTTCTTCTACTATCCTTGCTATCACCATTTCTTCATCTGTCATTGGTCTTCTACACTCTTCTTTCTCTTTCTGCTTTTGCTATTCTGACCTTGTCTATCTTTCTGTTCTTTATTTCTTTTTACACTTCTCTGAACATCTTGTTATCTGTACCTCTCCTGTTCTCCAATCTATCTCTGGGTTGTGGTATACTAGCCATGGAATACCTAATATGACTTCCCATTTCTAACCTCCAATCACATCTATCAACATTCTTTCCTTGTGCCTCTTGAAATATATCTCTACCTCCACTGTATTCACAATTGGCTCTGTATAATTCATTGTTCCATCCACATTTCTCATGTATATTAGTTTCTCCAACTTTGTTTTTCTAAATCTATGCTTTCTTGCAAATTCTTCACTTATTATCAACCCTATTGCTCCACTATCCAACAATGCCTCTACTATCATTTCTTCTTCCTCTTCTTCCTGCTTCAACCCAATCTTCACTGTCACTTCTCTCAATAATTTCTTCTTTTTCTTCTTCTTCTCAACTTTTGTCTGTCATACTTCTACCTCTCTCTTAGCTTTTTCCTCTCTCAAAATTTCTTTTTTATCCTTTTCTGCCTCCCTACCACTTCCTTCTCCTCTCTGCATCACTTTATCCTTCAACACTTCAAATTTATTTGAGGGCATCTATACAGATCCCTCTTCCTCCACATTTCTACAATTATAAGCCATATTCCTGAATCCTCCACAAGCAAAACACTTCTTCTCTTTCATCACTCTCTGCCTATTTTCCTCTCTTTTTCTTTCCCACATCTCCTATTATCTCTACTCCTTCTCTGCTCTTCTCTCTTCTTATAATCTTATCTCATCTACTCTCCTTCATTCATCATCTATTCTTCTTCTTTCTTTTTCTTCTTTCTTTTCTTTTCTTCTCCTTTGTTCTTCCTCCTCCCATCTTTCCTCATACTCTCTTCTCCTCTGCTCTCTATCCTTTTGTCTCCTTTTTTGTTTATTTTGTTCTTCTTTTAATGTCACCAACATTTTCTGTAATTCCAATATCTTTTTTAGATTTTCTATTATTGTATTCATCATTCTGACTATCTCTTCTTCTCTATATTCCCTAATTATTTCCTCCAAATTCAACTACCTCAAATCTATGCTCTGGTTCATTGCTTCCATGTTGTTTAACAGCAGAAACTATCTCTCTTCAAAAATGTTCCAAAATTCCTTTATAAGTGCTAGCCAGTATTCTTCCTATCCAACCTCACACTGTCTACTAACTATCTGTCTACTGCCTTACTGACTACTGCCCTAAAGAATACTAGCTAATATCCCTAAGAAGGAAATCTCTAATCTAGACATTTCCTTACTGGACAATACTACTGCTCTGTATGGACAGATCACAAGGGGATCCTGCAGTACAAGCCTTCTACATGAATATAACTATCTACTACGTCCACAAAAGGTAATACAACCAATATATATGAGTGGGCTACTATACAAATAACTAGTTAAGCTTTCTCTGCCTGACTAGTATACCCCTTAAGCTTAGGACCTGGTTATATATCTTCTTGACTTCAGTCAAGGATGAATAAAGAGTAAAGTAAAAGAATAGGAGTCTGTGTGACACAAAGTCTCAAAAGATAGTTGAGTTCTACTGTTGTGGCAACTACTAATCACAAAACTAATAGAAGCACAAGTAATAAATCTCAAGGGTGGATATCATTATAGGATCACAAGAAAACTTGACAAGGAGTTTCTGCTGAATTACTACCCTATTTATATAATTTACAGATGGTCTATGCTACCAATATTTAACCCTACCATATATTGTTCATGAGTGTATCATGTATACACTATGAGGTAGATATGCTATTAACATACTCCTTGATGTTATTCTTTTAGTCCACTTTTGCCTAGTCTAGGCCTCTGACCTCATGTCATGTGATATCTCATGTGACCACAGTCACATGCCTCTTCATCATCAATAAAAAGAAAAAGAAAAAGAAAATCAACAGAAAAGAAATATTAAATCAAGAAAAGTAGATCAAAGTAAGTGTCTAAGCACACCATAACAAAAGGACTGCTTCTTTTGCATAGTCTAAGCTATCTACTTTGATGTGAAAGTGGGTAGTAGTATCCAAGAAGGCTAGAATAGACATAAAAGTAATGGATGCCTTCAGAACATTAAAATACTACTTCTTGATCTACAGTCTATGTCTAAATACTGTTACTACTAGTGAGGTCAAAAATGAGCTATGTTATAGTTAAAAACCCATGGATAAACTGCTAGTAAAAGTTGGTGAAGTTAAGGAATATCTACAATTTAGTACAACTCTGTAGAGTAGGTCAAGCTATCTTCATAAAGTCTATCTTAACTTGATCTTCTTAAATAACTAGACTTAGATACTTTATCTGTTATTTGTCAAACTTATACTCCTTGAGACACAAAACAGTTTTTGCTTAGCTAAGACTTCCATAGCACTGCAGACAGTTCTGTGATGTGTTATAATTTAGACTTAGACTTAAATATTTGAGTAGAAGTGGAACCTTATATTAGTTAATACAAGAGAACTTAGTAGAGCTCCTAGTATAGGTATATTTACTTTACATATCTCTAGTACATAGTTTGTGTGTACTTTACATCTTTTTTTTTTAAATCAACAATTTATCACACAGGGCATGGTGGCAGACCATGATAGTCACAACATAACCACTTATATAAGAACTAATGAAAAGAAGTCAAGAAGAGAAGAGAAAAGAAAAGAAAAAGAAGAACAAAGAAGAAGGAACTGAAAAACTAACTAAAATAGAAGCAAAACAAACTACTTGTTGTGGCAACCACTAGACACAAAGTCCAACGATCACACAACGAGCAAATCTCTTAAGGTGGATATCTAGTGGGAATTTCACAAGAGAACTCGACAAGGAGTCTCTGCTAAATTAGAGTTCTATATATACAAAACATGCTTGGTCCATGCTACCAATATTTAACCCTACCCTAATGTCCATGCTTCGTCCTCATTCCTGCCTCATGTTCTACTCAAGACCATCATGTGTATTTCATGTGCCCTGACATCATCTTCTAGACCCTTTCATCATGTTCTAGGCTTGTGACGTCACATCATGTGACATGTCATGTGACTGCGATGTCACGTGCCTCTTCCTTGTCCAAAAGAAAAGAAAAGAAAAAGAAAAGAAAATCCCTATAAAGTCAGAAAATAAAAGAAAAAGAAAATAAAAATTGTTCATGTCCAAAGTGTCCCATAACACTACTCTACTAAGTAATACCTTTATAAAATAAGAAAGCACCTAAGTTAAATTTGAGGAAGGCTGAGAGATAACTTAACATAGTTCTTAAATGATTCCAATATTTATTATATCTTTTACATTCACAGAGGATATGTCATTTTGTTTCAATTGGGTATAAACAACTAAAGCTCTCTCTCAGAAAAAACCTTAGGTGATATTCTTTTATAGGAGTATAATTCATGATAGCTCTGGTAGCTCTCATACATAGGGAGTTTGAGTAACTGAATTAATTAATCCAAAGACTCCCTTTAGTATAAGAAGAATAAATTGTGTGGAGTTCATTATCAAGAAGATCTAGAAAGTGATTTTCTCTGAGATTGGAAGCTTTGGAATGTTATTTGCCAGTTTTTAATAATGTTTTTACATTCTTCTTTTTTATTGAAGTTCTACAATGCTTTATAAGAAAAGATAGGAAAGAGATTGAATTTATTTGTATCTTTGTCAACTGACACATGATAGAACCATTTTGTATTACTTGAATAGTTTCAGAAATTGATGGAATTTAGAGGGTGTTTATTGAAGAATATTCTGAGATCCTTTGCTATAGCTATTGATTATAACTGATAAGATAAATTATAGAATCAAAGATACATTGCACTAAATGAATAGCATTAGTAGTGATAATGATGTGGGAAGCTTCAGGAATTTGAATAGCTTGGTTAATTCCATATCTGATAGCAAATAGTTTAGTCTTAGTCAAAGTGACATTGACAGCATGATAAATGGTTTTCTTAACACTATTTGAGTGAGAATTGACATGAAAAATAGATATAGCAACATTTTTTCTAATGCTGATATCAGAAATAACAATGATGAAGTTGAGATCCAATAATGCATTTGTGAAGATATTATCAAGTTTACAAAGATAAGCCTCCTTGCTTTCTTTATCTTTGTAGTTTGCTTGATGAAAAGAAAAATAACTAGGAAAATTGTCAATTAATCTGAAACCAGGAAAGAATTCATGATTGAGAGAATAAAAAGAGGGAAAAATTCCATTAAGATGATTGTTAGTATCAACTATGAAACTTTTGATTTTTAGTTGCTACTTGGTGGTCATATTCTTCAAGGAGAGATGATGTGAAGAAGAGTTCTTGGCATGTCTGCTTTCTAATAGAGTATTGATCACATGATTTGATAGTAAAGATGAGGTTCTAATTTGATGTTTACTACTGTTTTTCTTGAGATGTAAATGAATGGAAATTAGACTAGCAATGGCCCCAACTCCCTATGCAAGTGATATGTAAAAAGCACCAGTAATCTGAATGACAGCTCTTTGTTGCATTTTTCTAAGTTCTTTGAGAGGGTGTGAAAGAGGAACTTTATTGAAAAACCATAGGGAGAAGCCATAGAGTGTGTTGAGAAGAATGCACATCCTATATAGAAGTCACTTTTGATAAGGAAGTAATCTCCTTATTGAATTTCCTAACATTTTTATATATTTTATGGTTGACAAAGCTTTGTTGGAGTGGAAGTTGATATATTAACAAAAAGACAATTTCCTGTTGAAGATGAAGCCAAGGTATCTCCAGATATCCTTTAGTTGCAAGATAGAACCTCCTATTATATTAAGGTTAAGAGGAGGAGAATTGAAATTTCTATGTGATCTAGAAAAGTGAAAAACCTCAGATTTTTCATGTTTTATAATGAAATTAAACTGATTGAAAAGAGAAAAGCATTTGTTTTTTCAAAATATTTTTCTTGTAAAATAAAAAGTCTATTGTCTATAAGAACATCTACACTAAAGAAAGGGGAAACAAAATCATTTCACAGATATTGAGTTTTTCTACTAATTAAATAATTAGAAAAGAAACAGAAAATTTTTGGATTGAAACTAGCTTTGTTCAGGATAAATGAGAGGAGCTGATGGTTAAGCAATAGGAAGAATTGGGCTATAGCAAAGGCCAAAGTGCTCATTTGAAGACTTTTAACCTATTCTGAATGAATGAAGTGCATAAGAAACATGTTCACATCAATAGTCAAACATTGTTTTAAACCACCTAGTTGATTAGGATATACAAAATTTGTTGAGATCAACTGGTATTGAAGTCTTTTGCAGATAATCTTTTCAATGAGTTTTCTTAAACTGTTCAGAAGAACAATTGAATAAAACATTTTCAGGGAGTTATAAGCCATTTTATTAGGCTTAGGAATGATGATAGATGTCTTGAAATGAGATGGCTAGTATCCTATGTTGATGTAAGCATTAGCAATATTAATAATGTTAAAAAGGCATTTGTCATCTTTAATGACAGCTTTCAGATGTTTCCATGAAACACAATCTAGCCCTAGAGTAGATAAATTGTTACACTTATTGATAGTGTTCTTGAACTCTTTCCTAGAGAAAAGCAGCTATTCCATAGTAGATTTTGATGGAATCTCATCTAATAGGTTAGGATTTATTTGACAATTCTGTGCCAAGTTGAATGTTTGATGTAATATCTGCCATAGGTTGTTGATTTCAATACAGAGTTGACTATTATATTGCAGTGCTTTTATTGCTGGCAATTTACACTTTTTGACCCAATTTATAAGGTCTCATAGTCTACAATTTTTCAAAGTGATTTCTTGAATTTTATCATTGAAAAATAAGTGTTTAGTCTTCTTAACAATTTCTTTGAAAATCTTTCAGTCTTTAATCATCTTGGAGGATCTGTAATTAGTCAGTTTGATCTGACATTCCTCATTTTACTATGCTTTGGAATGTTTAGTAATATTGATACATTGTAAAAATTTATACCAAGTGGGTTCCAAGATTCTGATATATTCTTGAATGATAAGTTTAAGAGATTCTCTATCTAGTATGTTTGAGATGTTGATATTTCCTATCATGTTTGTGAGTTCTGAGATAAAGTTTTCTTCTTCTTTGCTATTCCTGATAATAGTGTGTTATTTCTCTTGAATGAATTCTTCCATGATAGAGATGTCAATAGTTAGTGGAGTGTGGTCCAAGAGATGATGGAGATCAGGTAAGATGTAATTATTGTTGATTTTAACCAAATTTGAGTGAAGAAATAATAAGTTAATGACTGAGTTTGTGTTATTAGGATTTTTGGCATATCAAGTTGAAACTTGTTGGATAGAGCACAATAATTTAAGATCAAAGAAATCAGCAATTTCCAAAAGAGAATCACTATGAATCAAGTGGAAGGAATAAGATGGATTTCATTCCCTGTCCCTAATATTGAAGTCCCCAGCCATGACAAGAATATTACAGAGATTAGCCTCAGTATTCTTAAGATACTTTAAAGCTGTTTGGTGTTTATCCAAGTAAACATTGATCATAAAGAAGGTGCAACCATTATTAAAGAGAAAAAGCAATTAATGTCTCTGTAATCAAAACATCCTTTCTTAGAGAGAAATGTAAATGGATGAGTTGAGTATTGATGTATGTGAGTACTCTTGGATGTTTCTGTTATCACAAAGCTCTTGGTATTTTTTTGTGTGCTATTCTTTGTTGAAACAATGTTTCCAGAAAAGATAGACAGTGTAGTTAGCTTGGTAATTAGTCTTTGCAGTTGATGCACTTGAAACTGTGAGGGCAAGATTCACCCTATTTAGTTCTAAAGTTCACTTTGCAATACTAAGTGAAATGTTTGTGGTGTTTGACTTTGTGGGGCTGTTGCATTTGACATACTTAGAACCATGAGTACAGCATGTGAAAGTGGTGTACCCCATTTCCAGCAGTTTTTGCACTAAGGAACTTCCAGATTCATGTTCATTCTACAAATAGTAACAATATAGCTACCAACATTGAAGTATTTGTTGATTAAATATTTAGCTTTCATATTACTTTGAGCATCCCATATATCCACCCAGATGACTGCCATGTCTGACTAAGGTGACACTTTGATAATGCATGGTTTTGAAGCAAGAATATACTTTACATTTAACCTATCCTAAATATTATGAGTTATATAGATAAGAGTCATTATCTTATATAATATATGACATCACCTTTTAATGTGTCACATAATGTTGTGACTGTGACATGTGTGATGTCACATTGTCCCCCCTTTATGTTACAACTCAAGCTCAAGTATAAGAGTAAAAGATAAATCTTATATTAGATTAATACAAGAGAACTTAATAGAGTTTTAAGTATAAAGTATCTATCTTATAAATACTGGGCTAATAGTCTGTGCTACACTAAACCTAGCCTACCCTAAAGAGCATGTATTATTCATAAGGTTAATATATAATGAATATACTATATAATATTATTATTTTAGAATCTTCTATATTCTTTTGTGTGACACATGATCATGTGACCATGACTGTGACATGTGACTATGTATGTGACAGTTTGTGATAGTTACATATAATATCATACTAACTTTAATTTTAAGTCTAAAATAAGAAAAATAAATAAAGATTTATATAGAGGTTTTTGTCAATGAATGCATTCAACTCTAATTATTTCACAGAAGACAGAGAGTATACCTTAAACATCTTAGGCTTAACTTCTGAGACTAGTTTAATAGTATAGTCCTACTTATGATAGTCAAGAAATGCATCAAAGTCTTTTTTAGTAAATACTGACTCAAACTACTAGATATACAAAGAGATAGTAGAGGTGTTGTCTTTAACCTGGTTATGGTGGAAGGTCTTTGAAAGATGCTAGAAAAGAGTAACTGTTATATAGAAATTAAAAGCTAAAGATTCTGAAGACCACTAGGTTATATAGAAGTGATTATCTGACTTTTTCTAATACTTAGTAGAGGTCTATAGAGTTTGAGATATATCTTCACAGTCATTTACCAAAATTTGAAGGAGATTAGACCTATATGTATTAAGAGTATATTTCTGGCTTTTCTGGGCTTTTCAAATATCTTGATAATTAATGCAATATGTAAAAAATTATGTTATAGCTACTTCTTTTTTATCAGTTTACTTTGGGGTTATGGTTTTTTAGCTATATGAAACCAAGAATAAGGTTTTGCTTGTCTAGGCTTAACACTATGAGTAAGACCTATTTAGAATGTAACTTGTAATATTGTTAGGTGTGGTTCACACTTGAAGATGAAAGTCCATGGAGTTGGCTCAGACATGCACAGAGTGTAGAAACTCCTGCAATGAGCTCGGTGATGCAGACTTGCCAGAATGACCTTGGTCTCAACTTATATGTTGTGCCTCCTACAAGCTATGTGGTCACAATTTCAGAGATTGGTCTTGTAAGGAGTTATAAGAAGAGGGGTAAAGCACATCACTATTGACACCATCACATCTGTGAACTTAGCATATCTGTTTGTTCTTCATATGTTCTCCAAACACGGTGTTCCTTCCCATGTCACCTCCAACAGAGGCTCAGAGTTTGTGTCAAACTTCTTTTAATCTTTAGGCACTGCTCTCGACATGTGGCTTCACTCCACTTCAGGTTATCACCCTGAAGGTGATGGACAAACTGAATGCATGAATCAAACAATTGAGCAATACCTCTATGTATATTGTAACTACCAGCAAGACAACTGGTCCGAACTCCTACCTCT
>Ga0157357_1000501_pt1 | contig 16779 bp, 22 predicted proteins | sample AttcapACBM1_FD_111485 | JGI IMG/M metagenome (GOLD analysis project Ga0157357, IMG submission 111485) | Fungus gardens microbial communities from leaf cutter ant in Botucatu, State of Sao Paulo, Brazil - Atta capiguara ACBM1 | ecosystem: Host-associated > Fungi > Mycelium > Unclassified ... | reverse complement strand
TATATGTCCATCCGACTGTCGCAACGAGACCAATTTCCAGGAGAAATACCGTTAGAACACTGAAAATTGCATTGCATTTTCATTCTTACAACATCAGAAGGTGGCATGAAGAAGCCCGGATACTCGTGGCATCAACATTGAAGAAGAAAAGTCCAGGGTTTGCAACTGTATTCACTCGCAGCCACACGTATTATTGTGGTCTTCAGAAAGACGGGAAACACCAGTTTTAGGTTCTTCCAAGAGATTAGTTGTCGAAGGTGATCGTATACTCCTGTAGGGCCAAAGTTTGCGGTTATTGTTTGCCACCCGTTCGAGGCTGTGAAAAGGAATCTGATAAAATTTTCGGCGTTTGTCTGCGAAGACCGGACTTACGCGACGAAGACATTGGAAATTTGAAAATCAGACCTCAAGCGATTAATTAATCGTCGAATTGGGGCGCTCTCCAAGTTGATAATAAAATCAAAGAGGGAGAAGATATAGAGACAAAGCACATATTATGACAGAGTGTCCTTGTCAATTGTTTGAGAGCATATGACCAAGGTGCGGGGTACCAAATGTAGAGGATCGCAGGAAATGGTAATGTAAAACCTCATGCTAATTCCTCGCCGAGTTTGCTGAATGATCCGTGATCCGGGTCAGTTGTGATGTGTGATGAGGCAGAGATTTAAACTAGATATTTCCGGATGTCAAAGCCAAGCACATACAAATACTGGCTCGTGATCAAAATTCGCTAGTACGCTTCAGGTTATGGACCCCTTCAGAAAATGGCCTTACCAAGCTCCAATATGGGCACCGGGCAAGGAACCTTTACCCCCTGGCTTTACAGAAGAGGACCGCGCTGTACTTGTACAGCAGCTAAAGTATCAGAATATAATGTCCATGGTTATGGAGTCCTGTGCTGCTAAGACTCTAATAGCTGGGACCGTAGGTTAGTGTTCGTATCCTACACGCGGCTTTGGCTCATTGAATTTGGAACTGTGACTTGTAGGATTTGGTCTTGGTGCTTTCTTCTCGCTTATGTCTGCTTCATTCGCGTACGAGGATCCTCTACTTCGACAACGATCACAAGCGGGCATGAACACGACGCAGAAGGCTAGTCAGATATTCAAGGACATGGGAAGAGGAATGTATACAACTGGCAAGGGCTTTGGGAAAGTTGGAGCGCTATTCGCTGGAATTGAGTGTGTGATTGAAGGCGTACGTTTGCACCAGATCTTCAGTGAAGGACACTGCTAAGCTAAAAATTCAGTATCGCGCTAAGAATGACATTTGGAACTCAATATCCTCAGGGTTTCTTGCCGGTGGTGTTCTCGCACGGAACTCTGGACCTAAAGCAGCTTTAGGTGGTGGTCTCGCATTCGCAGCTTTCTCTGCAATCGTTGATGTTGCATTTCTTAGAAGAGAACCTGCAGAGTATGTTATCATTCATTCATGCATTCTCCCTGAGCTGAGCTGATCTTGGTTTATCCAGCGAGGATTGATATTTATTAGAATAATCTTTCAGCTACCATACGTGCTAATTTATTGCCAGGCATTTCTGTCGTCATCGCATTGTGCGATAGTAGGAAGCAAAAAGTTCAAATTGGCCTTGTCCCATGAAATATGCATCAGGGACATTGCTTCCTAATATGCCCCTGCCTTCGTGCACGCAGACTTTCCGAGACGAAGGGCGATGTGATATTGAGCTGGTGCAATGGATGGATATAGAAGTTGATATAGGTCGTTATGAACACGGACGGACAATATGTTGTGCCCATGTAGTTGGACTTGACGCTGTTGGGAAAGAATCATTGCTTCCTGGGCCCTGGAGGGTGTAATTCAGCTTGGTAGCTTGAGCATGATTTATTACCCGAAAAAGGGAGACAGGAGGCATCGAATGGTCAATGCAAGTGAAGCATTTATGGCAAGTATTTAACTTCGGTCTCCGAGGACAGTCTCCTCGTCGGGGTATTCACAAGAACATCATGACAAAGGTGACCGAAGCCAGAGAGAACCTAGAAAACTGCCTGGTGGAACTACTATCGTGATCGATCCCGTGGCGATGAGTAAGTTAGTCGCACTTGCTACACGAGCACAAAGGCACAAAGCAGAGTCATCCTCGGGTTCAGCTCCGTTCAATATGAGAGTGCAATCAGATCTGGGCCCGCGTTTCAAGGCCATATAAAGTCCTAAAACTAAACCCATTGACTTTAATACCACCAACGCCACCCGTTACTTCATGTATTCCAGCCAAAGAATCCGATAGTGGCGGTAGAGCTTTGGAACTTGCCCACATGATGGCAGCCAGGGAAGCTCCGCGACGTCACCTATCATCATTTATACCTATAAATGTAGTATATAAAGTCATCGTTAATAAAGATAGCCCCAGTAGAGTCGAGAGTAGTGCGCGTTGCTACTTTCGGATTTTTCTTCTAACAGTAATAAGGATGACTGGACATCTCGAGTTTATATGAAGCGTTCTTTCGAGAAAGTCATTATCGTTTCCTTATTTCTCAAGACTGGCAGTTAGTGGTGATGTCATAATATAATTCTCTGCGATCCTTATCAGCTGTTCTCACGAAGTTGCCTTCCCCGGTCAATCTCCATTGCATAAGGGTCCCGTCTTAGTAAGGCCCCTCTGGGTTTTGTATCATTACCACATTTGTCCTTTCAACTCCATTGACAGGGCCCATGGGCACGTTGCCTTACGTGTGAGCTAATTCAAATGAGCAGGTGACCACTGCAGATATTATATTATACGTCAAGGGCGGGTAGTTGCACCGAGCAGCAGACATATACGTTTTTGAGAAAAACTATGATCTCACACGTTACTTGGAAGCCGTGGTGCACAGACTTTTAGCTTATTCATATTCCATGATCTATTTCCATATCCATCATCAGACTCATGTCTTCAGAGACACCAAAATAGACAATTACAAATTACAACATCATCATCTCGTCCATCCTTCATTCACTTCTGAATCAAGCAGTCTTCATAAGCATTGAACTCGAAGTACGCAAGGGACACTATGATACATACCGGGTTGTCCACTTAGATCCGTCACCTTGCCATTCATCAGCAATTAGCCTTGCCCTTGCGCCAGTGATGTTTCCCAGGTGCAATGACTCAGACCGCTCTCCAGCTGATGCCAGGAGCAGCTCATCCACTAACTTGACGGTCATAAAACTGATTTCACTTGAGTCAGAGGTTCTGAGGAGGAACTTTCTCGAAGGGATGGCCTTGGCCTTCCCGTTGACTTTGTTGGAGATGGCCATTGTGGTTGGAGACCAATACAGGTTTGAACAAGAACGATTGGGAATAAGAGATGAAATGGCTCTTACGGAGAGCGAGACAACGCTCATCAGCAAAACAAGAAGCTCTTAAATAAGTGGGGAAACCCTGTCAATGAAACTAAAGGAAGCGATGATAAGTGGCAGGGAAGCCTGACCAAATCATCCGGAATGGGAAGTCAGTCTGGCCCGCAACTAGTCTTCGACGTCTGATCACAATAGTTCGGATTAGTCATGTCACAACATCGGCGCTTGGAGCGTTGAAGACAGAGATTAGACAGAGGTTGCACGATCCAAGCAAAAGCCTAAGGATACCATATCAAAACTGGAATGGGGGCTGTCCTTATGGTTGTACGCCATGAAGTCGACGTGTACTGTCAACCATTAATGGCATATACCGCTCTCATAGCTCTTATGGGCGTTCAGATTTCAAGCTTGAAGTCCAAGTCTCGTGCTGGGAAGTCTGATTCCTTGGATTCCCAACACATTGGATATTTGGTATTAACACTGATTCAGTCAGGCACGAGTTGGGAACGTGGATGTTTCCCGGCTCCCGGCTCCCAGGAGAGAAAGGAAGACACGTCACACGTTATGGAATGGAATAGGGATTCCACTTTGCAGACAGTAATACAAAGAGACACTAGACACATACTCCCAATCGGGTGTTGAGCGGAGAAATCAATCCGTAAACAACAATCATGCCAATGGCGTATGGACCGCTGAAGGTAATCAAACTTCAAACTTCAAAAGGAATCTCTGTTACAGTTGCCGAGACAATGGGTCTATTTCCCCTGACAATTGATGCCGGAAGTTAGCTGAAGTTAGCTGAACTGAGGGATCCTCTGCTGTCAAGTCACGCCATGAATTAGCGAAGCAATTCCCGCCAGCTAAAGAGAATTTGGTGGGAATCCTGAGCATGACCATGACCTCGATTCGATACCTGATCGATACCTGATCCGTTCTCCAATCTCAGGTCGTCATAAAACTGGTGTCATGAGTACACTCTAATGGATCCATTGATACAGGAACAGTGGTCCAAAATTGATGTCGGAAGTATGGCTGATGCTAGTTCAAAAAGCCCTTTCTAAAGACTCCCTGTAATTTAAGTTGCCGACTGATGTCAGAATGTAATGTACGACTAACTTTTTCTATATTCGTTATAGGGTCCAAAAGCGCATGAGGCGTAAAACCAAGTATCAGGATTCATTGCTACCTAAAAGTTTATCAGCTTGGAAGATCATCAGCAATATTTCTGCGTGCTGTCTTTATGGATACCAACAGAGATGAATACATGAAAAACAGTTTTCTGTCAGAGTCAACAAGGATCATTGATCCCATCATTGTCGGCGACCCTGTGAGTCGGCATCACTGAGGTCCGCTTATCAGCATTCTGTCCTTACAGAAAACCACTTGCTTCTGGTAGACTATCCATTGTCCGTTCATTTGAACGACAGCTCTCGCATGTCCCATGCGCCAACCTCTGGACAAGGATTCACCTACTAAGAGCAGGAATTCACTTAACGTCCGACTAACAGAGTCTGCTGTTTTTCTGCGTTCAGGCAACTCGATACATGGCGATACTCATTCAGAGGACAAATCTTCTATCCTACGTGGCTTATTGATCTTGATTCTGGCAAAACCGACCAAGATTTCTAGGATAGAGATTGAGTTAGTAGGGAAGACAGAAACGGCATGGCCTGAAGGTTAGTTAATTTCGGCGATCTGATCATTTATACATCCTGGTTCATTTTCTCTTCTTTAAAGGTATTGGAGCTCGTAGGGTTGAAGTTACCGAAGAGCACTGCTTTTTTCGTGCATGTACCACTTTCTTTGAGGCTTCCAAGGCACATTCTCGTAGGGCTGCCTCAATAGGACCCGGGGTCGCGGCCCAAGATCGTGATTTACACCACGACGATTGGGAGGAGCAACATCCTAATACTTCGCGGAGTCCACGCCAGTTTCGAAATGCCAGTGTTGATGTTTCCCATTCCCAGTCTAACTATGTCTCTCAGTATGAAGAATATTTTTCGCATGTCCCGCCTTATTCTGCTTTGCCTTCTACTCCTTCATCCAGCAATCCCCAATCTGCACTCTCTTCTCCACATTCGCTTAGCCAGGACCCGAATCCTGCCCACAGTTTGGAGGAATTTCGCGCCGCTCTGAGTAGGGGACATCATGCACTTAGTGAGTGACACAACCTGGTTGCTCAGTAGCCGACGTTCATCCTTTTCGTAGTCTCGCCTACTTTCACCCCGGCACAAGCCCATAGTCCGTCCCGTCGCGACTTTTCTGTGCAACGACACAGTCTAGATGGTGGATCAGAGGACAACGATATGTCAACATCAGAACAGGTCGGCAATTGGAGAAATGTAAACCGAGGTTCCATTACACCCCGACTATTCCCATCTCTACTGTCTGATCACGACCGAGGAAGGTCTAACCGGCTTACACTGGCAAATGTCTCACAAGCTTTGATGGACGTTGTTTCGTCTCCTAAACTCCCACGCTCTCGAGAGCGTTCCAGAGATGGCCATGGTGGTGTTGTGAGAGGACGGACAAGGGACAGGCGACATGGCGCGGAAGTTGCAAGCCCGCTGGCTCTACAAGCTACCGAGGCTGAGGGGAGAGCTATAAGACCAAGGGGTCCAAAGGACCATCATTTATTTGACAAGTTCGGAGAGATATTGCACTTAGACGATCCTAAGGTACACAAAGATGCAGGTCGAGGTTGGAAAGAGTTCAAGAAAGGTCGGCTTTTCTGACTTGATTTATGAGAATGTTATGACCTACAAGTATTTCCAGGCATTTATACGTATCCAATATACTTTCAGATTCCGGCAGATTCCCCGCCAACAATGCATTGCAATTACGGCACTGTTTCATGGCGTTTACGTGCACATGTCCATCGCCCAGGAGCGTTCAGACATAAGTATACTGCCGAGCGTTCTGTAACTGTGGTCACATGTCCGACCGACGATGACATCGAGGAGACCGAGAATATTATTATTGAGCGACATTGGGACCATCAGTTACAATATCTCATTGTTGTTTCTGGTCGGAGTTTCTGTATTGGCGGGACTCTACCCGTGACTTTCACTTTGTTGCCTTTATCGAAGGTGAAAGTCTACAGGGTTGCAGTATACCTTGAAGGTAAGCTCACTTTGATATCATTTTTTCGGCTTCTCATAGAAAATTGATATCCACTGAAGAGCGTACCGAATACTATATCAATATGCGTAAACTCGCCCGCGCAGATCCCCTTTCTCGCATCGAACTCCTCTGCATCCGTAACGAGGGGAGAGACGCTTCTCATGTGTTGCCTCTAGAATCAGATGATCCTGATGTGTTTTATGAATCCCCTTTGTTCTCAGCGTTGTCATCCCAGCTTGAGAACAATGCCGAAGTTTCGGAGTTGGTTTCGAGTTTTATGGGACCTGGTCCTTGGAGTTTCCATCTAGACCTGAAACTTCCGGACTCGTGCTCAATGATAAAACCGACAAATAAGAATAAACGAGCAAATATGGTCGTGAGTCATGTGTTGAAGATCATCCTCAGGATGGAAAGAGGGGATGACCGGTTCCTGGATCAAGGGAGAAGAGGAAAACTATTTGACATTGTCGTACAGACGCCAGTGCATATCCTCTCTGTAAGTTTCCTTTTCCTATGACGAAGACGAGACACTCATCTTATCATCTCTTTAGTGTCGGTGCAATCCGGAATGGTCGTCTCTGCCTCGTTATTCTGAATCCTTACACCAGGTCGAGCACGTTATTCAGGGTTGTCCCTGCCGCATACCCCAAGATCTTCACCACACTCGAGTAGGATCACATCGTCATTCGAGCACGTATCGACCAACATTAGAACGTACAGCTTCGCGCAACTCGACAGACTCCAATGTCTCTGCGGCAGATGACCAGGCAGTGGATCTAGTTTCGATGATTTCGTTAAGGCGCCCTGATAACATGGTCATTGCGAATACCCTATTTGAAAACCTGGTTTCCGGACAGCAGAGTGAGATGGGTGAGAGACCACCCGCGTACGAAGCTAATTCTGCTCAGTTGCCGATGCCGGTGATTCCCGTTCATGTGAGCTAACTGTTCGTGATGAGTTTGCGGAATTATGGGTTTTGTGATTTCCGGCCTATAGAATGTCGGTTGTGCCGTGCTTGCTCGTGGTTCAGGATTTCTGAATTTTGCGACTATCTATGATAACTTCTAGGGTTTGTAATCGTATCGGGTATTCTACTGTTATATACACACAGGCATTCAAAGGCTTAGATGTACGTGTAAATTTCTTTCTGATCCTTCGCTAATAAACATGATAATCACTCTCAACCAGAAGTCCCACCCAGTACGTAAACACATCTTCGCTTGACCTCACCTGATTTGTAAAACCTCTTGGGCGCAGTCTTCCTTTTCTCTCTGCTACCCTCTCACTTCGTCCTTGATCATATTGCCGGCCTCTGTCATTGGATTTCTCCTGACGGTTATTGCTCTGGCGATGACTTTTGCTATTGCGTTTGTTTGGAATAGGCAGGCTACTGCCACGACGTCTATCTTATGATGACCTAGCTGGGAGGGATGGATTATGAACAAATGGTCCTCGAAAAGCTTGCTCTTCTGAACGATGGCACCATACCACACAAGCAACCACCCGGCGCGTCGTTTTTTTTCGTATGAAAGAGAAATACAAGCCTGAGGACCTTCTGGGGTTTACGTTTCAGACTTCCGGGAAGTTTTCGTTGGATTTCTCATGGTAGGTAGCCTGTGATCTTTGTGTAAGACGGATGATTTTGTCTGTCTTTGTACCTTGTAATCCTCAGCTGAGACCCTGTGCAAAGCCCTGGCTACATAGGGTAGACTTGTCAGGGTAGTGATGATGGAGTAGGGAACAATGGTGAAGCAGTTGCCAGTCATTTTATACCTCAATGCTGTTAAATTCGGTGGGCAGGTGATAAGGAAATTGTCGCGACAGCCTTAGAGTTTACTGTGATAACTCAGGAGTCACCAAATGTACTGTGGACAACTGTAAATGACTAAAAGTCAGAAACGCGTCCACAGGGAGTAGTACATACTAAATAAAATACCATCCTAAGATTAAATCTATGATAAGACTGAGAAGATCACTTCTAACAAATGCTGATTTGACATGATGCACCACTGGACCATAGCCTATGGCAACAGTACTATTTACCCAAAAGTTTGAGTAGTTGTGGCTTGATACAATAGGCAAAAATGGAATACTGAATGTGATGTTCACAATATCACTTGTATATCACTTGTGTTATGGCATGTCTTGAGTCCTGATATCTTATGAAACTGTCAAGAATGGAGAGGCAAGTTGAGAATAGAGAGCAGAAGAGAACTAGAAGACACAGAAGAGTATGAGCAAGCATATAGGGTACTCAAAGAAATTTCATGTATTATATAAATACTTACCTCTAGGAGATCATCAGCATCACCATGATAGCATACATGAATCAGTGTGATATGGAAGTGCAATATTCTTCAAATGAGTCCCTCTTGCAAGTGAGTATGATTCCGCATTTATAAACAAACTGGTGCTAAGACGAGGTCGAACATTGACTATGTGTATAGACATAGCTTGAGGGCTTTCTATACCCCAGCTCAAGAGATGACGAATTTGGGAAAATCCAATGGATCAGAATACGGTGATGAGGGTGTTAGTCATTTCTCTATTTTTTGAGATTGGAGAACTGCTGCTTGCCACTCAATGACCTTAAATTGACTGTGGTGGTGAGATTCTGAGTTGTAGGTTAACGATAAGCAAAAATTGTTGGATACGCAGCTGGCCTATTCAAATAGGATAGGAGGACCATGGGACGCCGGCTCGGTTGTGGGAATGATGTTCCATATCCAAAGTCTAATGAATGTCTCCTCTCCCATCATGGCCCAGCTGAACGTCCACCTCACAGAATCATTTACAAACCCACCAAACTATGAATTCACTCACCACCGTCTTCGCTACACTCTCCGCGACCCCAAGAAAATACCTATCGTTCTCGTTGCATGCGGCTCATTTAGTCCAGTCACATACCTTCACCTTCGCATGTTCGAGATGGCAAGGGATTTTGTGAGGCAAAATACTGACTTTGAAATCGTCGGCGCCTATCTCAGCCCTGTAAGCGAGGAGTACAAGAAACCTGGACTTCTCTCCGCTCGCCATCGGTGAGTACACTTCTGTTGTTTTCTTGCCTGTTGTTTTTTGCGGTGTTTCGGGGACGGGTAAATCCTCTGATATTTCCAATCTGGATATATACCGGAATGACGTGCTCATGCTGATGCATGAGTCAATGTATTTTCACGTCACCTCTCACCATTCATTCTAATCTTTTCCTAGGGTCAACATGTGCACACTTGCAGCCGAAGAATCTAATAATTTACTAATGGTGGATCCTTGGGAAGCTTTTCAATCGTATCAGCGCACGGCTATCGTACTTGACCACTTCGATCATGAAATAAATACCATCCTTGGAGGAGTCACAACGCAAGATGGCGAACGCCGAACTGTTCGTCCTATGCTCCTGGCAGGCTCTGATCTCATTGCCACAATGAGTGAGCCAGGAGTGTGGAGCTACTCTGATGTACGTCGACTTATGGTGAAGATGAATCAAAAATATTTACATCACATTATTAGCTGAATCACATCCTGGGCCGATATGGATGCTTGATTGTGGAGAGAGCTGGGTCAGGGATGGACCAGGCTGTAGACAGTCTAGCACGCTGGCGGGATAACATCTATCTGATATCACAGTTGATTCAGAATGACGTTTCTAGTACGAAAGTATGTTCACTGACTTCATGAATGGACTGTTTTGCTCATATTGCTTTGCCCCACTATCAGGTTCGTCTATTTATTAGGAGGGGACTTTCTGTGCGATACCTCCTGCCAAATGCCGTTGTAGACTACATAGAACAGCACGGTTTATATCAAGATGAAGGACCAAGTTCCTCTAGTACAGATAAGGACAAGGGCAAGGATAAGGAAAGGGAATCAAATTCAGAAAGAGGAATATCCGCTTAGGAAGAAATGTATGATGTATTATATGGTGGATTTCTGTATTCATTCTCCTGTCCCAAGCTCATTTTCTCTATACCGCGTACAGACCGGGCATCCATTCTTGTTATCATGTATCGGCTTCCTATTTTGTATCTGGTATCATCGGTTTCTTCGGCAGTTCGTGCCCCTAAAGCTTCACCGAGCTCATCTCCATTACAATTTGACGCATATTCTATGGATCTTCATTAATAATTCAGATAATCGTCTGTGCCTGGTTGCTTCTACTCTTGATCTGTGTCTGCTGCTATTTACTATGTGCAATGTATTATTCCTCGTGCTTTTCAAAGTCTCAAATTACACTCTGTGGTTGATGTTGGGGTTCAGTGCGGTGGCAAACTACTTGGAAGCTTTGCTGTGCGCTTCTGATGATGGGGTGTATCCCAGGTATGACAACGTGGTTGGACATCCAGGGCCGCTTTCTATAGCAGCCAGTCCCCGAGAAGAAACATCAAGGTGGGTCCGACGATGATCCCAAAAATTACGGCTGAAAAAGGCTTGTGAAGTTCTAGGGACGGCAACGAAGCAGTGGAAAGTGTTTGTGCATCAGGATCCACTTTAAAGGCTGACGTTTCTTGTCTGCAATGAATTGACCATGCTGCACAGGCTACAATGGACTATCGCCTCGAGCAGCGCAGATATGCCTGTCATGTGTTTGAAGAACCATTGAACTTGTCTACCTTTTCTCGGTCGTTGCCGATAACCCAGGGGTTGTTCAGCATCGGATGTCAGGTAAAGTGAAGAATGCGCTCCCCAGATGCCTCGTCTTACTGATTTGCAGTCACAATGGGCTGCTTTGGTCCGCTTCTTACACAGCTTACCTGAATACGACTGTGGATCACGTCGGTCAGGTGCGTCCGCTACAATTCAATGTGGTGTCTTCCTTACCTTTTATAAATGAAAGCCATTCCCAAAGAACGAGGTTCTCGATGCTGCATTAATCTCTAGAAGCTCCGCATCACATCCGTTTTATTGATAAAAGGTCTTAGAAACTAGTCGTCCGTCCTTGGTCCTCTGTCGGGTGGCCTCATTTCGGAGTTCATGCTTCTAATCCGGAACATTGGATCTTATTTTATCAGCGCCCTTGGTATCTCTAGGCTCTTCATTCCTAGTAGCATGGGATGTCAAGCGTCTGTCAAAAACAGCCATGAAATATGCACGTCTAACGCTGATGCTGCTTTCCGAGCAAATATGAAAGCTCACGATGATATTGAAGAACGACTTAACGAGGCCAGGTGCTTGGTTCATTCCGTTGAGGAAGATAAGCTTATGTAAGTCATTGTGTGCCACAGCTCCACATGGCATTTGTTCTGAAACTAATGGGGTTTCCCGTCACTGCGTAGCCGTCGCATTGATTTCAGGATATTGCCATTGTTGGGGTTGTTGTATGCTATCGCACTGATTGATAGGACTAACCTTAGTATTGCACGCACTGCGGGGATGGACCGTGATTTGGTATGTACCTTCAATTTCGCCTCGGCGCCGTTATTTGCGGCAGAAGACTTACTCATGGTTTTGTACAGGAGCTGAGCAAAGGATCCCGATACAGCATCGTGTCATTTGTCTATTTTATTCCTTACACCATCCTGTGGGTGCCATTTAATCAACCCTTTATCCCTGGCATCAATCTATATTGAGTGCCTAGCAAGATTCAGAGTAGTGCCATTGAGATACTAACATGTTATTACAATCATTAGCCAATTTCCCAGTACTGCTATCCTTCGTAAACTCGGGGTCAGTAATTGGCTGACATTTTGCGTTGTTTCATGGGGGGCCGTTCAATTGGCAATGGGTTTCGTGCCATCTTGGGAGCACCTCGCCCTCTGTAGAGTGTTGCTCGGAGCCTTTGAGGTGCTAAATGCCCTTATCAGCCCTAGAATGAAACGCTGAGGACGGACGCTAGGCCGGCTTCTTTCCCGCTTTGGTGTTTGTTATTACGACTTGGTGAGATGCCTACACTGTATTGAACAATTTTTATTGACGTGATCAACGCTGTCCATTGGACCACAGGTATACTCGACATGAAGTCCAAAAGCGGTAGGGAGTGTTGTACCTCCGCAATTTGCTTTCCTTGATGTATCCATGTTTTTGGTGCCCTCATTTGGAATATGAAGGCTTGGAGCATTCTATCTTGTATCCATCCTGACGGGCGGGTTTAGCCCTATTTTCGCGTATGTCTTAACTCTCCCTGGCAGGAAGCGGAACATTCCAGTTTGGGCCTGGATATTTGTACGCTTCAAATCAACTGAAACCACCCCTAAATCCTGATTTCAGTTGACTAGATCGTTGAAGGAGCGATTACCATTATATTTGGCGTAGTATCTTGGTTCTTCATACCTGACTTTCCGGATCAGAACACATTTCTGACAAGCGAGGAGACGAAACTTGTACTTGAGCGTGTAGAACGGGATCGCGGTGACGCCGTCCCTGATGAGCTAACTTCAAGGAAGATCATCCTGCATCTCTGTGACTGGAGAATGTGGGTGTTTGGTGAGTCCTATCTTGTGACACAAATACCGAAGATCATGATAGCCCCCATAGGCTTGATGTATTTCTGCGCAACAGTTCCAGCGTATGCAATTGGGTATGTACAGTGGATACTCAACGGACACTATCCCACTCAGTATTGATACACCATTCATTAGATTCTTCATCACGGTCATACTTCGTTCCATGGGATGGTCGATTCAACAGTCCTTACTTTTGGTAGAATCTTTACTTAACAGATGCTTTCCTGAATCTGATTTCCATACTTGATCCAGAGCGCACCCCCATATGTCTTTGCAGTACGTCATTGTTTGGGTCTCGTATCCTTTTCTTATTGATAGTCGGACGGTAATCAGGCTATAAGCATAATGTTCTTCTCATGGTTGTCCGATAAGTATAAACATCGAGCAGTTTTTATTGCTCTCCAGACTGGCCTCACCCTACTCGGGTTGTTTCTAATGGGTTTTGTGAACTCTGCGTCGTTGAGATATTTTGGTATGCCATCTCTCATGGTCCTGACACCGGGGTATTTAGGAGAGCAGCTCATCTTACTATTATCAAGGCATATTTATGGCCAATGCCGGATCTGCTGGCTGTATTCCTGGTATACTTGCATATGTGAGTGCTACTATATCAAGACTGCCGGAAAGACGTTGTCTTACCGGACATCTCGTTTCCAGTCAGCCAACAACACCATCTCACATTCTAAACGCGCTGTGTCTACCGCGATGATAGTTTCCTTCGGAGGATTAGGCGGTATTTTTGCTACGACGGTCTTCAGACAGATTGATTTCCCTCGTTACCTTATGGGAATTTACGCCACCATCACGTGTCAGTTGGTTCTTCTGATTCTACTCATGGGGACGACCATATTCTTCAGACGAGAGAATCAGAAGGCACTTTCGGGATGTCATGTGGATGAGACAAGAGTTTTGTACACTTTGTGATGAGTTTGTATCAGAAAATATTTCATTGGCTATGCGGACTCATTGTAGTCTTGGACTTTCTGCGAATTATGTTCTAGCCACACCACACTGTAAGCGCTTCGTGCGTCCCATGATTGACTCAACTGCTTTGAATTTTGGTTCCTTTGAATTTTGGCTCCTCCATTCAGATTTAGTGTCCAATACCCAAGTTTCTGTTGCATTATCGATCCATTTCTTCTTGGACTTGGATTGGCACAAATTATGATGACTTAATGATTTGTGTGCACTATCTGACAAGCAAGTTATGGGTCTATTCCCAGTGTTTGAACTCAAAGTAAGTTTATTGTTTCCTTTATCCTTGTTTATGCTGGGATAATCTAGTGAAATATGTTCTTTTATCTGGACACTACTGGAGACTATATTGTAAAAGACTATATTGTAAAAGACTAAAACCCACTAGATATTCAGATATGCAAAAACATTATTTTCCATACCAGAAAATATTTTAGATAATGTTTCCACAATAATTAAATAGTATGCTGCATAATATGGATATTGACTTTTGTTGTTGAATAAACATTCCACTTATTCATACTCATGCTGTGATTAGCTGTATGTACAGTACTTGCAATGAGTTGCTCAAGTGTCATCTATTTATATTAGTGATATGTGTTGTGAAGCATTCTACTTACTAAGCATATAGCCCACAATCAGTAGTACTAACTAGGTAGCCAATGTAAAATTTCTTGCATAGATTAAACTTCTACCAATACTACTTGTCTTCCATCATTGCTTGCTCTTTCTCAGCTCTCCATTAAAGTATACACTATAGGTATGTTATATGCCAAGTCCACCCATTTGGAAGATATATCCCCATGGTGACACTGCCCCTCAACATCCATGACATAAGCCCATCCTCTGTGACAGCCATCCTTTTTGCGACATGTTCCCAAGACAGTGATGTAACAATCTGCCAGATATCCAGTCTTCTATGATGGGAATACTCCTATTCAACTCAGTCTTCCATGACAGAGTCTTACTTTACTCCTGTCAGTGTCTCATCACTGAAACCTCTGCTTGGAGCAATAGGGGCTATACCACTGAAACCCTGAAGCATCTCCTATATTACCTACTTGTATATAAGACTAGTAGTTATACTATAATTTGCTAGTCTGATAATCAACAAAGATAATCCTTATTGAACTTGATCTTTGGTGTTCAACAGTAACATACCAATTAGCACTCACTTCCATCTCAGACTTCATTCATTCATTTGAAGTTATAACCATACAGCAGACAGATGATGCAGTATATAAGCTAAAGCCAAGGTTGTTCCACAAGTTCATGTTACCAAGCACAGAGTTTACACACTCCACACATCTCTGAGCCAACCTCATGGACTTTCATCTTCCAGTGTAAACTGTGTCTGACAAGGTAAGTGGTTGCCAGTTGTCCACACTGTGCATCATGCTGCTATACATTCTGTTTCTTTCAATAGATTATAGGCCCCAGTTGTTTTAATCTTTAGTTAGCACTTTTTTAGGCTGCTTTCTATTGATGGGAAGGACTTGACCAACTCTACTAGTGAGTTGCTACCTTGTTGCTTTTAGGCCTATTATGGATTGAGCTGATTCTAAATTGCTCTATGCCTATAAAATCCTCTTACATCTTACATGTGCTAATGGCTCATCACTGATTGGGTTAAACATTTTTACTTTAGCTGACTGCATTTGCTTCCTAATTTATGTTGATTATATTCACTACAGTAATGGCTAACTTTATTGCTTGTTAGGCACAGTTCACACTGGGGTAGAAGTCCACAGAATGGACTTGGAGATGAGCAGACTTGTGGAATGACCTTGGCTTCAGCTTATGTGCTGCACCATCTGTCTGCTGCATGGTTGCAACTTCAGATGATAGGAAGAAGTCCAAGATGGAAGTGAGTGCTGATTGGTGTGTTGCCATTGAACACCAGAGATTGAGTTCAATAAGAGTATCTTTGTTGATTATCAGACTAGCAAATTACAGTGTAACTACTAGTCTTATATACAAATGGAAAGTATAGGAGATGCTCAGGGTTTCAGTGGTAAAACCCCTATTATCCTAAGTGGAGGTTTCAGTATTGAGACACTGACAGAAGTAACTCTGTCATGGAAGACCAAGTTGAATAAGAGTATCTCCACTGTGGAAGATAGAATACCTGGATGGTTGCAGCACTGCCATAAGACATATTGCAAGAAAGGTGGCTGTCATAGAAGACAGGCTTGTATGATTTGGAGATGATTTCACTGCAGGGATGTAATTTCCAGACAGATGAACTTGCATATGACAGTATTCCCTCCTTAGAACTGAACCTTTGAAGTTCTATTGAGTTTACCCAAAAATCCTATGATGGTACCTAGGTCAACAATACATAAACAAAAAAAGAAGTTTTTTGCTCTTGTTTCTGTATCATTATGTCTTTTCCCACCTACTCTAATATTTCACAAGACAACACCAAGATTCTTGAAAAGCAGCAGCAAGAGATACAGTGGAGGCACAAAGAAGAGCAGCAGCTTCTGCTTCAACTTGAGGAAGTGGTGAGGTTATATCGGGCTGAGCATACAGCTCAGAAGGCAAGAAGGGAAGTGGAGGAGAAGACCCGGGAGGAAGCTGAGAGACAGAGGGTTGCAGAGGAAGAGAAGAAGAAGAAGAGAATGTCAGAGTATCTCCAACAACTCTGAGATGAGGTGCTAGAGGAAGAGGCTATCCTATTGGAGGGGGCTGAAGAATCCCAGGTCATGAGATCTAAGTACAAGGAAGTCATTGCCAGAAACAAGGAGGAGCAATGGCCCTCTAAGAGGACTAGAGGGAAGCAACCAGAGAAGTATCACAGAGGTGCCACAGTGAAGATGGGGGATGTTAACCCCTGTGAGAGATGTGTGAGTGCCAGACAGGATTGCCTAGTGTATCCCTCAAGATGAGTATTTTTTTGTTATACTTATTATTATTTTTTTTAATAATTTTCTCTTTTATAGCC
>Ga0157357_1000500_pt1 | contig 16791 bp, 23 predicted proteins | sample AttcapACBM1_FD_111485 | JGI IMG/M metagenome (GOLD analysis project Ga0157357, IMG submission 111485) | Fungus gardens microbial communities from leaf cutter ant in Botucatu, State of Sao Paulo, Brazil - Atta capiguara ACBM1 | ecosystem: Host-associated > Fungi > Mycelium > Unclassified ... | reverse complement strand
TCTTCTCCGGGGGCTCCACCCAACCGACCACGAATCCAAAAAATATCAGACAATGCTTTACAGGATGAAGAAAACCGTCCTATATGTCCCTCTTCTCCTCAGTCTCCTTCCTCTCATCTACTAGCGACACCTAATTCACGCCGAACATCCAGCCCTCCCACGTCCCATCATGATGCGAATTCCGCACCATCCTCCGCGTCGAAAAGGAATGGGGGGGTTCTTGAGAGCAAAAAAACGGTGGTAATGTTGCCTTTAGGAGAGAAACGGACTGTAGATACGCGTGACTTGGAGGGTGCCAGTGCCACGCGATCTCATGGCAGACTGAGCCAAAGGGAGAAGAAGCAAAGGGTTAAGGTAAAGTTCTCCTATGCATTTTATCATTTGACTCTCAAGATGTGACATAGCCACCAACGAGAGAAGAACGCAGGGAGATAGCTCGAGAACGTGCACGATTGGCTGCAGGGCAAGAGATATCCATCAACAGATTTATCACCGAAGAGAAAAGTATCAGGACATTATTCGCCGGTGTTCAAGCGAAACTCTTGTGGGTAGAGTCGTTCCTTCTGTCTGGTGAATCATTAATTATTAAGTTGCAGAAGCAGCCAATCACACGCCGGGATTTCAAAGCAGCTGAGCTCTCCGATCGACGACTTCTCCAGTTCTCAGTCTCATCTTCATAGTCATACAAGATCCCTCAGTCCAAGGAAACATCTTGTTTGTACATCTGTGGAAGAATCTGACTCGGACAGACCGTCCAATCTCGGCACAGTCTCTGGAACAGCTGGAGGGAAATCCATAGGCAAAGCAACTAGCAAGGAACAGGTGCTTCGTGATCACAAGTTACGTATCCTACAAACTCAGCCTGCGGCCATGCACGACGACGCCTCGGATAGTGACCTTGAAGTTGTGCCTCCCACGAAACTCGAACAGCAGAGGAAGTCGGCAGAGCAGAAAAAGATGCCGCACGGCCAGCGGATGTTTTTGGCAAATGCACGCGCTTCGACCAAAAAATTCGTGCTGAATCATCAGGCGACCAAAGAAGAGCTTGAGGCGGCTCAGGAATACATTATGAAGACAGGTATCCATGATCCTAAAGTGTTTCAGTCATTGATGCGCCAGGTAGCTGAAAAGGATAGTATGGGACATGTCAAACGGAAGGAAGAGATGTGGAAGCGGTTGGGTGGTACATTAAATGAGCACAGAGCAAATGCATCAATGAGTGATGCTATGCAAGATCAGATTCAGAAGGGACTGGAGGCATGGGCAGAACAAGCTGAAATGAAGGGAACAGAGACCGGAAGTCTGGGCGAGAACGATGAAGAGGAAAATTCTGATCGGATGCCGGAGGCAAGTCCAAGTTCAAGTTCAATTTACAAAGACGATGATTACGAGAAGATGGAAATGGGTGAAACAAATGATGACCTTGTTGAGGATCAGAGTACGCAAGAGACCAATTCAGATGAAGACCAGTCTGACGACGAGAAAAGTCTGATGTCGGCGATCCAGGTTAAACTCAAGACTCGTCATCGTGCCAGGATCGTGGATTCTGAACAGTCGGACTTTGAGGGGTATGATGCTGAGAATTCTTCCACTCGTAAACCTAAAGCTGAATACTACCTCGTTTCCTCGTCGGACGACAAGACCGAGGACGAGAACGACAAAGAAAACGACACTCGACTAATGTTTGACCGTAGTGAAGACAAGGAGAACAAGGCTGTGACTCGCCACGAACCTCTGAGTAGTCGGTCGATATTTGATGAACGAGAGTACAGTCCATCGCCTTCGTCTTCGCATGTCTTGTCGCGAGGTCTTGAACAGGAAGATCGAAATTCGTCCCAGATCATGACGAGCTCCTGCGAAAAACGCCAGCCCTTCCGTGTCATTTCGGACGCAAGTCCCTCATTTCTCGAACAACAACCGTCCACGCTCACTCAAGTCTTCGCTGCGCAACTGAAGCATTCGTCACAAATTCGTGTACCGGTTGAGGACAATGGGGAAGAGGACGTCTTTGGATCTACACGTTCTGCCCCTGCCGCCTCTCTCAATTTCGCTCCTGTATTTGGTGAAGAAAACATTGAGGAAGGCAAGAAACCGGCACCACCTGGGTTCTTACAGTTTTCACAAGACGGATCAGGTTCTATGAGTCTTGATGCTCCCGCGTTCCTCCAGCCTGGGTTTTCCGATCTGTTTGAGTCAGGGACCCAGGAAAACAACACTGTGAATTATTGTCGTGCATTGGTGATTGTGTGCTGTTTGCTGATTGTTCTTTCTTTCATTAGGATGGTGCTTTGCTACAAGGTCTACGAAGGCAAGAGCCATTGGGTTTGACGCAGGACCTAATCTTGCAACCTGCGCTCCAGGTTGATGATAAGTTGTTACGCAAGGCCGATGCAATCTTTGAGAAAGAGCAAGAATATATCGTGGAAGCTGCGAATAAGAAGATCACTAAAGCACCCGAGTTTTATGTCAACGAGGTCGGGTAAGCCAAGTCCAGTAACACCTAATCCTAGTTGGAATTGATAAGATGATAACAGCCTTTTGACACAAACAAAACCCAGCACTCCAAGGCTCGAAGCGCGTTCTCCTTCATTCATCTTTAGTCCTATACGAACACAGTCGCAGCATGTGCCTTGCAGTAGCAGCCTCGTTGCTACACAGACACGGAGACGATCCTCTGATCCAACGCGACGGGCTCCGCTTTCGACTATCTCATTGTCAGACCATGCATTAAACTCACCCGAGGCAAGCCCAAAAGGCCGGCGGATCTACAGACGCAGGTCAACCCCGACATCACCTACCAGCGGATTGTCGCTCCATGCTCTCACCCCTGAGAGTGACCTTGTTCCATCCGCTTCTCCGCTTCGTCGCCCACTTAATGCGTTTGAGCTGCTCGGTAAAAGAGCAACTAATGCCAAGACCAAAGGCAAGTCGAATTTCGAGAAGGCGATCCGAAAGGAATACTTGAATGACGAAGCTGAGGAGTCGGATGAAGATCGGATGGCAGGGTTTGGGTTTGGGAAGGAGGAGGAGGAGGAGGAGGGTGAAGGGGTTTCAGGAGAGGATTTGGATGCACATTTGGCTGAGCTTGTTGATGATCAGAAGATGGATGAAAGGACGGAGGCTGTAGATAGAGTTTTGGAGAAACATCAGTCAGTATCTTTTCTCCGCTTGTCAAGAAAATGTATGCTGATTATGTGACTGGTAGAGAGTTGATGGAGGAAGATGATCAGAAATTGGAGGAGCTTCATAAACGAGCAGTGCAGGGTGAATTAAGGAGAAAGCGGAAGAAGAATGGTTTAGGAATGGACGATAGTGATGATGAAGACGAAGAGGAGGACAGTAAATTGCAAAGGTTGAGAAAAAAGATGAAGTCAAAGACTGAGAGGGGTGATATTCAAGAACTAGGTAAGTACTGATAGTGTCCATCTGCGGACTTATAACTTCTCTGGTTGTATCTGACTATTATCTAGCCTCCAGTGAGGATACTGCTGCGTTTGCAAAAATCTATCAAAGTGGTCTGGCCGATGATGAAATAATTGAAACTCGGCCTTTGGACTTGGAGCGTGAGTTCAGGACCAGTCAGGATTCGGAAGATGAAGATGAAGATGTTGTCATGAGTGATGGTCAGGAATATGAACGAGGGGACCGAGATGAAGGGAGTGAGGCAGAAGACGAGGATGAGGAGGATGTAGATGTAACTAAAGGTAAATTCGTCACGTACAAGGAAATCCAGCGAGAGGTACGGGAAATAAAGGAGCAGCCTCAGGTAAGGTGTTCAGCCAGGATCGATTCTATCGTTATCAATTGACTGATGTGTGCTTCAAACATCATCACAGGAGGTGGATTACAATGGCTCATCATGGATTGATGAACAAATCGATGGGTCTGACGGAAATGAAGACAGTTTGTTGAAAGTGTCGTTGGTCAAAAACTCGAGCAGGAAAACAGTCACCAACGCAGTAAGGTCGGAATGGGATTCGATCATGCTGGGAGTGAGTATTTTTTTGATTGAGCCTCCAAAAAGATTCCGTTGGCCATTGTCAGCCATGTAAACACTCGCTAATTTCACGTACCTTGCAGGGGTCTCGACGAAAAGAGAACGCGAAAGACGTGCATAGGTCTCGTCAATGGGCCAAACAAGAATCCAGAAAAATGCATGGGTTGACAGGTAGGAAAGTGGGAGGGATTGCTGTTACTGGCCATGGTAATAAGACCAAGACTGGTGGTGGTTCGTTGCGCTCAAAGGCATCAGTAAATGGGTCTGTGTCTGCCACGGCGTTATCGAACAGTGTTGGGAAGAAACCCCTCAAGACTGAGGGTAGTGTGTTAGCGCGCATTGGAAGAAGAGACATTGAATAATTCTTCTGTCAATTCTCCGATACCAGAATACCAGCTGCAGTTGGTATTCTCATCGTACACTCGTTTGTCACTATGTGGTTGGCTATGCTTATGTAGTTCTCGTTATGTTTTTCGTACTGTACTTTACAGGATCTGAATTAAGAAGACAGAAGTGTTGATTCGTTTTATGGGAGTGGAAAAATATCAATATACAATAAGACAAATTCCGAACATTGATCAAGAATAATCCAAAAAGACAAAACCGTGGGTATCGAAATTGGGCATGAGAGAACACGGAGACGGGTGGATGACAGCCAATCAAATTTTTTAGTGGTATTGTTTTGCGCCAGACGCCTTGCCAGTGCGCATCCATGGTGCCTTGATTTCAGATGTACTATGGTTACTGAATGTCCGTGAAGCCTGGCGAGAGTGCGAAAAGCTGCGCCGCCTTCTATTGTTCGTCTGGATCTGAGAACAAACAACGCATCACGCACGGCTCGAATCAGCCGGAGAGGGCAAAGTAATTAATTACCTTGTGTCGTAGGAGGATGAGTTTCGCCATATTGGCTGGAGGCCCTGTTTCGCGAAATGGATTTCCTGATGGTTGGGGATAAGAATGGAGTCTGTCTTTGGGAGCAAAGTGGACACATACGGGAAGCAACCAAGGTCTGAGCGGTGTGATGAGGGTCTAGGGAGTCGTCAACAGAAACGAGATGGAGCCAAAGAGCAGGAAAAATAATGTAGACGAGAAGGAGGGCAGCGGGAGTGCCGAGAGCAGTGAGGACGAGCATTATCACAGGAGGCACAGAGGCCTGTGGGCCTTCGGAAATCCAGTGGTACACTGGTTATCGCTGTGTTACGTAATGTCTAGTGTAACAACAGAACAAGACTTCACTGACAGTGCATGTCCCGTCTCGTCGTTGCTGCCGTCGGGCTCGCCTGCAAAGTCGCCCTCGGCTCTGGTTTCTGCTCGGTCACTGTTCGTGGCTTGCCTGTACTCAGAAATGCGCTCGAGTCTGCCGCCAGGGACCAAGGCCAGGGCGTGTTGACGGGTGTGTTTTGTTTTGCCTCGCCGTTCTCACATAAACATAAAAATGACTGACAGTCGGACAGTGGCCAACCACATTTCGACGTGAGTCGTCGACTGGTTGTCTCTCTCCCCAACTCCCACCCACAGTTCCAGTCTTGACGACCCTCTTGCATGGGGCTCCCTCCCTGCGCATTACTACTTCCGTTCTCGTATGACTCGCTGGGCTCTTGGTGCTTCTGACATCATGTTCACTAATCCGTGAGCCTTTCTCCAAGTCCTGTCCGACGGTCTTCTCACCATTCATCCATGCCAGATAGATTCTTTTCCACCTTCTTTCGGCTGGGGCAGACTCTCGAGACCATGCGAGGGAAAGGCATCTACCAACCTGCTGTGGACTTTGCAATCGATCAACTCAACAAGGGTGGTTGGGTGGGTTGCTCGTGGATCTCTATATCACATCATTATCATTATCACATTGTCTCAGGTACACCTATACGCTGAAGGAAAGGTTAATCAGCCAGATGCCTATCCAACAGACGAGAATGGTGTTGCACACCTTCCTCGTTTCAAATGGGGTGTGTACGTCGTTTTGGTCCAATCTGCAACATGACACATCTATTCATCAGACTACAGAGGTCGGATGGTCATGGAGAGTACTGTTCCACCCATTATCATTCCAATGTGGCTCACAGGGTTCGACCGACTCATGCCCCAAGGTAGAGCATTTCCATACAACTATCTTCCGCGCCCCGGTGCAGAGTTGAGCGTCACCTTTGGCAACCCCATACCTCCCGACTCTATTCGTCAAGGTCTTCTTCCTCCCTCAACAATGGACGCAGTGAGAGAGGTTCACAGCTCGACTGTCGAACAACTACCAAAAATAAGATCACGGGTCACAAGTGTTATACATGATGCTGTGGAGGATCTTGGACGTTCAGTTTCTGGTAAACTGTTATATCCACCTAGACAAAGATGAACTAGAGTCAAGTACTATTCTAGGTCAGATAATATACAAAAATGGCAGGCAACAGGAACAATTGCATGAGAATAGTTTTTCTAATGACTTTCGCCAGCCGAATCAATAGTCGTCAAGGAGCAGTGAAATAGAAAACTCACAATTATTGTGTAAAACCCGACCATCTAGTTCACGAGGAAAATCGATCCAAGTAAAACAGCTATCTGAAAGAGATCAAAGAGCAAACTGAATGGTTTGTTAGTCCACCATGCAATCAAGATAAATACTGGCATCCAAAAGAGTGTAAATTAGACGCTGAGTGAGGCTGAAAGGGGTTGTCATCACCAGGAGGGTCATGAATATAGACACGAGAACAAATATATCTTTGAGTGAATCAGCCTTACCACCCGCAACAAAACAATCTCAAAACTCGATAACCTACGCGATGAGCAAAATGATAGCTATTCCACGGCTGAATGTGAGGAAGTGGCCTCTCATTTCATCTGTAAACAGTGTTGAATTTCCTCCAATCGTCCCATTCGCTCCATGATCGAGTGCTGCGAAGAATGCTGCAGGGAGGGCTAGAGTCGAAACACTCGCAGAGAAAAAAATGAATATCATGCCAGCTCTAGAAGGAAGGCCAAAACCCTTCCCCATTGTCAAAAGGACATGATTAAGTTCATTAATATGTGGCGTAAGGTCTTGTGACATGATTCGTGCACCTCCTGTGATGAATGCTGTTCCCGGGATCAAGAGGAGATGCAGTACAATAGCGCCAATGATGGTAGCTTGAAAAATCCGACAGCTGACCAGTGCATCTCTCAAATTAGCCCTTTTCTGCATAGACAAAATTCTCTGCACTTACTGATCCTTAACCAACAAAATTATAGCAAGTGCAGCTTCAACGATGCTAGCATCTGTGGGGCGTTGTCACTGAATTGAGAAGCATGGCATACTTATTGAGAGTGATGACAATCGGATCACTCAGATCACTCAGATCCTTGCCACAATAAAACCCCATCTGTTCGCCGCAATAATCCAGCAATCGTTTAAGGGGCACAATAGCTAAAAATGAAACTATTTCCCCTTTGTTGAATGACCAAATTGATCATAGAGAGTGGTGGATGCTTACAAGCGAAGATAAGATGATAAAGGTCTCCTTCACGAAAGTGAAGAATCCAGGAGACAGGAATGAATATGATGAAAAGATTCAAAACTAAGAAGATAATCCCAAGTTCTCGTCAGCGCTTTCCATTCATCGGACGGAACTAAGAGAGAGAGAGAGGCTACACACACGATGAAGTTGCAAGATTGTACAAGCTCTCAGAAACTCTAATCTGCCTTTTCCCTCTCTTCAAAAACCTATCAGGAAATCTCTGCAACTCTACTCTTTCTGATATTCCTGGGACATGGGGTGCTGGGGACTCCCGGAGCCCTTGAAACCTTTCTGTCATTCGAGGAGGATCGTCACTTTGTTCGAACTCGTTTTCAGACCAGTCGCTTGTTCGAATTCGATGACGGGGGATACCATCCACTGCAAATGTACCCTTTGGTGGCATTATATATCTTTATATGCGTTTCGTGGTCCGTACTAGAGGCTGTGATATTTCGGTGCTTGGCGTATGAGAGTGTTTCGAGCGGAAAAAAAGAGCAGAGCAGGAGTGTTTCCGATGAGGTTGACTGGGACCTGCCAAGAACTTTATAACTCTCGGAGCAGGAAGTAATCCATCTATTAGAGGTTAGGAGATTTTTCATATAAATTGAGGCTACAGTAATTGATAGTATTGCACAGGACAGAGAATATAACGTCCTGTGTCTACAGGGACGATAGAATTCATAGTGCATGAGGCAGTTGTACCTCCCTCCCAGCTTAAAGCCCGTGCGTTAGTGCCCGATACGCCGAACCATCGGAGTAATGGACGTTTGACTCGTTCGCATCCATGGGAGTTACGCTCAATCTGCGCTCAATTTGTTTGTCGTTCCTGTATGTCAAATTTGATCCGTGTCGTTTGTTCCAGGTAAGGTTTTTGACAATAGAGTATGTACAGATACCGTCAGATTACCCAAATGTCATCCAAATTTGGATACAAAGTTATCATCCCGCCGGGTAACGAGATATTTTGGTTGCATGAAGCAGCTACAGAGACTGCAAATCCTGTGCAGAATACTCGATGATACCAACCCGCGGGCACAGACAAAATAGCTTATTCATGCATTTCTCCTAGTCCATATTGGTTGTGAGGAAGTATCTATCTTTTACCAAGAATCAGACCTGTCAATATCCAATGTGAAACTCAATCTCTCGAGTTTCAGTAGACGTGCTGGAGAGTTTCCTTACATCTCTATCCCAGACAAAATAAATACCCTTGATAATTGGCACTCTAACGGTTTCATCGCAAATCAAGCCTGTACGAAAGCTTGCCAAGCGGCCTGAAGCAAGAGAACAAAGGCCTGACCTTCCGGACTAGGTCGACCTGCGGGAAGGGGTTCATAAAAGGTGTAAGGATCCGTAGCATTCCCAAGCCAGCCCTGGTCATCTACGCTGTCTTGGATTAACTGAAGTGCCTTGCCGGCTGCAATCGTAAAATTTGTCGTATTATGAATGGTGGCCATGCGATAAGTCACCGAAGTCATGAGGGCCGTCGATGCTGTGTCAAGGTAGGATGTCTGGTCGTCAATAACATTCCGGAGACCACCATTCGGTGTCTGTGGAAGGTGGTGCACTCAAAGTTCAACAAGAGCAACATTACGTAGGCAAAGATGAGACAGACCTGGTGTGCCCAAGATGCTCCCAGAATTTCATTGATCCATTGGGTCAAATTTGCTTGTTGATCGACAAATTTTTCTGCCTCTGACGAGTATTTGAGCGTTTGGTGTACTCGAAGCATACCAGCCGCTGCCCATGCATTACCTATCAATTCTAAGCCCAGGAATAAAATGAACATCGGAATGGAAAAATACCAGTTGCCCAGTGGTTCTCATCCTGCCATGATCCAAGACTGATATGTCTCCATAAACCAGATTCATCCGCCAAAGCATCACGGTACAACCGACATTGATCATAAGCTATCTGCAATAATTGTTGCCCGTCATCGCCACCCTGCAGCGCACCGTAGTATGCGATGAAAGGAGGGACCATATAAACAAAGTCCGACCTGGGAATCCAAGTAAGTGGTGATATTTCAGATCCTCGAACATCTACACATGCCATAGCTGGACTTGATCAGTTCTGTGAGAAATTGCGCCAGTGTCCGATCTTGGGACGTCTTTCAAAAGATAGGCGAGCTGATCGGCTGCGGCTTCGGCGTATGCATCATTCGACAGGTCTGATCGGGTCCAATTTGCTAGTAGAACAGCTACTCCAATACCTTAATTGACAAATTGTTAGAGCATATCGGTCTCAGTCTGGAAAAGTATACCTACTTGCAGGGTCTGCGGAAGATCCCTGACCAGCAATCAGGGGCAGAGAACTTGCGGGTTTTGTCCATAAAGTTCTGAGAACATGGTTATAAGAAATCTCTGGAGGTACAGAAAGATAGAGGCTGGACGAACTCATTCGCAATCGATATAACATCCGATGCATTCGAGACTAGATGTAAATGCGCTGGAGGTGGGAGAGCGGATCCGTTGAAGACCGATGCAGCAGGCCACGACAACTCGGTCAAAGCCTCTGCAGCTGCTCCGAGCTCCCAACTGATAACCAGTCAAATAGAATCAAAGGTAAAAGGAAAATACAGACCTTTTGTTCGCGCAAGATATGAGATTTTCTTTGACAAGGGCAATGGCCTCCTCAGAAAACCCTTGCTGAGGATTGACAGTTGACGAAACCAGACCAACAGCACTAAGAATGAATAGGATCCAGATGGTCATTTGGGTGTTTTAAATTCCCATCATTGTCTGTCTGTCGGTTATATATCAGGACTTTGCGAAGACATGTGAACCTCTGATGTCTTGGCCATCAACTTTGTGGAGCTCCTTCCTCGGCATGTCAAAACTAAATTATTATTCGTGGGATCAAAACTGTGTATAACTCATCATCCGCTTCACGATATAGAATGTCTTGAGCGTGTCACTGACATCCGTGAAAGCTAAAAGTGTTCTGGATTTCATCTGGCCGACCGTAAAAAAGCTCCGGTGTCAAGAGCTTTCATAATTTCGACAATGCGAATGTATCCATGATATTTGATAAACATAAATTTTGGGAAGAGGGAAATCTAGCTCACTTTCAGTCTCACTTTGTCTGAGACCTCTGATTCATATATTGTAATTTGAGGTACTTTCTATTATTCTTGTGGATATTCAGTAGGTTATTTACTTTGTCGTGTGCTTCCCTCTTGAAGTTAGTATCACAGGAACGCTCCCATTAGACGTGCCCCAGCAATTCGAAATTAGGATGCTTACACAGTATATTTGGTTTGAAAGATTGACCAAACAATAGAACAACCGCGCTTCATAGCACGTCTACAACGTTCTTCTGTCAACAGCAACAACTCACACTTACCTCTCACGGTCTCGACGACCTGCGATGGAAGTCATCAATGCAGTACGCACATGCGTAGCCAACTGGACCAGAGGTGGCGAATCCGAATGGTGAGGCTTTGCTCATCTGCGCCCTGCTGCTACTTACAATTACCACAGTCGAAACATCCTCGGACAGCCGCATCTCGACCTGAGTGGATTAGATACTCTGACCACAGGGTACCACACACTCCTGACATCTGTCCTCTTGACTTGGTCCTCCGAGCATGTGTTATCCCAAACACAGTTCATTGATTTTGTCAAGTCTGTTGTTGATACTCTGCCTTCATCTTCATCACAGCAACATAGTTCTCGGGTGACGACGTTGGGGGACCACATTATCGACATGATATGGTCTGTTGACGCAGCTATAGAAGAAGTTTCAAACGATGCCAAATCCACCTTGAGTGCTGGGGATTCTACCGCCCCGGTCGCGGTAGAAAAAGCTAAGTTAACAAAACAAAATGCAGAAAAAGACAAGGAGAGCCTGCAAGTCATCGTGAAAAGGCTTTTGGTATGCTTTACACATGTGTATCTGCTGTGAAGACTAATGAGTGTAAAGGACCTTGGCATCATCTCATCAGAGTCTTGCCGGGAACGCTTAGACCTCAATGTCTTGGCTAGCGTTGGCCTCATAGCAGATGAGGGTATGATGGGAAAGAAGGAGATTAGAATGAGGACGGGACTTTTGTGCGTGTCGAACAATGGAAGCGAGATTTTGGAAACGAATTTGACACCTTTCTCTCCTGCAGCTATAAACAAAACAAGTTTAACCTTTTACGAGAACAATCTGAGGGTTACAGCAAGCTTGTCATTGAGCTTACAAGTGGCATGGGTCCTCCTCATTCCCCTGTTACCGGTACACCTACGGAAACCTACAAAGAGCTTCATGCTCGCGCGAGTCATGTTTGGGGCAAAGTTATCAGTCTTATAGGCAAATTCGATCTCGATCCTAACAGGGCGCTTGATCTTATCCTTGATGTTCTCTCGTCCAACCTTACGACACATTATACTTTCTTCCTCGCATTATTATCCTTCTCCCCTTGGGCAGCCTCATATCAAAGGATGTTAGATCCTGTCTCTGTGGGCGCTGCTATGGACGTTGATCCGCTTCCCACCTCTACATCTATCCCATGCAAAGGCTTCAAAGGCAAGAGTTTAGACGAGGTCTTAATCATCGCCGAAGAGCATTCTCACAACGGGGGAGACATCGAGGATCCGAATAGTTCCAGGGTGTTATCGCAGGTTCTCGGGTTCAAATTTGCATATTACCAAGTAAGATACCCCTTCTATCGGAAATGACGGTTTTCTTGATTGATACATACAGACCCCGGAAGTCGTGGGCACGACGCCGAAAAACTTGTACCTCGCAGCGGCAATTCTCATACGTGAGAAGTTCATTTCACTGGAAGATTTGTATCCCCACGTAGGTCTGCTCTATTATATCGTCATACCTCCTGAGTTCACCGAAGTGTAGCTTGTACCTTCTGACGATGATATGGAATTGACTCGCAAGGAGTATCTTGACGATGTCCAGACCAGAATTTCAGCTGCCAGAATGAGCTCATTGGCAATGGCAGCGCCTCTGGAATCTGGTCCATCGTCTCAAGGAAAGGCTAAGGTTGCTGCTAAGCAAGAGAGCAAAAAGATCGAGGCGAAGAATACAAATCAGAAAATTGGCTTGCTTCATGCCCTTCTCTCTGTTGGGGCTCTCCGTCCAGCTTTTGCAATCCTAACCAAATTTCTCTGGGTCGTGGATGTATTTCCCGAGCTTGCAGACCTCTTATTGCGTGTCTTAAAGTATTCTCTTGAACCTTTTTATGACACAATGTCCAACAAGCAACGAAACTCCAATTTTCTTAAGCCACGCCTCCACTTTGGTCCTTCTGGACCCACGCAGCCAGCTGTCCGGAAGTCTTTGCTCACGCTTTGGGCACCCACTCCTCCTAGCACTACCAACACTGATTTTGTCTTCTTTTTCCCTGATTGGGCGGACCGAATCCCGATGACGACGACTTTGGATGATCTGGAAGATGTCATTGAACCTATTATGCAATTCATTGGCATCCATGTATCTCGAGACCCGCTGTTCTTGACTAAATTTCTTCGACTTGGGCGGCAGCATTTACACCCGACGGTGCGCTTATTTCATAGACAGGACTTGGATCTCATTTTCAGCTCAATATGATCTCTAGAATCCTCAAATTGACCCACAGACCAAGAAGCCCGTTGGCAAGCCGGACCCCTCAAACCCTGTTCGAATTTTCTGGTTCAAGATTCTACGTAATTACCTCATCCCAGGCCTGCCTCTGATTCGTGGCAATGCCGTCTGCACAGTAGAGGTGTGGAGCATCATTCGCCACTTTCCTCAGGAAGCCCGGTGGCAGCTTTATGGCGAATGGAAGACCCAGGTGTATAAGAGCCATCCAGAACTCAGAACTCGCTTTGTGCAGGCTGACAAGGAATCAAAAGGAATTTTACGTCGGCTTTCCCACAATTCCATTGATGCCCTATCGGGTCCTGTAGCAAAACTGGCTCACTCTAACCCTTGTATATTCTTCCAAAATGCCGTCAACCAGATCATGGCCTATGACAATCTTGCGAGCGTTGTTATCCAAGCATTGCGCTATGTTACAAATATGGGTTTTGATGTTTTAGTCTTCATTATACTGGATGCACTCGCAAATCCAAACAAGGATCGAGTCAAAGACGATGGTGTCAATACGGCTGATTGGTTGCAGAGTAAATGTTACAGTGATTTTCCTGATTTCCTTGTTGCTCATATTTGCTTTAGGCCTAGCTTCGTTTACTGGCATGTTGTTCCGCCGTTACAGCGCCGAGCTAAACCCTGTGCTGAGCTACGTTGCCCATCAACTTCAGAGCGGTCAGACTACTGAGATTGTTGTTCTTCGAGAGTTGATTTGGAAAATGGCTGGGATTGAACCGCTACCAAGTTTATCTGAGGCGCAGATTGCAGCAATGGCAGGAGGACCTACCCTTCGTATAGAAGCTATCGCCTCCGAAACTCGTGGCGCTCGACTTGACACTGGCGAATCAAATCTGAGAGGTCCTCAAAGATTGGGGAAAAGTCTCTTGGAAGCACCATCCCTGGCTCTTCCTCTACTCATCCAGGTCGCCCAACAGCGTCAAGCCTGTGTTTTCAGGGCATCCGACGCTCATTTGAAGTCGCTCGCCAGTCTTTTTGATGCAGTGGGTTACGAATTGACCTGGGCTACGATCCACGTTATTTATGTTTATACGATTTCTAGACCCATGGTGTACTGGTCCAATATCTTGAGCTACTCACATCCCCTCTGGCTATCCCGCCTGGTGTATATGCGACAAAAGTATTGCCCCCTCTGGTTGAACTAGGAGAGAAGTATGGTATATGTGCACCCACTTGCATGCAAATTTTCCGTCCTGTATGGAATGCTGCCTTACTGGTAAGCTTGTCTGCCCGGAAAAGGTTTATGTCTCAGCCGATTCTTTGTCCAGAAGCAGGCCCTGGCTGCGCACGATCAAGAAAGAAAAGAAGCCGAGGAAGCCGAGAAGAGGTTGAAGGCTGCTTTGACCGCTAAACGTGAGCCTTCAAGCAATAACTCTCGTATCGCATCGCCTGCTTTGGGTGCTCCGTCTTCCGCCTCAGAAACGTCAGGTAAGAAGGCTTCCGTCACTGAACCGACGACACTGGAGGGTGTGGGCTCGAATGTCGATGTTGTTAAGGAAGAGACTTCCCGGATGCCTGAAGTATGTGCTGGCTTAGAAAAATGAAGTTCGCGTTCTGATCAATGCAAAGAGCCCCTGGCTTCCTGAACTTGCTCAGTATTTCGAGGATCTGCGGAAGATAGCTCCTGGAAATGCTTACGATGTCGTTGGGTGAGGACTCGCTTATTTTTTCTGCTGTTACTTGATGGGCTGATGATAAGTAGCCCTGGATTTTACCTTACGTTTTGGCAGTTGTCAATGTACGATCTCGCTCCACCTACTGCCCGCTATACCGAGGAGGGGTTAAATCTACGAAATCTGAGTCGGCAAGAGGATTCAAAGTACATTTCTGCGGATAGATCTTCGGACAGGGCTAGGCGACTCGTCGCTCCTATCCATCGCCAGCGACGTGACAAGTTCAATTCCTATGCAAATCTTCTGTCGGAGGAATTGAAGGAACAGAGTGCCTCCAGATCGTTTACTATCAAGCGCTTGGCCCGTGAAAAGCTTAGTTGGTTTGCTCATTGTGAGCCTTATCTCTGATCTTGGGATACCTGTCTGTTGAATATCTTGTAGCGACTTCCAAATCCGCTCTTTTGGTTACCACCTCCATTATTGAACACTGCATACAACCTCGATGTTTGCTTTCTCCCATGGATGCTGACTTTTGTGCCCAGTTCATCAAAGTGTTGCACACAATGGGCACTCCGGGGTTTCATACACTTGGTTTATATGACAGAGTAGGTTTTCCATGAGGTTGTTACAATGCGTTCTTGACAAAGTCCATAGATACTTGGTGAACACGTCAAGGTCGTGCTCTTCTCTTGTAGTGAATACGAAGCTCGGAACTACGGTAGCGTTTTTCCTAAGATGCCAGCAGTACTTGATATTGAATCACATGCAGGACGCTTCCTGCGTGGTGTCTTGTTTGATACTCTGACTTGGTATAAAAACAAGCATCTCTACGAGCAAGACAATCAAACAACCAAGAATGGTCAGATTCTGCCTCATCCAGGCTTTCAAAGAAGCATGATGTCCAAACCTGGTAATGTTCCAGACATACTGAAACATGAGGGTTTCATGGCTGTTGTCCGCAAGTGGCATCGCAAACTGGGCAAGGTTTGTCGTTCTACCGGAAATATCTCTTGTATATCTCAATTAGTTTGACCAGGCTTTCATCGAATGTATTCAAACCGAAGAATACATGCACGTGTATAATGCCATTATCGTCCTTAAAGAAATTCTTCCTGTTTTCCCTCTGGTTGTTGTTCAACCTTGCGGAACTGACATCGACAAAGCTATAGATCAATTACTGGAAAGGGAACAACGGGGTGATCTGAAAATTCTTGGGAAGGCGTATGTAAATAGTTCTTTGGACTTATATGCCACTCAATTTCTCCATTTAGTTATTCGGCCAGTCTCAAGAAGCGAGAGCATTATTGGGCAGCGCCCAAGGCAACCACCAAGGTAATCTCAGTTCTGTTGTGATTTTGTATAATATGAATGCTGTAGAAGCAGGTGAATGGGACCGTTTCTCAACGGCTTTCCTCAGGAATCCTTCAACCTGTGCCAGAAAAATCTCGCAACGGCCCTCCAACAGGTCCTCACGCACAGAATGGCAATCCCAATCCCAGTACACCTTCACGATCCTTACATACACCATCCTCGACTCCTTCTGGTCCTCGCGCTACCACAACTAGTAATATGTCAACGCAGCCCATAATCTCAATGCCTACTCCAGAAAAGGCAACTGAAAGTGTATCACCGTCTAAAATTTCTATCGAAAAGTAATTCACTGGCTTTTGATGTCATGAGTAATCTACTGATTGTATCTGTAGCATCCCTCGGCCTGAGGTTGTTAGACGAGTCCGCACAGAAGTACGAGATTCCCCGCGGCCAAATTCGACATTGGTGAAGATGGACACCACTCCTGACCATCGCAACATATCTACACCTCCACCTTTTCGCCCTTCTGATGGCTTACCTGTTGGGTCTGGCCACCGTCGCAGTCCAATGAATTTTGACGCGCACAGGCCGAGTCTTCCTGCCCCTCCGCACCAGCAGACCAGAGAGCCTCACGAAATTTCACGCGTTAGTCGTGCTGGTGACTCAAACACTGTAAATATGCCTCCACCTTCCGTGCCAAGTCAAACTTCATCTGCGCATGAGCTACGTGAAAATGCGAGACTGACTGTTTCTCGGCCCGAGAGATCAGAGTCTCAGCACAGCCACGCTGGGTCGGCTG
>Ga0157357_1000499_pt1 | contig 16813 bp, 9 predicted proteins | sample AttcapACBM1_FD_111485 | JGI IMG/M metagenome (GOLD analysis project Ga0157357, IMG submission 111485) | Fungus gardens microbial communities from leaf cutter ant in Botucatu, State of Sao Paulo, Brazil - Atta capiguara ACBM1 | ecosystem: Host-associated > Fungi > Mycelium > Unclassified ... | reverse complement strand
AATTAATTGCAATCATATAAACATACTAATGGATTGAGCCAACCAAATAGCACTCATCAACAACTTGAACCAAAAATGTTCAGCTAGCTATTCCATGACTTTGAATTTTGTGTATAATGAACAGAAAGAGATGCTGTGTGAGTGTAGGATATTACCAGGCAGACAAGGATACAGGCAAAGCAGTAGTTTTGACAATCTGGACATGTCAAGAAAATGCCAACTCTTGGTGTCACTTGAATCTATATCCATTGTTGTGGCAACTACTAGACACAAAGTCCAATAGCAACACAAGTAATAAATCTCTTAGCAGGATATCAAGTGAGAATCACAAGAGAACTTGACAAGGAGTCTCTGCTGGATTGCTACCCTATTTATATAAGTTACACATGGTCCATGCTACAAATAATTACTTCTACTCTAATGTTCATATATCGTCTATGTATATACCATAAGGTAGCCATGCTATTAACATGCTCCTTGATGTCATCCATCTAGACCGCTGTAGTCCATTCTAGGCCTTTATAACATCACATCATGTGACATGTCATGTGATCTCAGTGTCACATACCTCTTCATCATCAATCAAAAGAAAAAGAAATTTAAAATAAAAGAAATATAAAATCAAGAAAAATAGATAAAAGAAAAAGAAAAATGTTTAGTCCTCACATGCATCATAACACTTTAGTTATTGCTCTGTGGGAGAAAGAGGAGAAAGCATTGACTATAACTGATAAAGAACAAATAGTTATCTTAATTTCTTGTGCAATCTTTAGCCAACAGCATAAGTAGAATGAATCTATGCAACATCATCTTTGATGTCATAAACCTTTCCAAAATGAACCCTCATCCTAGTTTCTCCATGTTCAATAAAGAACAATCAAATCCAGATTGTTATATTTTATATAATCACCTAATGATTCAATATCATTCTCAGATAATTGTCTCAAGTATGGTATAGTACATCCTGCTGGTATATACTTATACCCCCAAGACTCATAATAACTCGCAAGCACATCCAAGTAACAACCTTAAACAAATACTTCATAGTCCAACCACTGTAAAGGTGACTTTTTGATAGACAATTCAAACATGGAAAAAGCACTAGCAAAAGCAAAACAGCAGACATTGTTAATTTTGTCAGGTGCCCATTAATAACCACAATGACCCTGCCATGTACAAGTATTTCCTCATCTCATATCCACTGGATTATACTGTTCATATACTATTTGGAAAGACAATCTGGGAAATGAGAGGCTGGGATATGGAGACAAATAGGATGGTATATATCAAGGACTACTAGAGGGCTGAAGAAGGAGAGAAAGAAGGAGAGATATACCAGAGTCTTGAGGAGAAGAATATTTCCAGATTTTACTATAGAAACAATATGTGCCATATTTCTGAAATATGTGAGAAAAATATCTCTCAGGAAGGGTATAAGACAGTGTCACAAACCAAAACATTAGATTGGACTTATCCTAGGACAAGCTCTATCTGACATTATTGAATGGCTGTAGACTGGGTTGACAGGGAGCTCACTGAGTTTAAGTTTACCCATAAGCTTGTAACTACCATTACAGATGCAAGGTTTGTTTGTTCTTTCCCATGTTTATTTAGGATGCTCATATTCTACTTTGTAGGGCATGATACAGCATATTTTGATCATATTTTGATGCAAATATCCTGTACTAGGATATTAGTACAAAGAATATTATGATTTTAGAGGATTCAGATGGAGAAGGGTTTTTGATTAACTAGGATAAGTACATCTATGTTGGATTAGAGGAATAGTCCTCAAACAAGGTGGAGAGGACAGTATGCATTTTTCTTTCCTCAAAGATTATTGTGTTATTAATATCTCTGTTTTTGTAGGAAACATGGGAATTCATGTCAATAGCTTTGCTCCAGAATAGGAAACATGAGTATGAAATCTTAGATGATTTGGAGTCTGCATTGCATTATACTGCCTACAGCAGACATGTCAACATAGGTTATTATTCACTATCCCCTCAAGGTTTTATTTCATTTACCTGTACTTTACATATTGATTGAAGAATTTTGTGCCTAGTTTGATGAGTGTTATAGGATATTGGAATGTGATTTCTTAATATTTTCAGAGAAAAGAGGTGGCAAATATTTTAGATGCCATTAAAGCCTACCATCACAAATTCTGTGAGATAATGCAAGGAAATAGGAGCTTGGTATGTGTTTTCTGACAAGTCTTGTATTAGGTGACTGGTCAGATGATGATGTGACCCAAGAAAATAATACCTATAGATATAAGGTATTAGATCTTACTTCCAATTCATTTTATTCTTCCAAATCTTGAAAGAGTAATGATGATAATTTCTATTTTTATACTGTATGTTTAATATAATAGTCTTATATATTTTATTTAACTCAAGTGCTACAATAAATATTCAAGCAGAATCACTAATTTTTTTTTGTTTCACAAGTTGGGAACAGTAGTACTCAAGTAAATATGTTATTTTGACTACTGCATGAGTTTGCCTACAGTTTGACTTTCAATACACTTTTAGTCTCTGATGGTGGGAGGTTGACCTATCTGAACCAAGACTATCAAGTCAAATCATCAACACTGTTGTAGCAACCACTAAACTGAACTGTCTAATGATCTCACTAACGAGTAAAGCTCAAAGTAGGTTATAATGTGGGAATTCACAAGAGAACTCAACAAGAAGTCTCTGCTAAATTAGAGTCCTATATATACAAAACATGCTTGTCTGTGCTACCAATACTTAAGCCTACCCTTATGTCTATGTCTCTATCTCATGTCTGCCTCAAGGCCACCATGTGTACTTCATATGCCCTGATGTCATCTTCCTGATCCTTCTACCACCTTCTAGGCCTATGACATTACATCATGTGATTAGTCATGTGACTTTGATGTCATGTGCCTCTTCATTGTTCAAGAAAGAAAAAAAGAAAAAGAAAAAGAAAACAAAATCCCTATAAAGTTAGAAAATAAAAGGAAAAGAAAATGGAAATTGTTCATGTCCAAAGTGTCCCATAACAAACACATGAGTACTGTTTTCTTCTGCTTTACTTGCTTGGCATATTGATAAACAATCATGCCTTGCTGCTTATATATTCTATCCATGCTTCAAACTGAATTGCTTAAAATAAACATTACATAGAAGAAGGAAGAAGCTTCTGGAGTAACATACAAGGACTATATTCTCATCTGTAGTAATGACTGTTATGAGTCAACAAGAGATAGTAGTATATGATTAGTCTTCTTATATCATTACTGGTAATTTTAATGTGATTTGTTATAATATATAAGAAAGATAGTAAAGGTAATAATGTGAGAACTAGAATAGTTTTCCACTATTTATATGCATACACAACAACTCCAACTCTAAGCTATACTAAATAAACTTTGGTTGTTTACTAGTATTTACATATAGGGATAGAAACAAAGCTAGAATGGAATATGAGGTTGTTTATGGTATAGTTGTGGTATAGAGCAAGGAATGGATATGAACTTGAAAATACATTTATATGAAATCTTACAATATAGGCTCTCAAAAGCATGTATGAGTAGATAAAGAGTCCCCAACCTGTTAGGACTGCTCTATTTGATTCTCTCAGCCCAAAAATGTCCTTTTGAGGGTTGGTGCCAGTCATCTATTGATTTTAATTTTAATTTTGGCTCTACTGAATCTGTTTATTTTTATTTTTAAACTACTAAATTGCATAATGGATTGAGGTACTTCTATTTGAAAGAGTAACTCAAGAATTCACTACTATAGCTGATAATCCTTGGAACAAGTACTCTAAACTCACTAATATTGTCAAACATTCCAAAGTATAGTAAAACAAGAGATGTTATAGAAATTATCATATGTCTAGAAGAAAAAAAGACTAGATTAATTACAAAAAAACAGTGAGAACAGCTAAATGAGTCTTTTTTAGTAGTAAGATCCAGGAAATCACTTTAACCAACAAAAAGATTTGAAACCTTATAAGTTGGATCAAGAAACAAAAACTACCAGTAATAGAAGCTATTAAATTCAACAAACTTCCTTATGATAACTTTATGATTGTGTGACTATTATATTACACTCTTCCATCTGAGTTTAATAATGAAAAAAAAATAAAAATAAAAAGAAGAGGAAAAATAAAATTACCAAGTCTACTGTCTACAACTCTAATATTATCCTTTCTTAAGGTTTCTCTTCTGGAGAAACTTAGTCCACCTTCTCTTTCTTCCACCTTATCCAATTCCTCTCCAACTTCTTCAAATATTCTTCTTCAAACTTCCCATTGTCCCATCTGAACAAAATCTTTACTATATACTTACCTAGCAATTTAATCCTTCTAAACTCTTCTGTCTCCAGATTTAACTTTATCTTCCATACTCTTTCTAAATTCTTTATTCCTACCTCTTTTTGTCATCTAACTTCTACTTCTATTCTTCTTTTAAACTCTTCTACTAACTCTTTTACATTTTCTAAGTCCTCCTCTTTTTCTCATATGTTATTTTCTGCTATAAACCCCTTTCAACCCACTGAATACTTCATTATTCCTCTTATCTTCCTCTTATTCAATATCTTCTCCATCTTCCACTTCTCTACTCCATCAACTTCTACTGGTTTTAGTTCCTCCACTTTTTGTCCCTTCTTCAGTTCTCTATATCTTACTACTCTACTCATATTAACTACCAGATGAATCCTCATAGAGGCCAGTAACTTCAAATTCACTGCATTTTTGATACTATCTCCTCAATTACATATGGTTCCATGTACCTCTCTGTCAACTTCTTCATTAGTCTCTGCCTAAACACCAAATCCATTATACTCAACATTACTCTATCTCCTTTCTTCTTTACTTCCACTTCTCTTCTATCCTTATCTGCTTGCTACTTTATTTCTTTCTAAGCCTTTCTCAATGCTATTCTAGCTTCTTCCTGAACTTTTCTCATTCTTTCCACAAACTCTGTTGTTTTCTCTATCTTTTCTTTCCTCCTAATGTCTGCTTCCATTCTCAACTCTCTACTATAATTTTCTATAAATGGTGATACCTTTATTACTGAATGAACTTTGTTATTCACTGCAAATTTAACTGTTGCTAACCATTCTAGCCAATTCCTTTGCATATACTCCATAAAGAACCTTAAGTACTGTTCTAACTCTTGGTTTATTCATTTTATCTGCCCATTGGTTTGAGAGTAGAATACTGTTGACAACTTTGTCTCAATTCCCAATATTCTATTTAACTCTCTTGTCAACTCTGCTGCAAACTGTGGTCTTCTATCACTTATTACACTCTCTGGAAACTTATACAATTTCCATATATTATCCTTAAACAGCCTTGCTAAGCCTTCTGTTGATATACACTCTGTAGTTGCCACAAAATGAGCTATCTTTAACAATCTATCATATATCACTAATATTATATTCTTCTCTGCTACTAATAATAACTTGGTGATAAAGCCTATTATCAAGTATGTCCATGATTTCTCTGGTATCTCATTGACCATCAACTTCTCTGCTGGTGCCTCTATTCTATTCTTCATTCTCTAATATATATTATATCCTTCTACATATTTTCCAACATTTTTTGTTACTTTTGACCACCATTAATTCTTGTTACTAACTCTATCATCTTCCATCTTCTACTATGTCCTACTACTGGTATATTGTGATGTAATTAGATTATTTCCATCCTTACCTCTTCATCCTTCAGCACATGCATCTTTTTCTCCTTTAATACCAAATCTTCCTCAATTTCCCATTTATCTCCTCTCAAATTTTTTATTCCTACCTTTTTCATTTCCTCTATAATTATTACTACTTCTTTATCCTTTCCTCTTGTTCTTTATATTTTTTCTACCAGCATTATTTTTAGTTCTTCCACTACTACTTCTATCATTCCCTTCTTTTATCAACTTTGGATTTTTGTTATCATTCTCAATCCCCACCTTCTAGTCCAGCCTCTTATTCAAACTATTTGAAGTAAAATCCACAAACTTCATAAACTTCCATCAGTTGCCCTAATAGCAGAACAGAATTTCCCTTAGAGATCTTAAAACAAGTTTTGAAATCTAGTAGTCAAGAATTACCTACTTCCATATATCTTAATCTTTCTCCTCTTTTCTTGCTTCTTAAATAATATCTACTCTGAACAACTATCCCATAAACTTTATCAATATTGGCAAAACTCTAAATCTCTTTTAGCAATATCTATAAGAAGTAGCTGAGTGCTAATATATCTCAGAGTATAATACTAATACAATACTTGTTAGTCTCATGAACTAACTACAGGACCTGTACACTCTAATTCCTAACCCTACTTCTATAACTATAGGTATATTTTATTCTCTCTTAAGACTCTTTTTTTCTACTAGTACTCCTATATCTAGAAATTCACTCTGCTATTCTAGATCCCATGTTTCTTCATTTCCAGACTTCTATAGTGGCTGACATACAGTGAGAGCCTTCCTAAGCTTTTACTCCTTTTATATTTGTCTAGCTTTTAACTAGTTTACCAAAGATAAAAATAAGATTTTCTAGACTTTATTTTTTTTCAGAATTGGTTATACATCTATATAGTTAGAAGCCCTCTTTTGAGAGGAGTCTGCAATAGGCATCTTCTCCATTACCACTTAATATTAAAATTAAAGATAGAGAACTCTATTTTATTTTTTTATTTTTTTCTTTCTTTTATTATTATTTTTGGGTTTAGGTATGATGACACATGTGACTGTCACAAACTATCACATATAAGTCACAGTCACATGTCACATGTTCATGTGCCACAGAAAGATATAAAAGGTTCTAGAATAATGATATCAACTTATATATTAACAGTATGTAATATGTATAGTCTTTAGGGTAGGCTAAGGTTAGCATAGCATAGACCAGTAGTCCAGTATATATAAGGTAGACACTTTGTACTTAGAACTCTACCAAGTTCACTTATGTAAACTCTTATATATGATTCTTCTTTTGTTTCTATACTAAGACTTAAGTTGTAACACTTAGCCTGAGTTTAAGTAGCTCTTCAGAAAGCATTTCTTCTCCATCAATGTTATAGCAGAAGCAATCAATAAGTTGGAAGAAACAGCCTACTATCAAGAAAGTTATACTATAGAGAACTATCTAGATGAGTTTTATATCTTGATCTTTAAAGTATGCTATATTAACTTATACACTATAGTAATCAAGTTCTGCTGTAGTCTTTAAATATCAATCTAGAACAAGATTGTAACTTTACTAGTGGGTAGGCCTAAAGATGCTAACTCTACTGCTTGGTATAACACTGTATACAAAATTGACTAAGTTAAGCAAGCAAATAAGGTATTTTAGTCAACATAGTAGACTGCTTCTACTCCTCTCCATACCTGATCTTCACAGAGCCTTTTAGTCTTACTAGGTCCTAAGCAGTAGCCATTTACTCTTTTATATTAAATACTATCTTTTCTTCTTTCAAAAGTTCTAATGGATATAAATGCCACTTATAGACCCTATCTAATATCTACTAAAGGATACTATTAATATAAAGATCTAAACTACATGGTCTGAGAGTACCTCATAAAGCCAGATGTTCACTTGGTTACTACTGAGCAGTAAAAGGAGCTAATTAAAGATCTAAATATGCTAAAGAATATGAATATTATTGAATAATTAGAGCTGACAGAACAGAAAGAATTGAATATTAGTAGTAAGAATTTTGTATAGAGTGACCAGCAAGAAATGTGCCTTATGTAAGAGAACCTAGCTCTAGTACTGAACACTACCATCAAAGCCCACAGCATTCACTCATCCAAATTCCACCAATCTATACTAATACTAATGGTATTTGTCTCTAGCTAATAGCTAATTCCTGAGCGTAGCCTCTTATTTTCCCTATAATTGTCTCCTTATGCTCCTAGTCACTATTTAATAAGTTCTACTAGTTTTAGATAACATTTTAAATACTTCTATTATTTTATCATTTTATCATTCTAGCTTGGACAACTATTGTTCTGTATGATTGGAATGGACAAATTCAAGTATTTAGAGTAGCTACCATCTTCTAGAAACCTTATTCTATTCTCTTAGGTTTTCTGGAAATAATTTTTGTTCTTAATGTAGTTATTAATATCAACTTAGGTTTTCTAGAACAAATTCTATATAACTCCATAGACTTTTGTTAGTTGCTCTAATAGCAGAACAGAATCTCTCTCTTAGGCATCTTGAAGTATTCAAAAGTCTAGTAGTTTAGGATTATCTACTTTATGTCTTAACCTCCTCCCTCACCCTTTCTTACTTTACAAATGATATCTACTCCAAGCAATTATCTCATGAACTCTATTAACACGAGTAAAGCTCACCTTTTCTAGTGACATCTACAAGAAGTAGCTAAGCACTAGTGTGTCTTGGAGCACAATACTAACATAATCCTTGCTAGTCTTATGAATCAGCTCTAAGACCTATATATCTTAATTCCTAATTCCACCTCATAGCCACAGGTATATCTTGTTCTCTTTCAAAATTTCCTTCTCCTATCAATGTCCCTACATCTAGAAATCTCCCCTACTATTTCTCCCACTACCAGACTTTTACAGTGACTAACATGTAAGAAGAATCTTTCTGAGCTCTTATTCACTCTATATTTGCCTAGTCTCCAATCAGTTTACTAGAGATGAAAACAAGATTCTCTGGGTCTTATTCTTTCCCAGGAGTGGCTGTGCATCCACATGGTCAGAAGCTCTCTTTTAAGAGAGTCTACCACCAGCATCTTCCCTATTACTACTTGGCCAGAGTTTAAACAGCTCTTTAGAAAGACTTCTTCCTAGTCAATACTATTATTGAAGCAATCAATAAGTAGAGAGAATGATCTATTATTAAGAAAGTCATGCTATAGAAGGTTATCTAAATGAGTTTCTTGCCTTAATCTCTGAAGTATGCTATATTAACCCATATACCATAGTTATCAAGTTCCACTACAGTTTTTGAACATTAATCTAGAACTAGATTGTAATCTTACTAGTGGATAGACCTAAGAATGCTGACCCCAATACTTGGTATAATATTATGTGCAGAATTTGTTAGGGTGACTGATAAAAGTTCATGGAGTTTGCTCCAAGAAATCTAAGCTAATATTGATGACTACATTAAAGACAAGACTTATCACCAGAAAATCTAAGAGAATAGAATGGGGTTTTCTAGAGGCTACAGCTATCCTAAATACTCATTATTGTCTATTCTAATCATCCAGAACAATAGTGGTCCAAGCCTGGATTGATAATGCAGATACAAGCTAGAATAATAGAATAATAGAAGTATCTAGAATATTGTCTAAAACTGATAGAGCTCATTAGATGGTAACTAGGGGTACAGAGAGACAGTTGTGGGTGTAGTGAGAGAGTGTGGTTAAGGCTTAGCAAATGTTAATCAATCAGAAGCAAACTCCATAATTGGTAGTAGGGAGTAGCAGAGTTCAGTGAGTAAATGCTATAGAGTTTTAATAGTAGTGTTCAGTGCTGGAGCTATATCTCCTTATATCCACTCTCTCTTAAGATTGCTGTGACTCAAAACAACAACAGAGATTAGCTGAAACTTGATCTGCTTAAAGTCTATTACTTAGATAAATTGTAATGCTTAGAGGTTTAGACAATGAAACTCCACTACTCTTTCTAGTACAAAAACATTATCATTGACTATCCAGAACTCTCTTTGCTTCCCATTTCTCTTCTCTATTTACTACTACAGGGTCTAGCAAGGATAGTGTACATCATCCTGGGATTGGCACTTTAGCAATAGTAGTGAGCTTGACTATGTGGAATACTAGGTGTAATTTTTTCATGGACAGAAGTAGCTTCAACATGTAGGATATTAGGCCTACTCATTTTTCCACAGTATATAGTCCCAGATGGTAATAAGTCAATTTGGTAGATAGACACATAGTGTGAATTTCCATAAAGTCCAAATAGACCTTGTTACTAGGATTAAAGACTGGAATAGGTATATAGTAGTAGTTGTAGTATCAGGCTATGTCTTTCTAAGATTTGTATATAGCAGCCTTGGATTTATCCAGCATAGTCCTTATTTGTTCTGTAAACTATGTGACTTCTTCTAGCTTGGAGTCCTTCTGGTAAGGCTCAAAACCTATCTATAAGAGACATTTAGTATTAAGAAGGAAGAGAGATTGCTGAGTAGATGAATTCACATGTTTGTTATGCTACAACTCAGCTAAAGAGAGAAGGTCATACCTATCAAAGTTAAAAATGATGGACTTAGTTTATTTTATTTTTATTTTTATTTTTGATTTATCTATTTATTTTCCTTTATTTTTTATTATTGTTCACCAAAGGCAAAGAAGACAAAAATGTGACATGTCACAGTCACACAAGTCACATTCTCATGTGACACAATGGAACAATGTAGAAGGTTCTAGAGAAGATAATATTATATGGTATGGTTAACTCAAGGCAAACACATGGTCATTAGGGTAGGGCTAAAAGAGTGTAGCATGAACTATTGGTAGTTTGTATATAAGATAGATGTTTGTACTTAGAAACTCTATTGAGTTCTCTTGTGTTACTCAATACAAGAGTGTATCTTTTGCTTAACTTAAAGTCTAAGTCATAACAATACCAGTCATTTTCTCTTTTACTTATAAATAGCTAGAGATACTGATCTAGCTCTTAGTTGACTCTTTCAGTTTGTCCATTGGTCTATGGATGCTAGGCAGTAGATAATATAATCTTGATCCCAAGTAAGTAGTATAATTTCTTTGTGAACAGAGCAACAAACTGAGATCAGAGATAATATGTATAGGGAGGCCATAGAGTTTTCATACATTGTGCAGAAAGAACCTTACATCTTCTTCAGTACTTACTATAGTGTGAGTGGAAACAAAGTACACTGTTTTGGACACTAAGTTCATGATCATCATGACTATATCAAATCTATAGATTCCAAGAGTTTTACAACAAAGTTGATACTGATAGTTTTCTACCATATATCTAGAATGTGAAGAAAATATAGCTTGTTAATAGGTAGATGCTGAATGGGCTTAGTTCTTATGCAAAGGTCATAGATACTCACATATTGACTAATGTATCTTGACATTTAGGACCACCAATAATTTTGTAATATTAACTCCAAGATCTTCTACTGGCCCGTATATTCCATTATTCTTGAGTTGTAATGGAGGGAGATAATACAATAGCAGAGATTTGGGTCATTAGGAATATAGACTTTATCTTAGTACAAGAGCAAACTGTTACTTTTGGACCACTCTGTAGCATGTATAGATCTTGTAGTGGAGTATTAGAGCTTTTATAGAGCTTTAGCCACAGGCTTCTCTTATCTTTCCATCTAATTTCTCTGGTAGATATCCCTTAGCAATGTTCTCTTCTTATCTTCAATTGCTATATCTTCTAGTACTTGAATAGTCAGAAACTCTACTTTGATCAAAACCATTTCTTTATTGTCATGGAACCCAGTGTTATGATCCAGTCTCCAGGACAATATGTTGGACTAACCCATTAAGTAGCCTAGTCTATAGTGTAGCTTGAATTCAAACTTAGTGAAATATAATATAATGACTACCACACTTGTCTGTAGTTTAGCTTCTTAGCCATTATAAAGTACTCCAAGTTCTTATAGTCTATCTAGATTTCTACTGGGGTTTTTGTACTCTCTAGAAAGTATCTCTATTCCTCTAGAGCTCAAATGACTGCCAGTATCTCCTTATTGTGAATCTTGTAATTACACTCTACTGCAGATAAGAACTTGTTAAAGAACATGACTAGGTGTTACTTGTTGTTCTCCTTGGATTGCTGAGACAGAGTTACTCCAGTTGCAAAGTTCAAGCTGTCTGCTTCAACCCTAAATAATATAGAAGTGTTAGAGGAGGCAAGAATGAAGGCAGTGGTGATAGTAATTTTCAATATGTCAAATGCACATTGCTGTTTATATTCCCATGTCCAAGCAGTATTGCTACCAGAGATGTTGAAGAGAAGGCAAGCTATGTCCAAAAAGCCATAGATGAACTAGTAATAGAAATTAGTAAACCCTAAGAATACTTGCATATTTATACAACTATGTGGAGTAGGCCAATCACAAACTCTAGCTACTTTGACAGAGTCCATTACTACTTGATCTTTTAATATTACTAGTTCTAAGTACTTAATCTATTTCTTATTGAACTCATACTTCTTAGGGCACAGAAACATTTTATGCCTTGCTAGCATTTTAAGAATCTTATACATAGCCTTTCAGTAGTCTTCCAGGATTTGAGTAAAGATGAGAATGTTGTCCAGATAAACTGTCACAAACTTTATTTAGCTTGTATCTCCACAACCAGTGGACTAATTTTCACAAACCAAGTTGTGCTAGAAAGCCCAAAATGAGGGCTATCTGCATATGTGTGGGATGCACAAAAGTAATAACAAATGACTGAGATATTAGGCCATCAGTAGCTGTAAAAGCTTTGTCTGCTAATATCTCATGAACAGCTGAATGGATTTACATGATTGAACTTGCATTGGAAAGTGCTCATCAATTCATTTACAACAATATATAATACATCTCAAAGCAATAGGTATTGGTAGAGATACAAGCATACCAATGTAATGACATAATTAGTTACCTTCTAAAATTAGCCTGACAGCTGCTGTGATAGATGACAGCTCCCATCAGGTACAAGTTTTGATCATATGATGGCAATAGCTTGTGTATGGACCATCACTCTTTTGTATATATACTTTTGTATCTGAGGATTAGACCTCAGACTTAACAACATTAATTATTCCTGTTGATATTATTCATTATCCTCTTATACTAAACCTCTGAAACACTATTAAGTTCAAGTACTACAACCAGTGAGTAGCTTATTTGTGATATAAACTATCATAATTCCATCTGCTATGAGGTTCTAAAAAATGTCATTTATCATATTTTGAAATACAGCAAGGCTGTTAGTCATGCTAAAAAACATTACTAGAGATTTGAACTATACATTCAATTTTGTGGAGTATTAAGCACCTTGAAGTTTAGATACTAGCTCAGAGATCAGTAGAAGAGGGTATTGATTTTTTACTATGACAGCATTAAGAGTCCTATAGTCTTGAACTAACTGTAGGAAACTATTCTTCTTCTTAATAAGGAACACATCTATTAGAGACTTGGAGGGGAAAATGTAGCCAGTATAAAGGTTCTTAGTAAGAAATCCATTGAGCTCCAATTGCTTTGCTAGTAACAGGAGATAAACCTTTGATGGTTTGAGCTCTATACTAGATACCAATTCAATAGTGTGATCTTATTAGCAGTAGTCAGAGAGAATATTGAAATCTTCTTTGGTAAATACTAACTTGAAGTCTTAAACATACAGTAGGAGTTGCAGAGTATTCCTCAATATTACATAAGCTTGTCAGAAGGCAGAGAAGAGATGCTGAGAGATCATAGTAGTAGTATAGAGATTTAGTTTTTTGGGATTGGGCAGTAATCACATTATGTACAAGTAGTTATCTTTTTTGATGGGAGTTTAAAGGATTTAGCTCATATTTATCTATAGAATCTTCTGCTACTTCCAAAAAGGGACTAAAGTGATATTGAGAGCTCATACTTTCAAATAGTTAACCTTGTGGACTTCTTGGCAGCCAGAATAGTAAAAGAGGCAGTAGATTATAAGCATCTCTTTCTTTTGCCAGTTAATCTTAGGGTTGTAGAACTTTAGCTATGTGAATCCAAGGATAAGATTTTACTTATCAAAACTCAAGACTGCTAGGAGGGTCTATTTCATATATGTCTTATACTAGAGAACTATATTAACTACCTTTGATATCTTGTCTATCTTGTTTGGAATTCTATCTATATTATATACTAGTATAGAGAAGGATAGCTTATAGGTGTTAAGGTGATGTTTGTTGACAAAGGCCTTGTTGATAAAAACACCAGTGGTTCCAGAATTAATGAGGGCTTGTATAGAGAGGGTCTGAAAAATGCTGGTAATTTCAAAGATAATAAGAAGATACAGAGAAGTTCTACTAGTATTAAGAGCACTGATAATAGGGTGTAAGAGAAGTTTTTTCTTCTACTTAGAGCAGTAAATAGAAAGTCAACAGATCAGAGAAGCTAGAGTTTTAGATATATCTTCTAGGTCACTATCATCAATGTGTTCTTCTACAGATAATATAGTAAACTTAATATTTAGTAATTAGGGTGCATACTTCACCAGTCACTCTATACAAAATCCTTTTCATCAGTACTAAACTCTTCTTGTTCTGCAGTCTATGATTGTTCAATAGTCTCTATATTCTTTAATGTATTTAAATTCTTTATTAACTTCTTTTATTGCTCAGCCATTAACTAGTAGACATCCAGCCTTACTGAATAGTCTCAAACAATGAAGTTTGAATCCTTACAGCAGTAATATTTCTTAGCCAGTAAGAGATAGAGTTTGTAAGCTATTTTCATATCCATAAGAGTACTAAATGGGAGTACTAGAGATAGGAGTGGGGAATAATACATGGGCTAGAAATGAAACTTCATGTAGTTAGCAAGCAGAGTTGTATATATAGGATTGGAATTGCTTATTAGATTAGCTGAAAAGCCTCATTAGCTTGCTAAGCCTAGTCTATGTATCTTATAAATTTAAACTATGCTGTTGGATTAGTATTATCTAAGTAGTCTACTAATAGAATTGCTATCTGGTTCTGGATGGTAATCTTTAGTCTATAGTAGAATTTGACTACTAAAGTCTGAAGATTAGTGTAGCTAACCTTGAAGATCAATACTTGAAACTTATGTAAGTAATCCTCTACTGATTAACTTTCTTAATAGTATGATATTTCTTCTAGCTTGTTCACTGCATCAGCAGTAGTATTGATAGAAAAGAACTAGTTCTTAAATACTTGCTTGAACTCCAGCCAGAATACAACAGAGAAGGATCACATGTTTAATTCTTCTCTAAATAAGCCTTCTAACTACTTGGTAGTTTTACAACTTCTGAAGAATGATAGCACCTAAAATATCTTGTCTTGGTTATATAGAAGTTGATTTGTAGACAACCATATATAAAGATGGCAGATGTTTAAAAAGGTCTAACCAAACTGGTGATCTCTAATAAAGTCTATGAGTGGAGGTATATTTGGTTAGAAGTAACATGGAGGGATTGTAGTTGTAAAGGTTTCAGTATATAAGTAAGGTCTTGATAGAGGTGGGGGGAAATTATCTGTAGGTACAGGAGTAGAGTTAGATATTAGAGCTTGCAGGTTCTGAAGTTAGGTTACAAAACTCACTAAAATGTTATTTGTTGAAACTTCCAAGACATGCTGATATTCAGCTACTTCTTGTAAATATCACTGAAAGGAGGCCTAAAGCTTCACTAGTGTTAACAAAGTTCATAAGGTATTATTTGGAGTGGACATTATTTGAGAAGTAAGAAAAGAGGAAGAAGATTAAGATATATAGAAGTAAACAATCCTTGATTGCAAGACTTCAAAACTATCTTGAGGTCTCTTGGAAAGGATTCTGTTCTACTATTAAGACAACTAGCAAAAGTCCACAAAGTTCATGGAGTTTGCTTTAGAATACCTAAGCTGATATTGACAACTATATTAAAAATAGGACTTATCTCTAGAAAATAGAATAAGGTTTCCTAAAGACCACAGCTATTCTAAATACTCAAGATTGTTCATTCTAATTATTTAAAACTATAGTAGTCCAAGCTTGGATTGATAATACAGGTCCAAACTAGAATAATAGAATAATAGAAGTATCCAGAATATTGTCTAAAACTGGTAGAGCTTATTTATATTATTTGGGGGCAAAACTCTGTAGTTAGCAGTAGGGAGTAGTAGAGTTCAGTAAGTGAATGCTATGGAGTTTTGATAGTAGTGTTCAGTGCTAGGGCTAGATCTTCTTATAGAATTGACTAGGCTAGACAAGCCAACAAAGCTTTTTAGTCTATCTAATAAATAACCTTAACACTATATATCCAACTTTACCTGCCAACTACATGGAGTTTTATCTGCAATCTTCTATCTTATCCACAGCTCCCTACTTTCTTATTGAACCAATACTAGTCCCCTTTGGTTCTTCTACAAGGTGTCTTCATAGATATTAATATTGCCTGTAAATTTTGCCTCTTATTATTCAACAGATGCTACTACTATAGAGATTTAAACTATGTTGTTTAGAAATACCTAGTAAGACTATATATTCATCTATTAATAAGAATCAGATATTAGTAGTAAGAATTTTATATAGTGCAACCAGCAAAATATGTGCTTTAGCTATTAGATAATAAGTTTACTATATTACTAGTAAAGAAATGTAATAATAATAGTAATATATTACCCTTATGCCCTGCCATCAGTGCTTTTAATACCTGTAAAGCCTTTCTATATCTTCTTATCATCTTCAAAACTATAGACATCTTCAAGATCTTCTCTGTACAAGCTCTTGTCAATTCTGGAGCTACTAGTATTCTTATCAATAAAGCCTTTGTTGACAAGCATCACCTTAATACCTACAGACTTTTCATGCCTGTGCCTGTTTATAAAACTCTAAACAAGATGGACCAGATATTAGAAGTAGTTGATATTAATCTTTGGTACAAGATACATATAGAATAAACTCTTCTTGTAGTCTTAAGTCTTAGCAAGTAGAATCTGATTCTTGGGTTTACATGGCTAAAATCCCACAACTCTGAGATTGACTGGTAAAAAAGAAAGGTACTTATAACATAGTGTCCTTCCTGCTGCTTTAGTTGTTAGGAAGTTTGCAAGACCAACTATTGTCAAGACGACAGAAAGTGGACTTGGTTTTTTATTTCATTTTTTTATTTTTATTTT
>Ga0157357_1000498_pt1 | contig 16839 bp, 10 predicted proteins | sample AttcapACBM1_FD_111485 | JGI IMG/M metagenome (GOLD analysis project Ga0157357, IMG submission 111485) | Fungus gardens microbial communities from leaf cutter ant in Botucatu, State of Sao Paulo, Brazil - Atta capiguara ACBM1 | ecosystem: Host-associated > Fungi > Mycelium > Unclassified ... | reverse complement strand
GTTATGTCGAGTGCGAGTTTTCTGAAGTCGTTCAGTTATGATAATTTCTCTTGAAATAATACTTTACTAGATATCTAATAGGTAGGTGATGGGACGAGACTCTTGTGAATATACTTTGTTTAGTTGCTTTGAGAATGTTGTATTGTAATAAGACTCAGTTCCCGGGTGGTGAACCGCTATATTCACTTGTTGTGAGATAAAGGTGAGTGTGAGCATGCCAGTCAGTAGAGTTGTCAAGATCAGTTCATGACAATGTTCAAAAAGATGTCAGATAATAGTATGGTGGGAGATACAAGACATGAATGAAAAGTTTTGTTGGGAGTTAGTGAAGTAGCCCCAAGCAAGATAATCCCATGTAGTTTAGTGTTTTATCAGACTAGAGAACTACATATAGCTATTAGTCTTACTTAGGGAGTTATAAGTGCCTAGAGGCTCCATATTCTGGCAACTCATCATCTAGACTTCTAATCATCCTATATCCTAGAAACTGTCTCTATAACATCTTCTTAGTTATTCCCTACACTACTATTTCTTAGCCACAGTTTCAACTACAGACTTAGTAATTAAGACCAAGTAGATACTTTATAGTACTCAGTCTGAGAATTGACTAAGATTTGACTAAGACCTGACTAAGAATCCCCTAACAACTTCTTGCACTTCTCTGACTAAACTATTAGTTGGTCTACCCTAATATCTTGTCATCTGAAATTACAACTACACAACAAATAGTAAATATAACATATAAGTTGAGGCCAAGATTATTACTGAGATCATATCACCAATCCATGGATAAGCTTTCAAGCTTGATCTGCAACCCAGATACTTGCCCAATCTTACAGATATCCATATCAATTCCTGGATAAGTTTCCATATTTGATCCAACCTCTTTCTGTACAACTAATTATGAATATCTGCTTGAAGCAAGTTCTACCCACTCTAACACCACTCTTGATAGTTGTTCACACTGCACCATACTGCTATGTATTTTGTTTATTTTAACAGGTTATGGGCCCTAGTTACTTTGATCTCTAATTATGTTATATGCAAGTCCACCTGTCCGGAAATTACATCCCTGCAGTGATATCATCTCCTAATTATCAAAGCCTGCCTTCCACAGTGGCCACCTTCCTCATGACATGCCTTCTGGTGGTGGTGCAACCATCTGGGTATTCCATCTTCCACAGTAGAGATACTCCTATTCAACTCAGTCTTCTATGATGAAGTTACTCCTGTCAGTGTCTCAACACTGAAACCTCCACTCTGGGTAATAGAGGCTTTACCACTGAAACCCCAAGCATCTCCTATAATATCTGTTTGTATATAAGACTAGTAGTTACACTGTAATTTGCTAGTCTGATAATTGACAAAGATAACTCTTATTAAACTTGATCTCTAGTATTCAACAGTGACACACCAATCAGCACTCACTTTCATCTCAGACTTCTCCCTATCATCTAAAGTTGCAACCATGTGGCAGACAGATGGTGTAGCACATAAGCTGAAGCCAAGGTCATTCTACAAGTCCACACATCTCCGAGTCCATTCTTGCAGACTTTCACCTCTGGTGTGAACCACACCTGACAAATTAGTGCTTTTTTAGGCTGCTTTCTATTAATGAAAAGAGCTTGATCAACTTTACTAGTGAGCTGACATCCTGTTGCTCTTAAGCCTATTATAAATTAAGCTAATTCTGAATTACTCTATATCTATAGGATTCCCTTGTATCTTATATGTACTAATGGCTTATCACTGATTAGGTTAAATATCCATGCTTTAGCTAGCTGTATTTGCTTCCTAATTTATGCTGATTATTTTCATTGATAGTAATAGCCAACTTTGTTACTATTATTCCAAGCTTACTAGTCCTACTGACTATTCCTTCTAGAAGATTTATATTAAATCAACTCTTACTCTTATTACTTACCCTGGTATTGTCTTTACTGCTGAAGATATGCTGAATGTTTCAACATTCCCTCAGACCACTGATATGAATAAAATAATCAGAAGAAACTTCCTAGGCTTTCTAGCCTTAGCTGTTCTTAATTTCACTTTACTAAATAACTTGTTAATACATAGCCAGCCTAATGCTGAGGCCCTTTGAGCTTATTTATGGACTCTCATAGAGACAGCTAGTCTAGTATCAGTCTTTGCTGACTGCCAGAGAACAATTACATTCCAAATTTCCAGTGATCAGGACTTTGCTTCTCAGATTACTGAGTTTGATTTCCTCTGCATAAGACTCTATAGGAATAATTGCAATATTCCTCTTTTCTTACAGATTGATGATTTACTAAATTTCTTGACTCAGTCTACCCAAAAGAACTTTGTAGTCTCAAAGAAAATTAACTATACATGCATAGCTCTGAGTTAAAACAAATTTATCTTACTTAACTTACCAATTGCTATGAATCTCTTTGAATGTGAAAAGGCACTATATTTCTTGTATAAGGGTAAGAAATTACCCCATGGTATTTTTTATAAAGATGAATAATTCTTATATTCTTGTGCCTCTGCTCACTTTACTCTATTTGAGTCTGACTTTGTCAATATAACTTAAGATAATTATAGTTGAGTTGAAATTACAAACTTAAAAGTACCATTATTTATAGTTACTTCTAGAACTGTTCTGATTGAATATAAAATCTTCAATCTTAAGAAAGGGACTACTAAAGTTATTGTGTCAAAACTATAGCCAGTATATTGTGTCTCTAGTATACAGATATGTCTTTATATCTACTTACCACCCTAGGATCAAACTGTGTGGCTCTTCTCTACTAGACAAATTCTTCAGTCTGAATTGAGAGTAAAAGACAATAAAAGCAGTTCTACTTTTTGTAATAAGTCTGGTGATGCTATTTTATTGGCTACTCCTAATCTTTGAGACAATATTATAAGGACTTGCATTTTAGACATGTATTATATCTTATTCAAAGTATGAGTAGATGATGACATTCCTTAATAACTATTCCTCCTATTGTAATATTGCTTTTCTATGTAAAAATTCTGAAGCTGTAGAAGTAATTAAGTTAATTTTCCAGATGTGGTCAAATACTATTTCTCATTCTGTCAAGAGGTTGCATACTAATAATGAAAGAGAGTATGTAATATTAGAATTGCAATCCATTTTAAGAGAGCAAAATATTATCTATGAAATCAGTACTCTACATATACACTAATAAAATGGTTGTACTGAACAATCAAACTACACTTTGCTTGAAAAGGCACAGTCAATGTGACTTGAAGCATGTCTACTAGATTCCAAGTAGAAGTTTGATATTGCAGCTGTAGCTCATATATACAATCATACATCTGTTAGATATCTCAAATGAAAAATACCTCAGGAGATCTTCTTAGGTAATAAATTTAAAACATTGTACTTCTATGTCTTTGGCTGTGGAGCATATATATTTCTCTCTAATGAAGTTTATACCAATAAACTTGCATCAAGTTCTAAATTGATGATATTTATTGGGTATAAGAATAATAGTTATTGATTTATGTACCATACACAAGGAAATATCATTTTCTACTCTACATATGCTATTTTTAATCAGAAACTCTTTTCTAAATACACTGATTCTTGTAAAAAAAAAAAAGCACAAATTATATGATAAGTTATTGGACAAAATAAGTCTAGAGACAGATTTGGCAAAGATGGACCTACTTTAGTACTCATTTCATACATACTTATTCCTTCCATTCAAAACAATCTTTCTACTCATTATTCTTCATCTTCTCTTTCTTATAAGTCTCCATCTTCTTCATCTACTCCAAAGTCTAAAAATCCCATAGTAGAGGTTGAAAAGTTTGATAATGTAACCTGCTCTGTAAACACTGCAAGAAGATCCTGAATTGAGGAGATCTAAGCATAAAACTCAGATATCCTTTATAGAAGAAAATATTAATGGAGAACAAGAATATCCTACCAATATTCTGCAAAATTCCTTATGGCAGCCAAGAGAGAGATTTCCCAACCCCAGTATAGCACATGATATGTATGAAAATGATTGTTAGGAATCACAAAGAATTCATCAGAATGTACAACAATTCTCTAACAACCTGCTGCATAGAATAGTAAAGATAAATAGAGTTGATTACCTATATAACTCATCCAATAACATTATTGAGATAAATAGAATCCTATATAATATTTAGTAGAAAGGCCAATGTCCAATCATTGTTAATAATGATAGGGGTAAAATAAACACTCTACCTTCTATAAGTAAGCCAGCTATCATTAGCTACTTGGCACATCTTGCAAGAGAAAGAAAAGTAGAACAAATTTACTTTCTCTTAGCACAATATGCAGCAGAGTTTTGCCCAATTCCCAAAACTTTTGGAGATATTGCTAAATTGCTAACTAACATTCAAAAGAAGTGGCCTAAGTCTTGTCTTAAGGAGCTAAAATTGCTCAAAGACAGAAATGTCTATAAAGTTGTAGACTTTTTGAAGAGATAAAAAGCAATCAAGAATCACTAGGTGTTTAACATTAAGTCTGATGGTCATCACAGATTTTGACTTGTTACAAAAAGATTTTTTCAGATTAAAGAAATCAACTTTAATGAATTACTTTCTTCAGTTGTCTGCTATGAGATAGCATATCTATTTTTGGCTATTGCTGCTCTTGAATATTAGTATTGATGTAAAAACTACCTATCTATATAGTGATCTAGATAAGGAAATCTACATGGAGCAGCCTAAAGGTTTTAGACTATCTGGCAAAGAAAAGAAAGTCTAGTAACTCTAACTCTACAAAGCAATGGCTTTAAGCAAGCTGGCCTATCTTAGTAGTGGATTATAACTAAGTTAATATTAGCTCCAGGATTTGTTATGATTCTAAGCTTGGCTCAGGTTGCAACTTGGGCAAAGACTTGAAAAAGGAGCAAGGAGATAATCAATTAGTAAAGTATAAAGATACAGAACTATATTTACTACTATATATATCTATAGACTATGAGAAATAGTTAAGATATCTTTGAGAAAACAATAAGAAAAAGATGAGGAAAATATGAGGAAATCTTTACTATTACATAAGGTGCTGACTAATATTACATGAAGAGAATGCAAGACACAGTAATTATGAGTTAAGGATGAAACAAATCCTAAAACATATGTCCAAGTTATGTCAAATATAAGATAGTGATTGTAATAATACTTCCATTTTAATATTCATGTTCCTATGAACTCATTTAATCTAGAAATGCTAAGTCTCCAACTATATATGATGCCACTAACTTTTTGGTAGGTCTAATAATCATTGTTTCTCATAAAGTCAATGCTATGAAAAATAGTTTGTGTGGCAATTCTCCTGAATATATTTCAATTGGAAATTCTTGACAACTTGTATCTGAATTATGCTTCTGTTTTATAAATTTAGCTATAATTTCATTCCAGTATTAAGCATTCTTTTCTCTATCTGGTCAAATAGATTTATAGTGAGCTAGAGAATGGTATGTTTTAGTCTTTACTAGAGATTGTAGTATCTTTAATGTGTTCTCTAGATTGTTGATTTTTTTAAAATAGGACTAGCTCTGACATTGGTGGTCTACTTGGTTCTGATAATATAGCATATGGCTTGTAAAAAACACTTCCTTGTCTTGAACAATGTCTTCTTTTTGTTTTTGTTTTTCTTAAGGTGTTTCTTGAGGTGTTCAATATGTTTCTTGATAAGCTTCTTATAGCACTTTGATATGTTCATCTGTTACTTTTACTCTCTTTCTTTTGCATTGATTCAATTCATTGGCTAATAGTACTTGAATATAGTAGGCTTGTTGTTCTATGTCTGTATGAATAATATTTCTTACTTCTTCAGATATGCTGTAAATATCCCTGCTGATTTGTATTTTATCTGTTTTCCTTATTTGTAGTAAAAATGTTCTGATATCTGCCAACTGATTGTTTGTTATATTGGCTAGCTTGATAATATTTTGAATCTGGAGTTGAATATCCACCATAGTTTCCAATCCTCAAATTATTTTGTGGTATTTCTTTGTCTAGTTTTTCTTTTTTTGTTAAGAACTATAATAAGGTCCTAGTATGAGTGATATAGGGGTTAGGAGGAGAGAAAGCAGTTGCAAATTGGTAAAAAATGTTTTAGATTTCTTAAATGCTGGTTATGCTTTGAGATATTATTTTGAAGTTTTACCCCTTTTTTTTATCTCAAAAGTTTTATTTAGTAGTCTTGAATTACTTTTTTAGTATGTAATAACTATGTTTTTACTATCCATTAGTCATGCTTGTTCCTGTATCCCTTTCAATAAACTAAGAATTGTGTACCACATCTTTGTTTTCTGTAATTTTGTACTTTAACTTTGTATTCTTTTTTCTTGTTAATAATGTTTTATAGTAGTGCTAGTTTTATATATTGTTCTTTAAATTGGGGTTTCTTGCATTGTGTCAGCAGATCTTTATTGAACATATTGTATATCATCTATCTTTTTAGTAAATTTAGCTAAAATGCTCCTTGTCCAATATTCTTTATAATTTTAAAAGATCTATATATTTTTTAGTCTAGCTTTTTTAAAGGTTGTTTCAATTTACTTCCAACCACATGTTGTTCTCTCACTTTAACTCTTGAGAGTTTTGTCTTTTCTTGTCAAACTACTTCTTCATTGCTTCTTTTATCTTTTCCATTAATAATTTTGCTATTTCTCAACTTCCTTATAGTTCTTTAAGAAAAGTCTCTAGTTTTAACAATTTTATTTCTATTGTTAGGTCTCTCTTCCATGAATGTTTTCCAAAGTTAAGTTCAAATAGTGTGTATCCTATTGTTGCAGTGGCCACTAGTCTAAAAATGACCAATAGACCACTAAGTAAACTTAAGAAGATAATATCTCATAGAAATCACAAAAAAAACTCAACAAGGAGTCCCCAATACATTGTTACTCTATTTATATAATAGATACATGGTCTGTGCTGATGATAAATATATCTAGCCTAATGTATATGTGTTATCTATGAGTCTACCACACTGTTTCCATAAAATAAATATATTCTCTAACATTATTATTCTAGACTCTTCTACTATATTTCAGACTTATGACTTCATATCATGTGACACATCATGTAACCATAGTCATGTATCTCCTTATCATCCAAGAAAAACAAAAACAAAAACAAAACAAAACAAAATTAAAAATCAAATCAAAGAAAATAAAGAAAACAAAAATAAAATCAAAATAAAATATTAGAGTTCAAGTATACTATAATACCTATGGCTGAGTATTTCTTGTTATTATACTGGAATTCTACTGCTAATAGCTATTTTTGTCAGAATTAAAGATGGTAGACTTTAATTATTTTCTTTTTCTTTCTTATTTTTATTTTTTATTTCATTTTGCTTTTATTTTATTTTTTAGACTTAGAATTAGGAGTAACACAATGTCACACATGACATGACTCAGTGTCACACATCAGTCACAGTCACATGACATGTAGAAGGACATAAAAAAATCTAAAAGTAATAATATCATATTATATGTTAACAGTATATATTACATATGTTTCTTTAGTATAGACTAGGTTAGTATAGCATGGACCATAAACCAAATGTATATAAGGTAGACACTTTGTAACTGGAACTCTATTGAATTCTCTTATGTTACTTATCCAATCTTCTTACTAATAATTAATATAATGTTACAAGAATACTTTGACTTCTTGGTTGATCCTTTTCATTTGATCATCTGTTTGAGAGTAGTATGTTATTGATAGTATTCTTTTTACTTTTAGTGTATTACTTAAGTTTTTTATGAACTATAAGAAAAATTGAGATTCTCTATTACTAAGAATTTTCCATATATCATCTTTATAGATCTTGGCTATTTCTTCTAATGATACTGCTGTTGTAGTTGCCTTGAGTCTGATTATCTTTGTGAATAAATTTATTATAACTATTATTGTGTTTTTATCATTTGATCTTAGTAATGGTTTTATAATATTGATACTGTTTTCCTATCATACCTCTTGAGATGTTTTTAATAGATAAAGTTTTCCTGCTTTCTTCATGTGTTAAACTTTATTCTGTTAGTATTTCTGGTATCTTGAAATATATTTCTTGATATTATTTCATATTTTTGACCACTAATAGTTTTGTTGTGGCAACTACTAGTCACAAAGACCAATGACTACACAGCAAGTAAATCTTTTAAGTAGATACAATGTAGGAAGTTTACAAGAGAACTTGACAGGAAATTACAACAGTATTCTACTGACTATTTATATGAAGTTCTCATGGTCTGTGCTACGACTATGCATCTGCTGTGCATCCTACCCTAATGTTCATGCCCTGTTCTCATGTCCATTACTAATCTACCTCATATCTTATTACTCATCTACTATACATCTACCTTAAGGCTAGCATGCTGTATACATGTGCCCTGATGTTATACTCTAAACCCTACTCTTAATCTTCATTGTCCATGCATGTACCATGTGTACACTATGAGGAAACCATACTATTAACATGTTTCTTGATGTCACTCTATCTCTAGACTCTTCCTGATTCTTTCAGACCACTCTAAACCACTCTAGGCCCTATGACATAATGTTATGTGACTTCCCTCTCTTGTCATAGACTAAAAATATAACTATCCATAAATATCTTACTAAAGTCTATCCACACTTTCTCATCTTATAACAAGTTTCTCTTAATTAATTTAAGTATTTTTTGTTGTTCTGAATATTTTATGTCTGCTAGTTTGTAATTTTTCTATAGAACTTGTTCTCAAATTTTTTGGTTATTTGAAGAATAGATTTTTTCTTTCATATATATCATTTTGTTGTCTTCTTATACTTATCTGTTTTCTTTCTCAAGTATTTTCTGTATCTCTTATTTTTTAGTATTATTCTTTTAGATTTTTTTCAATAGTATGGTTTCTTTTACTATCTAGTTTTCTCTTAATATTAATATCTCAGCTTTTATGTTTATTCTCCTTTTCTATAGTTTATCTTTGAGTATTTTGATATCCTTATTGTCTTCTTTAATGTCTACTTAATCTTTTCTTGACAAAATATCCACTTTCATATTTGTCTTCCCTGGAATATATCATAAAATAAAATCATAGTCTTACAACTTGAAGTACTATCTTTCTTGTTATCCATTAAGTTTGTGTAGTTCCCTAAAATACTTGAGGTTTTCATAATCAGTCTAGAATTTAAACCTTTTTGTGATATCTAACAAATATTGTCTCTATTTTGTTAATATTTCTACTATAGCTAATAGTTTCTTATCATGTATCTTATAGTTCCCTTCAGTAACTTAAGTCCTTAGAGTAAGACAAAAAACACACTCTTGTACTAAGTAACATAAGAAAACTCAATAAAGTTCTAAGTACAAACTAATTTACCTTATATACTACAAACTGTAGTCTGTGCATATATTATAACTAACCTACTCTAAAGTCTATATACTCTTCATAAGACCAACATATTGTTGTTATACTATATAATATCATCTGTTTCAGAACTTTCTACAACTTTTTCTGTATTATGTGATTGTGTGATATATAACTGTGACATATGTGTGACCACCCTGTGACAGGTGTCATACATCTATCACAGCCTTTGTTTAAGTCCAAAATGTTATAGCAACTACTAGCCACAAAACTAATAGAAGTACAAGCAATAAACCTCAAGGGTAGATATTATTGTAGGGATCACAAGAGAACTTGACAAGGAGTCTCTGCTGAATTGCTACCCTATTTATATAATTTACAGATGGTCTGTGTTACCAATATTTAACCCTACTCTAAAGTCCATATATCATCCATAAGGTAGACATGCTGTTAACATGCTTCTTAATGTCATTCTTCTAGTTCCTCTCATCCAGTCTAGACCTCTGACCTCACATCATGTGATATGTCATGTGACTGCAGTCACATACCTCTTCATTGTAAATAAAAATAAAAATAAAAATAAAATCAACAGAAAAGAAATATTAAATCAAGAAAAATAGATAAAAGAAAAAGCGCTTCTTTTCCTCTTACCACCATCTTGCATGGTAGTGCCTATTGGAAATATAGCAAATAAATACATTTTTTCTACTGCTTTCAGCTCTTCAAACACATCTAACTCGCAAGAATTCATTTTACTAACTGTGTTCCCTACAAACCACACAGGGATGGACATTCCTATAGGATTTGTACCTGTAAACAGCTTTGAGGTAAGAGGAAGAACTTCCTCTACTAAAAAGAATCTTTCCAGAGACTCTTCGATATCTTCTACCTGCTCTTCTATCATTTACCATGAAAGAATGGCCAATAACAGTATGGACATTGACCCAGAACCCCCTGCTGAATCTCCTGCTTTGTCTTATGAGATGGAGCAGAAGAAGGTAACACATCTCAGAAAGGTAGCTGAGATCCTAAGAAACATGAGGCCATAGAATGAAATCAACAAGGCCTTCCCCATTCAACTAGAACATGTTAGCTATGCCAATCAAGGCAAACGACAACCATGCAATGCAGCCCTCAATGACGATAATGATAATATCATCAACATCCAACTTCCATATGACCCCAATGCATCTACCGAGCCAGAACTTTGAAGCGGTAACTTCCATCCAATTTCCCTTCATGGTTCTATTGAACAAATTGCTTCTGATACTAAAAGTATTAAGGACTCACTCAATTTTATGGCAAGGTACATTTCAAATAAAAAAGTAAATTCAAGCATTGCAAATGAGTTACAAGACTTCGAAGGCATTGGAGATTCAATCTGGAATTTTCTCTCTGCTGTTTATTAAGCTAACTAGGATTCATTTTACATGGATAACAAATCTAAATCGCTCAGGGAGAAAATTGCGTCCAAGTTTTCAGCAAGGACTGTTCCAACTGTTACTAAAAATAACAAGAAACAGCCTAAACCTGTACCTGTTACTATCGATAAGGTTCCTCTACTGCCTCCTCTCCCATTTAAATCAAAAAAGGAAGTTAATGTCATTTCCAAATACTTCCAGAACAAGAAACCTTTGGCCAAAAACATGAATCAGGTTGGAAACAATAATTCAGTTAGATTGTATGCACAAGCTACTACGTTGGATGTACTCAAGATTAAAGAAGCTTTTCCAGCTCTCAATACAAATAAAATCGATCAAGTGAACAATATCATTAAAGGCAACCCAAAACTCAAACCAAGAATTCAAATAGCAACCAAAGGTCCCTCAAGGAAACAGGTGATTATTCCAATGAGCATAGAAAACAATAATGCTTTCATGAAAAATTCATCGCTACATGTGGCTAACATTAACAGATAACTTCGTAACGTGAAATCAGAGGTATTAGTCGACTACATTCAATCTGATTCTTTGGGCATCACTATCATCACTAACAAGGTATCACAACAATCTGACCTGCTAATCATTGATCAGTATGTCAAAAACTCTAATAATATCAACGCTCTACAAGTTAAAGAACCCTGACTTCCAAAATCAAAGTCATACCTCAAGATCATCGGTATCCTGTTCTTCCCTCATGAGAATTCTCAAGAACATCTTACGTCCAATGATGTTGAAACAATTCTCAAGCAGAACCATATATTCGATAACATTTCCTTAGTGTCGAGACCAAGAGTAATCAAGGTATCTCCCAAGTCTGACATGTCTATCGTATGGATAGACATTTGGGATATTCAAAGTGGCAGTAATGCCAAAATACTAATTAATAGATGTTTCAATGTTGGAAGGTATATCGCGACCATATGTGGAGCTAACATGAATCTAGGTATTCCTCAATGTAAGAATTGTTGGAAATGGGGCCATGTGACTCTCTCATGCAAAATTCAAGAATCAAAATACATCAAATGCAATGGTCCCCACAAGTCAGAAAACCACCATGAATTCGGATGGTGCTACAAGGTGAACGACAAGATTAACCCACTGAGATTGGAAACAAAGAAGGAGAAGCCATGTTCTCATTCTTTCAAGTGCTCAAACTGTCGAGGAGATTACTAAGCAGACTCCAACCAATGTCTGTTCTGGAGACACAGGTTCAACAGAGCATGGCAACAAAGAGAATACACTGAGATCCGTGAAAACAGATCCAAGTCAATTCATTCTGGCATAAATGGCAAACTTCAAGAATGATTGTGAAGAACCTAAAAATTCTTTTGCAAAATGTTCGCAAAAACTCTTTAATCATTAACACCCTCCTTGAGACCCATAACCAGTTCAACATCATCCTAATCCAGGAACCTCCTTGGTCAGAAATTCGTAAAATTCCCAGTTCTATTGATTGCGAAGGGGAACCTCTTATGGGAACTAATCATTACCCTAACTGGATTTTGTTTGCCAGATTTCTGTCAGAAAGATCAGATTCACCAAGAGTCATTGCTTACATCAACATTCGCCTTTCTTCATTACAGTTTTTACTTCACAATGACATTATTAATCACAGGGATATTAGCCTCATTTCTTTCTTCAACAATAACATTTGTTATTATATTATGAACATTTATTCTGACTCTTCTCATTCAGCCTTGAAGTATCTTAAGGATACTGAGGTTAACATCGACAATGTTTTACTTATGACAGATGACTTTAATATTAGAGACAATTTATGAGATTTGTCTTTTCCATTTCATTCTTCAATTAGTGATGATTTAATTATTATAGCTGATTCTTTCAACCTCACTTTGTCAACTCTGACTAACCCTTGTCCAACTAGGTATTCTGACATGGCAGGAGAGTCCAATTCAGTAATAGACCTCATATTTCTTCACTATGAGTCGTCTGAACTTGATTGTCACTCCATTTATCCTGAAAACCATCTGTCTTCTGACCATGCTCCTCTTTCCATCGATATCTCCATCCACAAAGAAGTCATCCACACTTCAAAATTTTTGATTCCTCCAAAGAGTGACCAAGAAACATCCTTTATTGAAGAAATCATTTTGAACTTCAAAAACTTGGACATATCTGACATTGGCAACATGGAAAAATTGGAATGCATAGTCAACCAATTCAGAGCGATCATTGATCAAGCTTGGACAAAAAACACCAAGAAATCTAGAATTTACAAACATTCCAAGCAATGGTGGACGGATGCATGCAGTTGTTCTCTCAACAACTATAGAACAACAAGAAGCCTCAAAAATTGGCAAAATTTCAAGAAGGTAGTCAAGACAGTAAAGAAATCGTTCTTTGACGTGAAAATCCAAGAAGTTGCCAACAAAAGTCATGGTCCTTGGGAACTAATGAATTGGATCAAGAGATGCAAGCTCCTAGCCATCAAAGCCATCAAGTACGATGGTCACCTGTGCTTATTCCCAGAAAGCCTATGGGATGCTCTCCATAGCACTTTCAACACTGCTCTCAACATCTTTAACGAGATCGAGTGTAAACCCTCTTCACAATAGTTTCCCTTTTCCAAAGAAGAATTCAAACAAGCAATTAGCAATTGTAATGACTCATCAGCGCCTGGACCTGACAAACTAACCTAGCGTCATTTGAAGTCCATTGTCAACCAAGATGATTGCCTCATCAATATCATCAACATTGCAAATTCATGCTTTGAGTTAGGACATTGGCCAAACTATTTCAAGTATTCATCTACAATTATCATACCCAAACCCAACAAGACATCATATGACCAACTGAAGGTGTTTAGACCCATTGTCCTATTAGGGAAACTCATCAAAAAAGTCATTGCAGAAAGACTTCAATTCATAGTCGCAAGCAACGATTTCATTCACCCAAGTCAATTAGGTGGCTTAAAATTCAAGTCCACTATGGATGCCGGTGTAGTGCTCACTCACATCGTTTGGTCAGGATGGGTCAAAAGCAAAATGACAAGTACTCTTGCATTTGACATCTCGCAATTCTTCCCTTCCCTCAATCATTGACTCCTCACTCTCATTCTCGAGAAGGCAGGTCTTAAGTCTAAAGTATCCTCTTTCTTTGCAAACTACTTAGTCAAGAGGAAAACAAATTACATTTGGAATGACTTACATTTCCCTGATTTCGAGATCAATGTTGGAGTAAGCCAAGGGTTTACTCTTTCTCCCATCTTATTAGCTTTATATCTCACTCTATTTTTATATATTCTTGAAAAACGTCTTCAAAATCTAAAAATTCCTATTTCCATTCTTTTGTTCATAGATGATGGTCTCATTGTTGTGCAGAACAAATCCTTGGACATGTCTAACGCTCATCTTTTTTGTAGTTATAATGTACTTTCTAAACTTCTTAACAATTTTGGTCTTGTCATCGAACATGTAAAAACTGAAATTTTCCATTTCAATATATCGCATGGAATCTTCAATTCTCTACCTCTAGATCTATCGCCAATTGGAGGTTCCACTTTGCACCCTAAGGATACTTGGAAGTATCTAGGCTTCATCTTTGACAGAAAACTAACGTTTTACCAACATATCAACTATTATTTGAACAAAGTGATTTTGATGGTCAAATGTATGAAGCTACTGGGAAATTCGTCTCGAGGAATAAACCCCATTCAAAAACGACAATTGTACAGATGCTGCATTCTTCCTATAGCTCTGTATGGTTTTCAACTTTGGTTTTATAACAAAGCTCCTATATCGTACCATATGAAAATCTTGGACAAAATGCAAAGAAAAGCTGCTATCTGGATTTTAGGGGCTTTCAAAACCTCGCCAAAAGAAGAAATCAAAGCAATCACTGGAATTATACCAATTAAATTCCATCTTCAAAAACTTGCTAGAAGATCTCAAATTTGTCCCTTCAAGCTACCTTCCAACCACATCATCAGAGACTTAATGGATGATGCATCCAATTCGTTCAAAAAACCAAATCCTCATACAGTCAGCTCTCTCACGAGTTAATAAAAGAACATTGTCAAAGGCCATCTTATTGACTCATGCAATAAGGCCTATGGTATTTTTCCATCTTTCTCTCCTCTTAGCTGGGAATTTACTTCAGATTTTTGTTTAACTGACAATTTTTCTGATCACTTTTCTTTTAATCTAGTTAATAAAAAAGAAAAAGACAATCTTCGTGTTCAGGAACTTGATGAAATGGTCCTTCAAATCTCTTCTTCCCCAACCACAGCCTTCGTCATAACAGATGCTAGCATCAAGAATAACATCACTACATCTGTATTGCACTTACATGTAGCCAATCATCCTCTTGTCAAAACTGTTCATCATGCCACGTTTATAACAAGCACAGAAGCGGAATTGTTCACTATTAGATGCAGCATCAATCAAGCTTGCATCAAAGAAAATGTGTCTAAAATCATCATCGTCACCGATTCCATCCATGCTGTGAAGAAAATATTTGACAGCAAATCACATCCATTCCAATCTCACACCATGGCCATTCTTAGCAAGCTGCATCATTTCTTTAACAATAATTACAAAAACTCCATTGAATTTTGGGAATGCCCTAGCCACCTTAAATGGAAATTTCACAAAGACATTGATAAAGATTCCAAGTCGTTCAATTCTATCCCCTCTTACCCTTGTAAAATATCTTGGGATTATTGCAAGAAATCTGATAGCGACGACATTATCAACCAATGGAAAATGACCTTTCAAGCATTGGATGGAAAAGAAAAGCATTTCCTGGACCTTTTAGACAACAACTTCAACACTATTGAGCCTACATACACTAAAGGAGGTCCTTGACTACAAGTCTTTGGCCATTCCAATTCACTTTGTGCTCGAGCTACAAGAGCCATCACCAACCATGCTCCTATTGGAGAATATCAGTTAAGATTCTTCTCCAACGAGGACTTTAAATGTCTTTGTGATGATTACTCTATCGAATCAAGAAGGCACATTCTCCATGAGTGCAAGAGATTTAATGGTTATTGGAACCCAAGAAGAGATTCTTTGAACCATTTCATTATGTTCTTGATCTTCAATCCTAATGCTTTCGCATTTGCAGACAATTAACATATTACGCTAAGTAGAACTTGGTTTTGTGTTTTCTCTTCTTCTTTTTCTTTTTCATTTAGTTTTTCTCCTTTTCTTCTCTCTTTCTTTCCTTTTTCCTTTTTTCTTTTCATTTTTAGCCCCCTGTTAGTTTGCTTCTCTTGTACGTAGTTATAAAGTAACTACCACAGTCTACTACCACGTGCCATGTAATAAATTGTTGAATTAAAAAAAAAAGATAAAAGAAAAAGAAAAATGTTAGTGTCCAAGCACACCATAACAATATGAACTTAAGGGTAGGTTAGTTATAGTGTGTGCACAGACCATGGTTTAAAGTATATAAGATAGATAAACTAACTTGTACTTGAAACTATATTGAGTTTTTTTATATTACTCAAGAGCTTAACTCATAATACAATTATCCTTACTTATACATACTTTTATATATACTATAGAAGACAGTCTATTACATAGTATATGTCAGAGTGATTGAGAAAAGTCTGTAGAATTTGAATAGAGTTTATAACTTCAGAAAATATAAGAGAACCTATTTCTTACATTACTAAACTCTACAATGATTTATCCTCACTAGCCACTTTATTACTCTATTAGTCTCTGCAGTTTTTTCCCTTGATCCTACCAAATTTTACTGAACTCTATAAGTACTCTGTTAACTTCTGCTTCTAAACTTCTTTCATGTACCCACTGTAAATTCTCTCTTTTTCTCTTCCGGTAGTATTCTAATTATTTTCATTAGAATTCCTAACCATTTGGCTATTATTATGCTTTCTTATATTAGTACTATTCTACTGAATTGAAATGGACTCTTTTAGTATTTAGAATAGTTACCATCTTTAGAAGTTTCCATCCTGTTCTCTTAAGTGTTGTGGCAACCACTAGACACAAAGTCCAACAATCACACAACGAGCAAATCTCTTAAGGTAGATATCTAGTGGGGATTTCACAAGAGAACTTGACAAGGAGTCT
>Ga0157357_1000496_pt1 | contig 16852 bp, 11 predicted proteins | sample AttcapACBM1_FD_111485 | JGI IMG/M metagenome (GOLD analysis project Ga0157357, IMG submission 111485) | Fungus gardens microbial communities from leaf cutter ant in Botucatu, State of Sao Paulo, Brazil - Atta capiguara ACBM1 | ecosystem: Host-associated > Fungi > Mycelium > Unclassified ... | reverse complement strand
TGTATCTTCTCTAATACAAGAGTTTGACCTTTAAACCCACTCTAAGGTTCTAAGGTTATAACAGTGCCATAGTTAGTCTCAGTCAGTGCCTCATATAGTAGATGTTGTTTCCTTATTTCTACCTCATGTAGTCTGATGTCACTTTATGTGTGTACACCATATGTTTATCTCATGGTAAATAGATATATATAGTTGTAGATATAGTCTTGTATTCTTATGCTTTATCAATTGACTCATTTCTACTTTTTTACTCAAATATTTGCCTAAGTTGCAACCTGAGCCAAGTCTAAAGTCATAATATTGTGGTAGGATTTGGAAACTAAGTGCCAAAAATTCCAGTCTCTTTACACTTATTAGCTACTATCTTAATTTGAATGTACTATTTACAAGAGAAACATCAGTATAAGATTGATATAGAGAAAAAAGTATAATACATAACCCTATTGTCAGAATTAAAAATAGTAGACTTTGTTTTTCTTTCTTTCTTCTTAATTTTAATTTTATTTATTTTCATATTTTAGACTAAGAGTTGAGGTTATAACATAATATTATATTATGACAAAATATGATAGCTGTCACAAGTTGGTCACATAATCATATGATATTATATAAGAGAAGATTCTAAAAGGTTTTAGAATAAATAACATTATATAATATAGTATTAGCATATACATCTTATAGAAAGTATATAAAAATTAGGACAGGTTAGTTATAGAGTATGTACAGACTATAGTTTGCAGTATATAAGATAGATTAGTTTGTAACTAGAACTTCATCAAGTTCTCTTATATTAACCTAATATAAGGTTCTTTTGTTGACTCTTAGTTTTTAATTGGTCTACTACTTATACACTTTGTACTTAGTTTATATATAATACTTCTATACTTACTCTAAAGTTTATAATGTAATAATTTACTAGAAATTTCTGTTATTTTATATTATGTAACCATAGTCATGTGACCTCTCCTACAGATACTTAGTATAAATAAATAATTAAAAGAAAAGTAAAAGAGAAAATTAAATTAAATTAAAAAAGCATTCTATAACAAAAAGCTTAGATTTTGTTCTTAATATTTATAATTGGTCTTTTAGTAGCTAACTATTTATATCTTAAGTCTGACTATAAAACACTTATGACCAGCAGTTTTGTAGATGAGTAGAAAGTAAGTAAAATAAAATATTAGAATGAGAAATTACTAATACTATAACTATTCTAATATAAGAATCAAAAATATTACTTACATATTGAGTATATGAAAGAACTTAATAGAGTTTCTACTACAATTTAGCCTGCTTTATGTGTATATTTATTCTAATCTACTCTAAAGCTATAACTAAGATCTTTTTACTATCATTTGACTATATAATAGTGATAGTAAGATCTAACTTTGAAAAAAAAACAGAGAAAACTAAACTATAAAGAAAAAAGGAAATAAAATAAAATACTGTTATAGCAATTACTAGTTGTAATGACCTTGGATATTAGACAAGCTTCTTGTAAGTGATTGCAAAAGAACTTAACAAGAATTTCTAGTAGATTTGGCTACTGCTTATATATTTAACACTTGGTCTATATATACTTTTATTCTTACTCTAAAGTCTATAATACAACTATTTATCTAAACTTTCTACTATCTTATATATCATGTGACCATGATTATGTGCCTTGTCATATGTCTTAGTGATGTTAAACTATGTGTTTTATTATGTGAACAAAGTCATGTGATCTTCCATGGACACTTGAGTGATTAAATAAAAAGAAAAGAAATAGTTTGTATCTAGGAGCTCTCAGGATTATTTATACAATTAATGTCATTGGATTTAGAACTGATCTTTCTTCTATCTCACAAGTGTGGAAAAAATTAGACTACATGATAGTTTGAGGTCAGGGAATGCCTGGTATTGTTGGTGTTGTTGGTTCAATAGACCTTTTAAGTAAGATCTTTCAAGCAAGCTTAGTCATAGTGGATATTTCTTTCTTATTATTATATTATATTTTGCTTATTGTATTACAGTTCTTATCCTTTCAGGTACAATATAATCTAGTTTGAGCACGTATCTCAAGTGGCTGAATCCTTATACTTTCAGAAGGCCGCTTCAACAGGAGTGTTGACCAGTGAGAGATCCTGTACGATAAGCCAATCCATAAGATTCTGTGTCTAGCAGTTAGCATCATTGATCCGCAGAGAGTGGTGCATATTCCAGTCCCCTGTAAGTGCCAGTAGCCTGTCATTGGGGAGGTTTCATCGTTGAAGTAGATAGTTGTTCTGATGTGCTGGGTCATGGCACATATTGTTGCAGACCACTGGCCAGGATACATTACATCGATGATCTGGAAATCCTGTCGTGACCTAGGTCAGAGCATAGGGCAATCTCTAGTTCTAGTTCCAGTCCAGCCCAGCGCTGTCAGTATATCATGACCTGTAGTTCAAGGTCATCTGAGTTGGAGGTGCAGGGTAAGAGGGAGACCTACAATGTGTGTCCCATTGGCCCTCTCTGATGTACTTATTCGGCCCCACTGAAGGTTCTTGTGAGAGAAGAATATCAGTATTGTGTATATGTATATGCTTGTGATAAGACTGTGTGGCACTTTTTGTTGCCGTTCAGCTGCATTTACGGGACAAGGTGAGCACTGTCTGGAGAATTTTAGGTATGGTACTCAGTCATCGAGTAAGTCATGGCCCGTCGGGTCGTCTCTGCATTTTCATTTGCATTTGCAATGCCCAGGGCTCTTACCTCCTGGACCACGTTGTCTACCGGTAAGGTAGAGTCGATCGAACTAGGAGACTGGATTTACATGACTCAACTACTTCCTGAATCCTTGGCCAGTGGGTTTCTTTGCTCCATGGCGAGCGCTTTGGCAATTCGCGTGTATCTCCGAATTTCCCAAGACATGTTGGGCATCTGATCCATATGTGCACAGCCGTTCGAATGGGTCCAGGTTATTCTCAATGTTACCCGCATCATGAGGACAAATCCTGGTGCAGGACTTGGACGGGTCCTTGGGGACGATTGGGTCGGGTCCTCGTAACTTAAGAGGATTTGTGTAGGATTGCTCTCGGGTTGATTTTTCTCATTGGGGAGGTTGCAAAAGATCTCTTCGTCTTTGATCTGGGCCTTTTGCCGGAGTGCGATGAGAATGGCGAGTGCCTTTCTGAAATGCAGGTGGTGGGAAAGATGACCCCTATTGTGCCAGGTCATCCTATTGTGCCAAAAATATCAACAGTGTTATTGTCTCGAGCCCCTCACTATAAGAGGGCACAGAAGGGTGCTTCATCCCTCAGGATCTTCGTCTTTACTCTCCAGTCCAGCTAAACCATCTCTCTGGTTTATCACGAACTACATCATGGACAATTTTTCATTGTTCACTTATATCTTGTCGTACTCGAGAAATGAAGATCCTGCTGAAACTATCCCCAAGAACAATGTGGAACCCAGTGCTGACAACAGCCTGATGCAGCAACCATGCGTAATTGCATGAGTGAAATATATCCCTTTTGACCCCCGGACATTGACTGATGGACTACTAGCCTACCACACTATCTACATTTCGTTTTCCGATACTTTTTTGTCTTTTTTGTCGGAGGAGAGAATTCACTTGTGAAATTATGATGGGTTCCGAAACCCATTTGATTGTGTGCTTTTTGGGCAGTATTTTGTATTATTATGCGTACAAATTCTTTTCAGATTATCAATTAAATTATGAATACCTCTTTTCCATGACTAGAAAGACGTCCAAACCCAGGACTTGATTCTCAGAGTTCTGTGAGTATCTTATGCAAATGGAAAATGGAAAATGACCGTAGGAAGTTGTAATATTAATTAACTTGGTCCATAATATTTCATTTTTTCTCTTTTTTTTCGAACATCAAAGCTAGGACTAAGTGACGCGCCGCTTCTCTCCCTTGTACCACCATCTTGTATGGTAGCGCCTAACGGAATACACACGTAACTACTCTTGATAAATCTCCAAACATTACTAGCAACCAAAATTACAACTGTCAGTACCCCGCTAACGTGGTCTCCAGTGAAAACACAAGAGGATGACCTGCCTCGCGAGCTAGTTCTATAGCAACTGGCCGAAGTGTTTCTAATGAGAGTCTTCCCTCTCAAAGTCATCAGTCGATTACACAGAAAGAATGGAAGCCCAGTCATGGACCAACCAAATGGAAGTTGAGGACTCGCTTGATGAATCTCAAAACGACAAGGCACAGAATGCCACCACAGTTCCCATTCCCTCGCAGGGGTCAACAAACGCTTTAGCCCAAGGAAACCATGTTTCCTGCGGCAAACACCAACTCGCTCCCCACAGTCGACCCGGAGGCAGCACCTAACACACTTCCCTCAGTCAGTGTGGATGCTCTGGCCGACCTAACTTTGCTTCTATCTCCTTATTTGGAATAGATCATTTTTAGCAGGCAAACAGAAATGAGGAAGGCAGATGGATTGAGTAGGAGACTAGATTGGAAAATTAGGACAGAGAATGATAATAACGCTCCACAGGATTGCTATTTTCATCGAACAGCGAAGCTTGAAAGGCAAGAACATTGATCAACATCCCGTTCTTTCTCTTGTACCACCATCTTGTATGGTAGCGCCCGTAAGAGACTTGGGGAATAAATTCTTTTCTTCTTCAACAATTATGCATTCTCATCAACCACTCAATTTACCAACTGTATTTCCTTCAACATATACAGGACATTCTATCAGGGAAAATTCCTGATAATTACAATGAGGTGCAAGGTAGAACTGTTTCTCTTCAACCACAACTTTCTAGGGCATCTTCAATGTCCTCAACCAAGTCTTCAGTTGCTTACCATGAAAGAATGGAGCGCAACAATAGCCTAAATGAAGACATCGAAATGGACAATGACAGCCCTGGGTTGTTCTATGAGACTCATCAAGAGCAAGCAATTCATGTCAGTAAGGCAGCTGACCTCTCCAACAACACACTAAACAAATGTGTTCTGATTGAATGCCCTATCTTGAGCCTATCTCATGGTCAAACTGTGCATCCTGCCTTGGGTTCTCCTTATGTTGAAGACATGGTCATCAACATCAATCTTCCATATGACCCAAATGCTCCTATGGAACCTGAACTTTGGGATGGAAACTTCCATCCTATTTCACTTCATGGTTCAATGGAACATTTAGTATCAGACTCTAAGAATATCAAGGACTCCCTCAACTTCATAGCTAAGTATATCTCTAACAAACAGGTCAATTCCTCAAAGTCAAATGATCTTGAGGATTTTCATGGTATTGATGAAGCTATTTGGAATTTCATATCTTTCATCTATCAGGCTAAATGGGATTCACTCTATGCTGACAAATATTCAAACACTCTTAGAAAGAAAATCTCAGCAAAATTCACTCTGAAAATACCATTTGTACCCAATAAGAGCAACAAAGCCACCAACAAACTGACCCTGGCGAGTATAGAGAAGATTCCCCCCTATTCCCACCAAATCACAGAAGGAGGTTAACCAAATCTCTAAATACTTCAAAAATATCAAACTGGCCAAAGTCTCTAAACAGCCTCAAAAAACTTATGCTTAGACTTCAAAACAAGATGTTAGCACATCTGACGTTATCAAAATCAAAGAGACTTTTCCATCTCTTAGAGCAAAGAAAATAGACCAGATCAACAACATTGTCAAGGGCACTCCTAAGACAAAACCACGTATTCAAATGAATACTAAAGGTCCATCAAGAAAACACATCATCATCTCAATGAGCAGTGAAAATATCATGAAATTCATAAAGAATAGCTCTCTTCATGTTGCTAACATCAATAAGTCACTTAGAAATGTGAAATCTGAAGTTCCAGTGGACTTCATTTGATCAGATCCTTTAGGAATCATAGTAGTTACTAACAAGGTGGCTTTGCAATTGGACTTGCAAATCATTGAACATTATGTCAAAAATACAGATGATATTAATTTTCTACATGTGGAAGTTTCTTGACTCCCACAATACAAGTCCTATCTTAAAATAATAGGCATTCCATATTTCCCTCATGACAATTCTCAGGACCATCTCACTTCTAGTGATATTGAGAACATCATCAAACAAAATCAGATTTTCAACAACATTGTACTCACTTCAAAACCACAAGTCATCAAAGTCTCGCTGAAGTCAGATATGTCAATCATTTGGATTGACATTTGGGATGTCCAAAGTAGGAGCAAAGCCAAGAGTTTGATTAATCAATGTTTCAATGTAGGAAGATATATTGCCACCATAAGAGAAGCTAACATGAATCCCAGCATTCCACAATGTAAAAATTGTTGGAAATGGGGACATGCCATGTTTTCTTGTAGAATTCAAGGATCCAAATACATCAAATATAACAGCCTACATAAATCAGAAAATCATTGTCAATTTGGTTGGTACTACAAAGCCAACAAAAAAACAAACCCACTGTACCTTAAAACTAAAAAAGACAAACCATGTCCACACACATTCAAGTGTTCCAATTGTCAAGGCAATCACTAGGCAGACTCCAATCTATGTCTGTTTTGGAAACACAGGTTCAATCATGAATGGCACAACAAAAAGTATATTAAGATCCATGAAAATAGGACAAAATCAATTTGTTTTATCATGAATGAGATCTCACAATGATTTATGACATTTTAAAGATTTTTTCTCAAAATGTTTGAAAAAATTCTCTAATTGTCAATACTATTCTAGAGAATCAATTGTCTTTCGACATTGTTTTCATTCAAGAACCTCCGTGGTTGACCATTTGTACAATTCTGAGCTCCACTAGTTGTGAAGGAAAAGAACTAGTTGGAGTCCCTCATCATCCAAATTGGCTTACTTTTGCCAGATCTCCAGTAAATTAGTTGGATTCCCCAAAAGTCTTGACTTATATTAACATTCGCATTTCTTGTCTTTGTTTTTCTTTGCAAAATGACATTTTCAATCACAAAGATGTCTCATGTATCTCTTTCTTCAATCAAGGATTTATCTTTTTTCTAATCAATGTTTATTTAGATTTATCTCAGTTAGCCTTGAAGTATTTTAAGGATACTGAGACCAATATTAACAACGTAATCATTATAACTGGAGATTTTAACATTAGAGACAGTCTTTGGGATTTGAACTTTCCATTTCATTTTGTTTACAGTGATATGCTTTTTGATATAGCAAACTCTTTTTCTCTTGCTTTATCTAAATCTATTGAAAATTTTCCTACTAGGTTTTCAGACAATGATCAAAATTCAAACTCAGTCTTAGATCTCATTTTCACTTGACCTTCTTCTACAGAATTCAATCAACATCATATCCATCTGGATTGGAGACTTTTGTCTAATCATGCCCTGATCACTGTTGATATTCCTATCAGAGATGAAGATATTCCAACCAAATGACATTTACTAATCAAAGGAAATGATGAAGAAAACTGATTTATTGAAGACCTCATTTAATTCATCAAAAACTTAAATACTTCATATATTCAGGATGTTGAATCATTGGAAGAGGTAGTTCAACTCTTAGTGACCAATATTGAAGACACTCCAAAGCTTGGTGGAATAAAGATTGTTATCACACACTATACAAATATCAACAATCTCATAGTCTAGAAAATTAGAAAGACTTCAAAAGTATAGTTAAGAAAGCAAAGTGTTTCTTCTTCAATGAAAAGATAGATGAAATCGTGAATAAGAAATATAGCCCATAAGAGCTTATGAATTGGGTCAAGAAACACAAACTCCCTGTGGTTGAAGCCATTCAATATGAAGAATGCCCATGTATTGAACTTGAAGACCTTTGGAACACTCTTTATAAATCTTTCAACTTTACTCAAGAAAGAGAAGTTAATATCCATTTTCTTGATGAAATTCCAGACAAATCTACAGCTGAGTGAAATGCATTTTCTAAAAATGAACTTATTAATGTGATCAAAAAATACAACAATTTGTCTGTGCTAGGTCCAGATAAATTAACATGGAGTCATATCAAGTCTATCATCAGAAACAATAATTGTATTTGCAAATTCACTGACATCACTAATATCTGTATAGAGTTGGGACATTGGCTACCTCACTTCAAAACTTCTACAATGGTTGTTATCTCCAAACCTAATAAGGCAACATTCGACTCTCCCAAATCATATCAACCAATTGTTCTTCTCAATACTATTGGAAAACTTTTTGAAAAGATGATTGGAGAATGTCTCCAATTCTATATGATTTCCAATAGTTTTATTCATCCTAGTCAACTCAGAGGTCTAAAATTAAGATCTACTATGGATACAGAGATCATGCTTACTCATATTATTTGTTCAGGATGGGTTAAAAACCTTACCATGAGTACTCTAGCATTTGACATAGTGCAATTTTTCCCCTCTCTGAATCACCAACTTCTCCCCCTCATCTTGAACAAGGTAGAACTTGATCATAAAATTTCAATGTTTTTCAAGAATTATCTAGTAGGCAGAAAAACAAAATACCTTTGGAACAAATTTATTTCTCCTTTTTTTAATGTCAACATTGGTGTCAGACAAGAATCTGCTCTTTCTCCTATCCTTTCTGCTCTCTACTTATTTCTTGTTTTTTTTTCTCTTGAAAATTGTTTAAAAATCCTAAAAATTCCCATTTTCATTATTTCCTTTGTGGATGATGGTCTTTTTATTTCTCAAAACAAATCTATTTCACATTCTAATGCTAATCTTTTTTGTTACTACAACATTATTTTGTCTTTACTTATGGAATACAGTCTTGTTGTAGAACATGGAAAAACTGACATCTTTCATTTTTCTAGATCTCATGGAGCATTCAATCCTCCTCCTCTTGACTTATCCTCTCTTGGGGAACCCATCTTACTCCCCAAAGAAACATAGAAATATCTTGGGTTCATCTTCAATTATAAACTTACTTTCAGAAGGCCATGTAGATTTCTATGCAAACAAAGCAATTTCTATAATCAAGTGCATGAAGTTGCTGGGTACTTCATCAAGAGGCATCAATCCACTCCAAAAAAGAAGACTTTACAGATGTTGTGCACTTTCTATAGTACTATACAGTTTTCTGCTGTGGTATTACAACAAAGCTCCAACTTACTACCATCTCAATATATTACAGAAGATACAATGAAGAGTGGCTCTCTGAATTTCAGAAGCATTTTGAACATCTCCTATGCTAGGAATCAAGGCTATATTGGGACTCATTCTAATACATCTTCACCTTAAGAAACTTTACAGACAATTTCTTTTACATGAATCATCTCTCCCATCTGTTATGGAACACTTTGGACACTAACATTTTTCTTTTCCTTTTATCTATTTTTCTTGATTTTGTATTTCTTTTCTTTTGAATTTCTTTTTCTTTTTCTTTTTATTAACGATGAAGAGGCACATGACATTGCAGTCACATAACAGGTCACATGATATGACATCATAGGCCTAGAACATAGTAGAAAGATCTAGAAGATGATGTCAGGGCATATAACATATATATGGTGGTCTTGAGTAAGATATGAGGTGGATATAAGGTAGTAGCATGGACCAACCTATAACAGTATAAATAGGACTCTAATTTAGCAGAGGCTTCTTGTCAAGTTCTCTTATGTCTTTCCCCACTTGATTGCTTAACTGAGAGCTTTACTGCTTGTATTATCATTGGACTTTGTGTCTAGTAGTTGCCACAACACTATCTAACCACATTATTAGCAATATTCTTAGCTCTAATGGGCTGCAAGGAAGAAATCGTTATATCTCTTCCATTGACTATCTTATAGTCAAGCAAAAACTTCAACTAAAGTCTCCACTTATCAATGTGGACAATAAGCATAACCAATTTTTTCTTTTCATTTCTGTTCTTTAAATACTAAAAAACATATTGAAAAATTGAATGAAATTACACTCAGGACTTCATCTAATCCTTTCTCAACAATCATTGTGTCCAATGCCAGTATCAAGAATCATATCACCACTTCAATTTCGCATATTCATTCCTACAATAAACCTATCATCAAAACCATACACAGAGCTATCAACATCACTACAACTGAAGCTAAGCTATTTACAATATGTTGTGGAATAAATCAAGCAGTTGCCAATTTCAATGTCAATTATATAGTGATCATCACCAACTCTCTTCACACTGCCAAGAGGATATTTGACTCTTCAGTTCATCCATATCAAATCCATTCAGCTGCAATATCTCAGGAACCTAGGGATTCTTTTCAAAGGATTCTTGTAACCATATCAAATTTTGAGATTGCCCTAGCAAACAAAAGTGGTCATTATATTATTCAGTGGACAAAAACACCAAAAGAATAGTCTTTACTCTGTTGTTTCCTTGCAAATCATCCTGGGATTTCTGCAGAAAAACAGAATGTGATTTGATACTTTCACAATGGAGAATGCTCTTTCAAGCATCAAATTCTAAAGGGAGAAATTTCCTTGACTTGTTTGATGATGATCTAAACCCTATTAAACCATCAAGTATTAAAGGAGGACCATGGTTATAATACTTTGGTCATTCAAATTCACTGTGTGCTTGTTCCACTAGAGCTATCATGAATCATGCTCCAATAGGAGAATATTGACTAAAATTCTTTCCTAATAAAGAATTTGTGTGCCCATGTGGTTTTTATCCAATTGAATTAAGATGACACATTCTACATGAATGTAAAAAGTTTAATAACTATTGGAATCCAAGGAGGGATATTATAGCCTACTTTATGCTTTTCCTTCAATTCAACTCTAGTGCTTTTTCCTTTGAATAGTACTATTTCATCAGTTTTACTATTTGTATAACTATATTGTTTTGTTTCCCTTATATTTCATTTGGTTTGTTATTTTCATTTTATTTTATTTCCATTTATATGTTGATTCTGTCTAAATGTAAGTAGTTATGAAGTAGCTACCATGGTCTGCCTTCATGTCCCATATAATAAATTGTTGATTTTAAAAAAAAAGAACATTGATCAATTCCCACAATCAAACCAGCCTGGGAATTGTTATCTGTCATATATGAGTTTGGCTGGGATAAGCTTGTTGCCTCCCAAACAATGTGTTTTAAGCCAATTGAGTAAGAATACCAAGGCTAAATTCCCTAATGAACAAAAGGCAAACACTCAATCAGGAACCCCACTTTATCATGCTTCATTTAGCCAATCATCTGTGCATCTGTGTTGCTATCCACGTCTTGTCCTCTTCTGTTCTCATTTGTACTTCTGCAGCCATCTGAACACTCAAGGTAGGTTATAGTTACTGTGACTTCTGGATCCAGTATATTGGCACCATTATTACATGATTATGTTAGTAGTGTTCCTCTTGATTGAAAAGATCCTGTAAAGTACTTAAAACATCTGCTACTTCCAGAAGAATCTCATTCTATTCTCTTAGGTTCTTTCTGAAGTTTTGAAGTATCTTTTGTGCAGTTCTGCCCAATTGCTCTAACAGTTTCCAGAATTCTTCCACCAAGATCAAACTAGACAATGATTGACAAATCAAAGAAAAAATTAGAAAAAAAATGTCTGATCTTAGATAACCAAAGTAAGTCTCAATAATATACTCAAAAATAGCTGAAATCTAGGTATAAGAGATATACTAGCTAGTAAGAAGAAGACTAGCTATAAATAGTATGGACTAAACTAAGGCTTATATAGATATACTCATTGTTAGATTAAATAGTGTTTAATAATATACTTGTACTATTTTTGTATCAGCTCTATACTGCAGGTTTATTATGGTCTATATATACAGAAAAATAATAGGAGTTTCTAAGAATAATATGTTCTTCTTAGAACAAAATAGTATACACTTCTAGTAAAATAGTAGTTAGTATCTAAGATAATCAGTAGATAGTATGAGATGAGATAAAATCTTCTTTTCTTTCTCTTTGTTGGATACAGTTTACACTTGAGATGACAAAAGTTTGAGAAATTAGCAAAGTTTATTAAGTGTAAGAACTTATCAAAACCTACAGAGTGATAAACTTCTCTGAATAATCTTGGCTTCAACTTATATATTATATCTTCTATTAGTCATGTAGTTGTAATTTCAAAGAAAGATCTTGGAAGGATGAAATAGGAGTTATAAGAATAGGAGTGAGTATATTATTATTAATATTGGAGTTCAATGTTAACTTTAATGTTACATTTTATTTCAGCTATATCTATTCCAACTTACAGATAACATCTCTTTTCTTATCTGTACTTTTCAACCTCTTCTAATATGAATCAACTATCTCCATTCTCCCTTGGATATTCTTGCTGGACTCTAGCCAACTCTATAAACTTTTATTTCTGATATCTAAGAATCATGAGTATCCAGAGTAACTTGCTTAGCAGTCTCCATTCCAGATAGCTATTCTAAATAGTACTTAGTATATAAACCAGTAGTTTATAATATGCTAGCCTTATTCTGAAAATTGGCCAAAACTAGCACTAATTCCTGATGTTAGTGATGACACCCCTCATTACTTTCTAGTAGTCCCAACTTCCTAGATTCACCAAGTTCTCTTCTGAAATATATGACCAGTACAACTTATAGAGGTATAACACATAAGCTGAAGCTGAATATTATAATTCTAAGCCTAGCTCAGGTTGCAACTTGGGCAAAGACTTGAGAAATGATAAGAGGAATGATTCATTAGTAAAGCATAAGAATACAGGCTTATATATATAGCTATATATATCTGAAGACTATAAGTAAATAATATGGTGTCCTTGAGGAAACAATGAAGAGAAAATAAGGAAAACATAAGAAAGCCTCTACTACTACATAAGGTGCTGACTAATGCTACATAAGGGTAATGCAAGTCACAGTAAACATAAGTCAAAGATAAAACAAACCTTAACACATGTCCAATACAAGATGAACATCTGTAGAACATGAAGTAGAGATCATAGCAATCATAACACCAAAGATTATTCTGATTCCTGTCTTCTGTGTTCTTGAATAATATATAACTGACTATTTGAACTTATGAGAGATCTCATTAGATTTTGGATAACAAGATGTGAACTGCATCTAATATTTAGTCAATTATCAGATTAGCTATTATAGAGTAACTATTAGCATTAAATACATAAAGAAGTATCTAAAACATTTGGAGATCCAAGTAGTGCTATTACTATATAGTTTAGCAATTATCTACATTAAGTAATATCAGTGTCTAAGTCTAGCTCCAAGCTAAGTAGAGGTTTGATAAGATTGATTCATAGAGAAACTGTTAGGGCAAATGATGGGATCCACAGAGTTTAGCAAACTTTCATGATTTCCAGAAAAATCTAAGTCTTCATTCATTATATATACTAAGTACACTGCTTACCTCTAGAAAAACCTAAGAGAACAGGGTAAGGTTTCTGGAGACAACAGACATCCTATATAGCTATACTATGCATTTCAATCTCTTGAATCTGCTTACTTCACAGAAAATAATGAAAACAATATAGCTAGAGATGTTTTTGATAGAAGTATTTAGAATGTTAGTCTAAAAAAAAGATAGGTTACTATTAGCAATAGATGAAAGGGAGTTAAAATAATAAACAAGACTGCACTTGGTAGAGGTTAGCAGCAAGGAGCAAGATAGTCTACTAGACAAATCCTATAGGTTTTTATAGTAGTGTTTGGCATTCTAGGAGAGAAGAAAACTCCACAGACTTTTGCAACAGTATTAGAGTTGAAAAAACTAGCTTGCTAGGGCAACTAGTGGGTTTCATAGTGTTTACATAAACTTTGATACCTCCAGAAAGTTCTAGAAAAACAAAATGGAGACTTCTGAAGATGGTGACTATTCTAAATACTAAAAGAGTCCATTCCAATCAACTGGAATAGTACTAATATAAGAGGAGAATGATAGTAGCCAGATGGCTAGGAACTCTAATAAAAATGACTAGAACACTACTGAAAGAGAAAAAGAGGAAATTTACAGCAAGTGTATGAGAGGGGCTTAAAAGTAAAGATTAACAGTGTGTTTGTAGGATTCAGTGTGGTTTGGCAGGGTCAAGGAAAAAAACTATAAAGGCTAGTAGAATAAAGTAGTGACTGATGAGAGGCAAAATAACCATGGAGTTTGGTGTTACGTGAGGAACTAGAACGAGAGTGGCTGCACCTAGAACAGTCATGACTCAGTCTTTGTAGCACAAAACTCATATATTTGTATATACCTAGAACAGTCGTGACTAGGTACATGTTATGATCTTAATCCTTGGGGCTAGATATAAGAACAACTCTTGTATTAAAGAAACACAAGAGAACTCGATAGAGAACTCTTCTACAAACTAGTCTATCTTATATAGTTCTACAGATAGTCTGTGCTAAGTACTGTACACCCTACCCTAAACAACCATGTATAGTCCATGAGGCCAACATGTGGTGTCCATATTGTATGATGTCATCTGTTCTCGAATCTTCTACTAAGTTCTCCCAAGTCTCATGATCTGTCTTGTGACTATGCCACCAGGTGACTGATGTGATGGTGTGACTGATCAACCCTAACACTAGTTGTTCTATAAATAGAAAAATAGAAAAATAAATCAAAAAGAAAATAAAAAATGAAAAGAAAAATAAAATAAGTCGAGTCTACCTTCTTCGATCTTGACAGTATATGTCAGACAATGAAAAGAACTTATAGAAAACATCTTATACTCACCTCAGTCTTTGTAGCATGAAACTGAGATGAGAACTGTGTGGTACAAAGAAATATACAGTCCAATCTTATATAAGGAAATAAGTCTAGAAGGAAAGAATGTGATGTTGAATAGAAAGAGAGCACGAAGCAAGACATACATGAGACAAACAAATAACAACACACTTACTCAATAAATATTTCTTAAGCGAAACTGAGTTCTTCAACAAATTTCTTGAATTTGATGCCAGCAAGGGCTTTGGTGAGACTATTGGCCAATTGCTCATCTGTAGAGATATGTTATGAACTAATGCCCTTAGAGTCAGACAATAGAACAACTCTTGTATTGAGTAACATAAGAGAACTTGATAGAGTTCCTAATACAAAGTAGTTTACCTTATATACTATTATCTATGGTCCGTGCTAGCTACTGTGCATCCTACCCTAAACGACCATGAGTATAACATGAGGCCAGCATGTGTTGTCCATGTGGTATGACGTCACTTTGTTCCAGAACCTTCTACTTCATTCTTCCAAGTTCTGTGATCAGTCTTGTGACTACGCCATCAATTTGTGACTAATGTGACAGCGTGACTGATAACCCCTAACCCAGGTTGTTCTAAAAATAGAAAAGGAAAAAGGAAAAAGAAAAGAAAAGTAAAATAAAATGAAAAGAGAAAATAAAATAAAGTCCACTGTTAACGATCTTGACAAGATATATTTGGCAGCAATTGCCCCATTGGCAAATTTTTCACAAATAAAGTAGTAGCAAAGCTCAATATGCTTGCTGTACTCTGAGCTGAGACCATTTTTGATGAGTGAGATCGCCCCTTGATTGTCAATGAGTAAGGAGGTGGCAGTACAAGAGAGATGGTTAATGGGGGAAAGAAGTCCTCTGAGCCAAATAAGTTTCTGAGTTGTAAACATTGAGATAATAAATTCAGCTTCAGTACTCAAGAGTGAAGTGCTGGCCTATTTCTTTGAACCCTAGACAACTGGACCATCATTTAGCATGGCAATGAACCTACTCGTCGACTTCTTGTCTGTTTTGTCACCTGCCTAGTCAGAGTCACTGTAGACAACAAGTTCTCCAGCCTTATCTTATTGATATGTCAGCTTGTAGTTACTTGTCTCTTGTAAATAGCAAAAAATCCTCTTGACAGCAGTCATATGAGCTTGTCCGGGAGCAGCAGCATATCTCGAGATTATTCCAACAGCATGGGCAATGTCTGGGCAAGTCCAAACCATTGTATGTATGAGTGAGCTAACACATTGTTAGTACTCAGTGACATTGATTTTGGGCATGGCAAGCAATAGGAGAGTTGTATTAGGGTCTATTGTTGTAGCAACCACTAGACACAAGGTCCAATGATAACACAAGCAGTAAAGCTCTCAGTTAAGCAATCAAGTGGAGAAAAGCACAAGAGAACTTGACAAGGAGTCTCTGCTAAATTAGAGTCTCTTATATACAAAACATGCTTGGTCTGTGCTACCAATAATTAAGCCTGCCCTATTGTCCATGCTACAACCTCATATTCGCCTCATTCCCTACTTAAGGCCACCATGTTGTATACATGTGCCCTGATGTCATCTTCCAGATCCTTCTGCCATGTTCTAGGCCTATGACATCACATCATGTGACCTGTCATGTGACTGTGGTGTCACATGCCTCTTCATCATCCAAAAGAAAAATAAAAGAAATAAGAATATAAAATCAATATAAAATCAGAAAAATAAAAGAAAAGAAAAATAAAATTGTTAGTGTTCAAGCGTCCTATAACATCCATGGGTGTTTTTACAGGTTGAGAATCAGCCATTCCGTGACATTTGAGAATCTCCTCAATATATTGGGACTGGGAGAGTGTGATGACACCATTTGAGATGTCGTGATTGAGCTCCATTTGAAGAATCCATTTTGCTGGGCCTAGGTCCTTCATCTTAAAGTGGCCGCTCATCTCTGGCTTGGAGGACTCAACAAATTTGAGAGACTTAGAGATGAAGAAGAAGTCATCTATGTAAACAGCAATAATGATCAGGTGACCATTGGCATCAACATGTGTAAACACAAACTTGTCAGCTACTGAGGCCTTGTATGTTATAACTCAAAACCCTGGGAGTGGAATTAAGAGGTAACCTTATATTGGGTAACACAAGAGAACTCGATAGAGAACTCTCCTACAAACTAGTTTATCTTATATAGTCCTACAGATGGTCTGTGCTAAGTACTGTGCACCCTACCCTAAACAACCATGTGTAGTCCA
>Ga0157357_1000495_pt1 | contig 16860 bp, 12 predicted proteins | sample AttcapACBM1_FD_111485 | JGI IMG/M metagenome (GOLD analysis project Ga0157357, IMG submission 111485) | Fungus gardens microbial communities from leaf cutter ant in Botucatu, State of Sao Paulo, Brazil - Atta capiguara ACBM1 | ecosystem: Host-associated > Fungi > Mycelium > Unclassified ... | reverse complement strand
TCATGCTAATTCTTAACCTCAAGTCCAAAAATAAGAAAATAAATGGAAAATAAAATAAAAATAAGATTATACAAGAGATTTCTTTTAAGAGGATCATCTTTTTCTCCCAACCATATTATTAGCAACATTCTCAGTTCTAATAGTGTTATGACTCAAAGACCTTAGAGTAGGTCAATGAATAAAACTTTATATTGGGTTAACATAAGAGAACTCAATGGAGAACTCTGTATAAGATAGTCTATCTTATACTAAATCTACATGGTCTATGCTAGCTACTTCTAACCTACTCTAAACAGCCATGTGTTTGCCTTAAGGCCAACATATATTGTACATGTTGTATGACATCATCTTTTCAGAACCTTTTATGTCCTTCTATGAATCATGTGACTTGTGACCATTACTGTGACCATGTCATCTGGTGTGTGACAGCATGATCTTATCACTTCAACCCTAACTCTAGTTCTAAAAATAGAAAAATAGAAAACAAAATCAAAAAAATAAAATAAAAATGAGAAAGAGAATAAGAAAAAGTTAAGTCTACCACTTTCAGCTTTGACAGATGGATCATATGACCACATTTCTCACAATATCTCTATCAACAATCTTACCTTCAAACAGAGATTATGCCTGAATATCCTCTTATCAACATGGATAATAGGCATAACAAACTTCTTAAGAAAAATAAAGTAAACCAAGTCCATTATCTTCAACTATGACATTACCTCCCCTTCAAGGTTTCTCCAGAGGAGAAACTGACTTCTATTTTTACCAGTCCCTTTCCAACTTCCTTAAATATTCTTCCTCAAAATTTCTATCATCCTATCTGTATAATATCTTTGTTGTATAAATCAATTTCAGGATGTGGTGAGCAAGCCACAGCATTTCTAAAATCACACTCTTCTTCTAACCACCAAACACATCAATCTCTGTTCTTTCCCTATGCCCCTGGTAATAAATATTCACCTCCACCATATGCTCAATAAGTCCCTTCTTGTTGAAGAAACATTCCAAACACAACCTCTGCAAGAAACACAGAAAGACTTTTGTCTCACAGAAAGACTTCTCGAACTTTTATCATCGGTATACACTCCCTAATGAAAATTTAGTTCAAGACATGAATAACACTACTCATGTATTAAATACACCAAAACAGACTCAATAAAACCAGATAGCAACCGGTACACGGTTCAGTGGTATCATTCTTCCATTGAATTTCGAGCAGCGACAGAGGACCGTTCTAAATATATGCCACACGGTTATCAGATCCCGACCGACGCCACAAGAATAAACCTGTGATTCCCTTTCCCTAGCATTGCAATGCATGATCTAGAGATTGAGCACCAGTGGATGTCAAGAGTCCCATTCTAGCCTGATTGATGTCCAGCGAACAATGAACCAGACTTAGTACAGAATGAATGCAAGTTCCTTGTCGATAACAATCATAGAGATAAACCATTCAGAAGTTGGATCCGTATCGGAAGATTCGGTCGAGAAGGTCAGTTCCAACCCCACGACCAGACAGAAGCTCATTATACCAAGGTTACGATGTAAAGGTTTCAGCTGTTCTTCACAAGACCTACTAGAGGATGATTGGCGTAGTAACACTTCTTTTTCTTAGAGTTTGTGTAGAGTGCATAGGTTCGACCAGACGTGGTGGTTGCTCACAAGGGCCGTGCTTGATGATATCTAGCGAGCAATTGTGCATACGATTTTGAGATCTACATAAAAAGAACGAAGCCCCGTAAGCATCACGCTTGCAGCAGAATGAGCTTTGTAAACTTACTTTGTCTGCACGCTCTCGACCACCAGGAACAAAGCGACAAATAACGGTAGCTGCTTCAAACCAACGTTTGGCCTCGTCGAAGAAAGAGGCGCTGAGAAAGGAAGGTATAATCAAATGAATCTCTTCGTGTGAATGTACATACTGCAAGCACTCAGTCCCGGTGTTGTAGGCGGTGGCGAGCAGCCATTGGCGTTCATCCACGGGATAAACCTATTCCAGGTTTTTGGAAAGATGCATGAGCATAGAAATGCATGGTCAAGGTGCCCAAACCTGGTCGCCTTCGTGATACTGTTCCAGGACAGACAATGCCTGTTCAATGTAACCAATCGTCTTGAGCCGATCACCAGCAGTGTTCCTGGAGAGCCCGATCGTGCATAACCCGCGGAGCCACCGAGAAAATCTTTGTGGACAAAATCCCTCCTTCACTTGGGAAATACCATGCAATAACTTCTACACTAGAGTTCAAGATTGGGAGAGCATAATGCACAAAAGACAAACCTCCAAACACGAGTACAACACTGATATACAGTGGTGAAACACATTCAACTTCAGGAACAGTGAGACATAACGCACCATTGACAGGTGTTTCCTTATCTGACCACTGTTTAGGATGTATCCGGTCAGTAGTGCTCAGAGGTGGATGTTCTACACACCAAAATGTCAGCAATCGCTTCGTAAGTGTCAAGAGCTAAGCTGCCCGATTTGACGATTTCCTAATCAAGGTCACAATGACCAGGACTGCCATGAAGAATGAGAACCAAATACCTCAATGACCGCTAACACCTTATGCCATTCTTTCAATTGGACCAGAAATTCCGTTTCAAAGATTCGAAGCGTGTGGACGAGGTACTGGACGTGGGCAGCATCAGCATCTTCTCTTAAATTGCTCCTCTGGGTGATTTCAGTTAATCTGTTCTTGGAGGTACCAAGTTCCACGGCAATGGCATGCAATTTTTCCCGCTAGCCAAAAAAAAGTAAGAAATGAATGACCATTGGACCTAACCTGTTCATCGCACATCAACCGATCCACCTGATGCGACTGTCTCACGGACTGAGAATACTAGCAGACAAGTATAATAATTAGATGTGGGCATATAGGGCGAGCGTCATGTGATACCTCGAGCAGATACTGCGGCAAAGGAAGAATTGACGATGTATAGAGCAGCCTCGGGGTTCATGTCAACGGGCGAAGCGTTGCAGCAAGCTTCCAGCAGCTAGATGTTCCAATGGTCTATGAGCTCGACTTCATCCACTGCACTGGCGCACTTACTTCGCGTGAGATGTCGAACAATTCTGCAATTTGTTCTTCACAACCATTCCACTCTGAACACCCTTCGACGGCGTAATTGTACGATATCCGCCAAAGCCAGGAAACGTCTTTCGTGATCAATTGAAAACTCTGCTGGGATACAGCCGCTTCTGTGAGGCGCTTAGCTGAGTGGCAGTATCATCAACTAGCACTCCACAGCATAAACTTCGAATGATACATACCCGTTCTAAAGTGGTTCAGAACTGTATCCATCAGAACGGGCCTGGGACATGGAAATTAATGCCGATAGGGCGACAGAAAATAATGAAAAGGACCTATTGGCCAAAGGTTCCGTGAGGAGTTTCATCGCTATCTTGATGATACAACGGACAAGTGTCATAGCTTCCACGACCGCATCATTGTTTGCTCTAGTTTTCAGAGTAATCAATAGAGCTTCGAGGGCTGAAAGGAGTACCGGTTTCATGGCCAACTTGTGGGAGAGTTGCGTGGCCAAAAGGAGCATCTTCCGGTCAAAGTCTGATGTCTTTTGCATGGCTCTGATGTTTATGATGGCTGTGAGGCAGTGATTCAGTAGCAAGTCTTAAAAGGAGCGTGGGTATGGCTGACCCTCATCTTCCAATCCTGTGGGATGAAATTGAAGTCATTTAAGGCTGATCAGAGGAAGAAAACGGCTGGCCTTGATGAATAGCGATAAGGAACGTGACGTAACAGGTTGCTGCTTCGTTAGCAGGGCAACGACGGATCACCGTGGATGCTTTGGCATATTCCTTTTGCTCTAGGTAACATATAGCGGCTTTCCGATAACATTTAGAGCAAGTCATAGAAGACCTCTCTTTGAACAGTTGATGGGTGCCGGCAAGGTACCAATCAGCGGCCTCTGTCCATTTTTTTGCTTGATAATGACGGTCGCCACGTTGCCAAATCAACTATCATCGTGAGAGAACACAATCATATGCATAGTCAAGTGTATACATGTTGATCAGGGTACGTACTGTGAGACACGCTGTCGCAGGTACGCCCCTGAGTTCTACATCGGCTTCAAGTACGGCTGCATTGTATCAAAGTTGTAACAAAAATCAAACCCCGTAACCAGACCACATACATGTGAAAGCCGCTTCCAGTGTCTTCATTCCGCGAGCATGATCATCGTCCTTCGCACAGTGAAAAATCAGAGACAGGAGCAACCGGTCAATGCTGTCCGAGCCTGTTCCATGGAGCTGTAGTGCACGTTGCAGGCAGTGTTGTTTGACAGAGGTGACTAGTGTGCTAAAGTTGGACAAGTACAATCGTAGAAAAAGCATTGTGCCCCAATTAATCTTGTTACTCACAAAGGGGTGAGAATTTTCAGTTCTTGGAGGATGCTAAGTGAGGAAGCTTGAGCCAGGGACCTACTATTTTCTTGGGTTTACTGACTCCGTGATATCTGCTTCTGACATTTCCATATGATTGACTACTGTTTTGAACGCTTGGATCCGAGTATCAATAGCAGCGAGTAGCTTTATAGCAGGAAGGGGATTTACCCTCGAAGAGGTCATTGACTCCTGCGCCTCTTCTCTTCAGAATGGCCAATTTCAGCCATCGGAGGTCTTGATGCTCAGGAGATCCCTGGGTAAATCGATAATTTTACCCAGAACCAAGTTGTCAGAAGGGGCTTACTTGATCTTGTGAATCTATGGATGGAATAACTTCATCTAGTGTAGCTTCGGCGCGATCGTACGCTCCATCTAAGAAGTAGGCTCTAGCTGTTTTGGTAAGTACGAAATGGTCAGATGGGCGACACTTCATCGAAACGTCGGCGGACCCATTGTTCTCAGCAGGGATATCTAAGGATACGAGTGTGAATGTGGGCGGCTATGAACACCGGGCTTCCGAAACGTACTCTTAATTCTTGTGTGCCAGGCATTGTTACTTCTTCAAGCTGCTCAACCAGCTTGAAGGCATTCCGTAACCAGTCTATCGCGTTTGATGGCTTCGATGGGCTGGAGTCTCCCTTGTTCTGAAGGAGCGACTTTCCGATCTGGAAGAGTTTATAGATAAGGAGCTTTTTCTAGCGCGGTAGGGAGCTATTCAGTTATCATGTTTACTCAGGTCAATTTCAGGCATGCTTACGTCGTGAGGAGGTAGAACGGCAAGGCGTTGATCATCACCTAAACGATGTAAATGAGAAGGGTTCAACTAAATCAAAATAAATCTCTACTCATGATCATATGCGACGCGTACTCAGCCACGGCATAATTTCCTTCCCTCCACGCCTGAACCGAAAAAAGATCAGTGCAATAGTCCAACAACGGTAGTCTAGCGATCCAAACTCGCACTTACTGCTTCCATTCTGGTGGAAAAATATACGACTGTAGCACATGCAACAGATTGCTGGTTTACTTTATCCGAGTCATCCAAACTCCTTAACATCTCTTCATACTGCAAACAAATGCGCTGACAGCTTCGAGAAAGCAAAGAGATAGATGCTAACCTTAGCTGCTGCCGTCAAGATGGTAGCCGCCACATCGTTCTTTTTAATTTCTGCATTTGGACTGTCCACCCCTGATTTTCATGGGAAGTGATCATCATCAACATACCTGAAAGGGTGTTCCCTGTCTTACTGGCGATGCGTAAGAGGTGTACAAGAGCTGGAACGAGATTCATGGTCATTAGAGGACCGGTTTCTCGGGTGGCACCTACTCTCGATACTCGGCTTCAGCTCTAACCCCGCTTCTATGAGACGAAATGCCGCAAGTCTGACTGTATGACGAAATGAGCGTTTTCAACGTTCGGATGGAATATCTTGGGCGGCAACTATATGCTTACTCGCACCAACCAGAACCAAGCTGTCGGCCGGGATTAAGCGGATAAGCCCAGATATATTCCAGAGATCAACCCCTGGTGGATCAGAGGTTGTTGTGGAGTAAAATAAAACTTGATAGGAAATTGGGCAAGTTCACTACCTTCCTGATCCAAGTTATCAGCGAGATGACTCCAATTACTGTTCGACCTCGGGCGCTGTTCTGAAAAGCTCTCTGCCAGAGAAGCGACCTGATGGAGATTCTGGACTAGTAATGGCTGATTTGGAGTATCAGTGTCACTGAGGTTGGGTTTGGTCTTGACAAGGAGGTCTGAGCGTTGTGAGTGTTAACGGCATGAAGGTAAATTGTAGATTCTTGAATGCACCCATGATTCTATCGTGAGTCTGCTGAAGGTTTTGGAGACTTTTTTTATTTCGTGCTGACATAGCTTCGAGACTGTATGCGATGTTAAGGTGAAGAAGATCAGGGCACTGTGATGGGAGAAGACGCGACAGCCACGTGATCCAAAGGTGAGCTGGTTCGGCGGAGACGCGTTGGTTCGACTTTGTCAAAGTCCAGAAAACCAGAGTTCAGCCATGGACAACAACCATCTCAAGTCAGCAAAGGAATTCGAGTTACCTGTGGACTCTGAGGCTCGGGTCATTAAGGTATGTCCTTCTTGCTCCTCGGCGCTGGTTTATGTCGCTCTGGCTGTCCCGTCAATCACATTTGTGGACAGGAAGCTCGGAAAGAGGGTGTGTTTGCAGGACTGACCTGTGCCCTTGCGTCAGGCGAGCACATGCTTTTTCGTGAAGCCAGAATAATCTGACAACGGGATCCATTTCCGCCGCGATCAGCCATTCTGGGTGGAAGGCTATACAGTTTTAATAGAAACAAGTCCATCATGTGTGGAATTCGTAAGCGTTTTTTTCCACTGGACAACCTCCACATTCTTTTTTTTTTTGATGTGCCCATCAGTCAGTGGCGTTTTCTCCGGATACTTGTTCACCCAAGTAAGTATTGGCGTGCTATCATGTGCCCGAATCTTGTTATCTACTTCCACCGCTTGCTATATCACCGCCAGAACTCACCCTGATCTCGAATTCCACATTGGTTGTGCGCATTTAGCCTAAGGCGACCCTTACTCACTTGTTTCAATCTAGGCATTTACTTCAACAGCAATCGCACAACTCCGCGCAGAAGAGGCCCGTCAACGCAAAGAGGTTCCCGAAGTCGAAGCCGTCATCCACCCTAAGTCCAGCTCAAAAGCCACGTAGACTGACTGAATGCAATTGAATAGGAGAAGCGCTTGGGCAACAACACCTCTTACACCCCCAGTTCCCATGTTTCGAATAATCTGAAATACATCTATCGCCGCACTGGGGAATCTCAGAATGTTCGACATGGCATCGGTTGTAGCAGACCATAGTATAACGTACGTATATTATATTACATGCTCAGCCTATCCGGCCGCCCTGGAACAAAGTCCTGCCACCGCACTTGTCGCCGAGTTTAACGACATGTAGGATCAACAGGCGACATCTAGATTGACTCCAACATAAAAACTTACCAACGAGACTCTAACCGGAAATCCTCATGGGTGTCGAACAAGACGACCCCGCTTCATTCGTGCGATCAAGGATGGTCTCTTCTTTCTTCGATCTGTCTGAAGAAAATGGGCCGCATAGCCCGTGATATCATCCACCATCACAAACGCCACTTTCGCTGCCTTTATGGATCTGGTAGTTGCATTATTGGACTTGCTTTGTATTAGAAATGGGTCGTCTTTCTCACTCCAGTGCTTGCGTCGAAATGCTCTTTTTTGACTGTGGTTGATGTTCTATTAGTCAAATGTCAGTTCTTGCGACTTGCACAGATTACATCGAGCATCTTGGAGAGCCATCTCCACATGTGATTCAGAGCCAGTCTATGGCCAACTTTGACTTCGGCAACGGCTCCTGAATTATTAACCGTCTTTGGGCAGCATATCAAATTGGAGCGGGCTCTTGTGGCTTCAGGGTGGGGATACCTATCGTTGGGCGCCTGTTAATGTATATCTTCCCGTTCCCGAGGTTACCCATTACCAATTTCATATCCAACTTAGTTGCGCCGCGCAAATTGGACGGGTTAAAGTGGCAGCTGCTGCGCTTCCTGTGAACTTGATTTTAGATCTCGAGTGAGTTGGAACAACAACTTTCCGGTCCCACCAAAAACCTGACATCTATATGGTGAATCCATCCGATTCGAGGCGTGGCATCGTGCCATCCAGAAGACTGATCTCTTGGGGTTTATTGTTTCTTACACTTGATATATCATCTTTTATGTGGTCCATCAATTCGATGTAGTTGATTTCAAGCCTAATAGAAGCATGAATCCGAGCCTCGGACACGGACACGGACACACGGCCTTGCTTCCTCTCCCTTTTTTGCTCCATTCTTCGCTGGTGGTGACTTGGCCCCTCAAGAGCCGACCTCCGAATATCCATCCTAAACTTCCGCCGATGAGTCCCATTCTTGGAAATCCATTTTTGGAAGAGAGAGCAGTTCAGAGTTGACTCCACAAAGAACTTTTTTTTTTTGCTCGCATTTAGCCCTTTTAGTATATATTCTTTGGAAAATAATTCCTGATCTGGCCATCAGCCGAAGCGAGCATACTGCCACCGGAAGACCTCTTTCTTTCAGGGAGGGAACTAACTAACTATCAATTCACAGCAGCTGGCTTAAAAGTCACAGATCGCAGCCAAAAGTTGCTCACACTGCCTCACCTGGGTATCTGACGCATCTATGAACACACACCATAGCTATTTGACCTTCCAATGGCCTTGAGACTTGTGTTCTGACTGAAATCCATGTGATCCCTCCCCCCTTTCGCCTCCCCTCTTTCTCAGATATGCTTCCCTTCCGCAGCTGGCTATCACAGGCAATTGATAATAGTTGCTTTCCACCAGCTCTTTGAATGTTCTTCTCGCCGATTGGACGACCTGATGCGTTTGTGCTGCTGGCGACATCTTGACCGGGTCCTGAGTGGCAAACGCGAGGACGGAAACTTTCTTTTGGTGTTCGTTCTGAGTTGACGGAGCTCCATTTCAAATTCTTTGACTCACGGTATACATCCCTCCCCTCTTACTGAGCCAGATCGGTGATAACCCCATATTCTCTCCCATTTGAACGGCGATGGGTTACTTGATACACACTCTGAGTTCATGCAATGTCTTCTATATCAACGTCAGACATGCACACACACACGCCCCCCCCCCTCTCTCTCTCTCATGCTAGTGTGTAAAGTGACAGGCAAAGCCCAGAGTTCAAGCACATTCTTCTTTCATTATAACCATACTAATCTATCGGGGACTGAAAAGAGTTCTTCTCGACTCTGTCAAACCTTCATTAGATGGACGCGAAAGGGAAGTTTTAAAAATGGTTGGAGATACCGCATCAGAGGAGTTCCTTTCCTCTCTAAATATATCTATTGACACCCTACTGTTCCATTGCCTATCGGTAGGAAAAAGCCATCTCGGAACGGATTTTTTTATTTTCACCAAAAAATTGAATGATAAATGAATGATCCCACCTACCCCCGGAAATGTCTATCACCGGCTAGAACCTGGTATTGCCATTTTTAGTAACTTACGAGCGTACTTGTGTTGTCTCAAATTCAGTGTCCCTTTCAATCAACCTAATTATACATAAACAGAGCGATATCGTAGTAAGATCCTTCTGGAACATGATCATGTTCCTGTCAACTTTTTTTGACCCTTCACTGAATAAGAAGAGGAGTAAAGTATTCACGATAATTGAATCCTTCAGATGATGCGGAACGGATGTGCTTCTTAGAGGAGATAAAAACCTTCCGCCACACCACATACCTAATCAAGAACCGGATTTACAAAACATGCGTTTCCCTCTCTCTCTCTCTCTCTCTTTGCTTCTAGATACCAGATGCGGATAAAGAGCATGAGCCTCGTTTTGGTAATTCCTAAAGGACAAGACGAACGTGTAGTCCTCATCACAATAAGCCAATAGTAACCGTAAGTCGTCGTTTCAAGACCGGAGCTAGTCAGTTAGTAGTGTCTCAATCCACAATGAAACCTTGACGGAGAAAATAGGTACGATAGTCAGACATTCAAGTGAGACTCTAACATTTTCATCAAAACTAACTAATCTACTTAACGACTTGGTTCATTGTAGTGGTATATATGTAATATAATATGTATATATATATATATGTGATGCAAGTGTATATATAAAGAAAGAAAGAACTTGTCGTTCATTACCGTATATCATAACAGAGACGTTAAAGTGCATGGAGGTATTGCCAAAAAATGATGAGAGGTTTTCGAAAGAAAGAAAAAAGAAATCAAATGCCAACATACCCGACATGATTATTGGGACCACCATACCCGTAGCCATAGCCACCGTCATAGCCATAACCATAGCCATAACCGTGTCCATAGCTGTGGGTGTAGCCATAGCCACTAGCCAAATGAGGGCCAGGGGAAGAATACGACATCTGACATACTCCAGAGGGACCCGCATTCGCAAATGGCATAGTGGGAACTCCTGGACTGGTGTCATGTAAGGGAGATGATGGATGGGCGTGTTTAAGGTTAACTGCATTGACTTGAGCTGTTGCTTTGGCAAAAGCCAGTTCTTCTCTTTCGTTGGCACTCAAATGTGTTGTAGAGGGTACTTGTGGCGTAGGATAGGGATAGAATGGTGGCTGCCCTTGTTGTTGTCGTTGCCCTGGCGGTAAAGAAACAGGCATGGGTAATGAATAATGAAGATTGAGAGGGATGGCAGGCGAGGTATAGGCTGACACAGAGACCCTGTCATAGTCACTCTGTTCGCCATAAACGGGCGTGGTTGTCGCAATGGAGGTCGTGGCGGTGGTTGCACCTGGCATGGAATGCCAATACGAAATGGGTGGCGGAACACAAGACTGTTTACAGAGAATGGCAGCTGCTGGGACACGTGGGGAAGTACCCGTACTTGTGAGAGGAGTAGGGGGACTTTTAGATTTAGTTGGGATCTGGACTTGGAGAGCAGCTGACTTGGACTGAGCTGTTGTTGTGGTTGTTGTACCCTGGGGAGGCCTGTAGACACGGAGTCTGGTCTTGCGCCTGTCCTCCCTAGTGGAGTCACGTGGAGGGCAAGGCGCATCGGAGCAGGTCAACGAGTAGAAATACAGATACTGGGAGGGTCACATGAGCGAGCGAACATCGGGGCCAAAACAGACCGACCTTGGGAACGGGGTTCCTCTGCTGGTCCTCAAGAGAGGCGTGGTAGGGCTGTACGAGGGTAGAAAACTTGTGAAGAACAGGACCGAGGGCCGTGCTGAGGGAGTTTGAGGTGGAATTTAAATCGATATTAGCAAAGTCCTGGAGCGAGTCCATGGGTGAGGGATGGGGCACAGGATATGTAGCAGAGCGGGGAATCTGCAACGTGAGCTCGCTGCGCTTCGTGGGCACATGAGTGGCCGCCGCCGAAGTCGGGGAGAAGGCGGCGGCGGCGGAGCGCTTAAGGGAGGAGGGAGCGGGTGACGGGGAGTGACTGTACGAGTCTGGGGTGTAATGGGTGGGAACGGTGAATGGCGGCGGCGGCGGTGGTGGCGGCGGTGGTGGCGGCGGGAGGGTGGAGCGCATCACCGGAGAGGAGGAACGCGGCCGAGGATCATGGAGGGGCAATGGCCGGGGACGAGCGGAGTGGACCGGCTTTCGAGGCCGGTGAGCGTGGCGAACACGGTCATTCTCCTTGGCAATAACGAGACCCTTGAGGAGTTGAAGCCAAGCGACATAAGTGGCATTGTCGACGTAGAGATTGTGGGCGATGCCGCGGAGAAACTCGGCCTCGGTGTGGTTGACGTCGGCGAGCGGGATGCCAGAGACCTCGGCCCAAGTCTTGTTCGTGTACGTGTTGTCGTCCAAAAACTTGTTGGCCATCATCAATCCGACCACGGCAATACGGTACTCGCTGCCGGCCGGGCCGACGACTGCCATGAGCCGTTTGAAGCGCCAAATGTAGTGGAGAGAGAGGACAATGACGCTTTGGGAGACCTGGGTTGTCTCGAGCAGCTTTTGCACAAAGGCCACAAATTCGGGGACGACTCGTAGCTGGAGCGCGGGTGAGGGAACGCCTGGAGAAGCATGGGGACTGGGATACGGGTTGGCCGGGAGCGCGTACCAGAGGTAGCAGATCATTTCGCTCGTCTTTTCCGCTAGAAAATGCGCGGACCGTGCGCGAGTCGAGTCGAGCCAGTCTACGGGGTGCGCCATTTCTCTCTTTTCTCTCTCTCTCCTTCATCTTTAAGAACACGTTCTCTCTCTGCATCTGTCTCTCTCGCGAACTGGCTCACCTCGTTGGGATTCCCCTGGGATTCCCCATAGCCTTGCTCTCCTCTCCATCACGTGACTCCCCGTGGCCAAATCACACACTCACTCTTGGACCTGCAGTAGTATTATTATTAAAAAAAAAACAAATTTGGATACCAGAAATGGAGCACCATCTTTCAAATACATGGTCATAGTGGCGGCGCGGCGTTTCCGTCCGTAGTAGCATGGTCGCAAATTTGGCTTATCGTCCTTCATCTTTCTAATTGGGTCTTGCTTTTTTGAATTCCACAAGCTTGCAGCCCAATGAAAAATCGCCTACAATAGAAACTGCTTAGTCATCCACCTGTGGCTGACAAAGAGGCCCACTCTCTTGTGCACTCCTGACCGTTCTGTCTTTCCTTTCTACTACCATTGTCTCGCCTTTTGCGAACTATGGGCCTCCAGTTCGGGTCTTTTGATGCCATTTGCCAAACCGCCGCCCTCGTTATCTGCCCCCTCATCGGATCCGATCAAGGTATCGAGCCCACTTGTTACAGCAGGAACGTTGATGTCGGTGGAACGCTCATCTTCCAACCATGTAAGTCTGCTTTCGGCAACTCATTCCAAAAATCGGTTTCTTTATAGTACCTTGGAGTGCTTCCCGAATAAGGGGTTGGCGGCGAGTCTTGACGTTTTGGGATTGGGGTCTTGTTACCGGCGCCACTCGGTTCGCATACATCCTCAGGATCCTTGGCCCTTGGACTCTTTGAACTCGAGGCTGACAGGTTTGTTAGCAACATGTTTCGTCCATATAGTCGCGATCATCATGACTGCCATTATGATTCTTCATATTCGGAGTAAATATACTGCCGTTGGTGAGTCTATCTACAATCTTGCCACTCTGTCGCCTCTTATGATGCATGCCTTAGGTCGGAAGGAAATTGTCATGTTTTTCTGGATGTATGCGCTGATAGAGCTTTTGGCCATGTTCTTGGACTCTGGAGTAATACCCACTTCCAATGAAGCTTACTCTGTGCGTTCGGTTCCCCTCATCCTCGGTTGTGACTTGGATCGTTTGACGCAAATATTAGTGGTTTGCTGCAGTATACACAGGACTCGTAGCTGCGGCGTACTGCTGTCTTTTGATCAATGGTTTCGTCGGCTTCCAGTTTGCTGAGGATGGCACACCTTTGTCTCTCTGGGTAGATTCATTCCATGAATGATCACTTAATTTTGGCTTAAAAAGGTTGACATTTAGTTTCTACGCATCTCTTGTCTTGTCGTCTTTGGTGTCTCTTTCTTCATTGCTATCGCTACCTTCAAGCAATTCGCCGGTTTCAAGTACGACAAGCCCATTGGACTATGGATTGTCTACATTCTATGGCCTCTTATTTGTACTGTGATCTATGTCGTGTCACAGCTCATTCTCGTCTTCCGCACGCTTGATGACCGTTGGCCCCTTGGTGACATTGTTTTTGGTACGGCATTTTTCACTATTGCCCAGGTTCTTCTCTTCGCTTTCAGCGTGACGATTTGCGACGCCATCAAGCATTATATCGATGGACTGTTCTTCTTCACTCTTTGCATGCTCCTGAGCGTGATGATGGTTTACAAATATTGGGATAGCATTACCGTAAGTTGTGACGTCTTTGTTCGATCGCTCCTGTCATTGGACGTTCATTGCCTTAGCGCGAGGATCTTGAGTTCTCTGTCGGCTCCAAAGCCGCCGTATGGGAAGTCAAGGATCCATTACTTGCTGGTCCTGGAGGTGCCGACTACGAAGAAGACACCGCAAGTAATTATCACGGTGGCACGCCTGCGAGTCTGGTCGGTGGTGTCAGTGGTCAGCAATTATATCAGAAAGGTGGCTTCAATCAGCGTGCATATCCACCATCTGCTGGACCTGGGTATTGATCTTTGCTTCCATTGCATTGGACAACTTTTTTCTTCTTTTCCACCATTTTCAAATCTAGATGTACATTTTGCCTCTTTGATGCCATCTCATGAACCTTTTAATATGTAGTTTTGGGTATTAGTTTGACTTCCTCGATATACCATACCTGGCATTTTAACCCTACTGATGTGGTGAGGGAATATTATACTAGAGGTGGTATAGTTTTCAATTCAGCTATGGGGTGAAGGTGGGTAGTGGGTATACAATACTATCCAATCGTTGTCATCTGAAAATTTTTTGTAGTAGCAGGCTGTCTGGCCTCTGTCATTGTACTGTGATTCAAAAGACAACTTGGGAACAATAGAGATTGAATCTGAATCTGAATCTTCTTTCTTGTATGCTATTCAACCAATTTGATAATCAAACAGCAAATAGAGAAATATGGACATTAACTCAAGAAGTCTGTTATTTCTAACATTAATGCCTTGGATGTATTTTATATGTAGTACTACTATGGCAGATGAGAAAATGGGAATCAGAATAGGGTAAGAGTGGTTACTGGTCTATTAGGAGCTAATCTAGATAATGAATAACTACTAATAGAGTGGACTTGAGACTTACATATGGTTATGTTTCTTAATATTAGAGAATCAATGATCAACCTCTCCCATAGTTATTTCTACTCTTTCATGCCCAAGTGTCTCATGCTTATCTATGTCTTGATCAAATCTCCTATACTTTTTTGGTTCCTTATACACTCTTCTGCTCTTTATTCTCTAGCTTATCTCTTTATTTCAATGGTTTCTAATCATATGGGTATAATCACTCCAGACTCATCTAAGCAGTAATCCAATAGATTAGAATAGTAGTAGGATATTTAGAATAACTGTTACCTCTAGAAACCTCCTTTGGAGCTTTGAAGCATGTAGATTATCTCCAGAACTCCACTAATATTATGATATAATATCACCAGGCATATGACAATGAATGTGATTATGATCACATATGTTAAAAGGATATAGAAGATATTGGAATAATAATGTTAAGAACTTGTAGCAATTGCATATTGTTCTTATAGTGTACACATCAACTTTAGAGTAGTATAAATTAAGCCAGCATGTAATAGTATAGATAGTTAGGCATAACATACAAGTTGAAGCCAAAGTTGTCATTTGCTTTATATTTTACATCTTGATCAATCTGATAAACTACACTATATCAGACTAAATGTAACTGTTATAATCCTAAGCTTTGCACTTGAGTAAGAGTAGAAAGGATGATTAATTGGTAAAGCATAAGAATACAGGACTATATCTACAACTATATATGTCAGACTTGAAGATAGTGAACTTGTTTCTTTTCTATGTTTCTCTTATTGTTTAAGTTTCTCTTATTTTTCTGCTTTGATTTTTCTCTATTCTCTCTATTTCTTTTCTTATTCTGGACCTAGTAAAGGGAAACAATGTGATGCCATACATTATATAATATGATGACTCTTATATAGAGTAGACTTACTTGTACTAGAAACTCTACTGAGTTCTCTTATATTAATCAATACAAGGTTTCTCTTTTACTCTATTACTTGAGTTTAAGTTATAACAATATATCTATTAACTATAAGAAAATAGAAAGAGCTCCTTAAAAAACAATGAGAAAACAGTAAGAGAAATATGAAGAGGCCTCCATTACTTCACTATATAAAGTACTAGCTGATACAATATGAGAATAAGAAGCATAAGATAAAATAAACTCTAACATATATTCAAGATGTATGAAATATGAGATGTGTCAGAATCAAAGATGGTGGACTTGTTCTTTTTCAGTTCTAGTCTCTTATTTAAAGTCTTTTTTATTTTTTACTTGGATTCTTTTATCTCTTTTCTCTTTTCTTTTCTCTTTTATCTCTTATTTTGAACTTAGAAGAAACAAAGTAATGTGACAAGGTGTGACAACTGTTACTGGTGAGTCACATAGATCACAGTCATGGTCACAACATCATGTGACACAGCAGAAGAATGATATATAATATCATAAGAGATATAATGACTTTATCTACATAGATTTATAATATTTAGAGTAGGTTAGATATAGATGTGCACAGATCATGCACCAGAGATATATAAAGTAGATATACCTGTATCAAGAACCTTAGTTCTTTTATACTGAATAATATCAGTTCTCTCTTTTGACTTGGGCTTAAGTTATAATAAGATGGCTATCAGAGCAATCAAATAAAAACTATAGAGTTCAACAGAGTTTATGCTTTAAGAACTTTATCCTATTTTATTTTATTTTATTTTTTGGTTTTAATTCTTATTTTAGACTTAGGCAAAAAGTGTGATAGAATATCACATATGTCACAAAGCATGACAAAGGCATGACATCTATCACTGTCACATATTACACAATCACATGACATAGAAAAGATTATAAAAGGTTCTGAAATACATGATATCATATAGCATAATTGTCAAGATTATTGATGGTAGACTTCATTTATTTTTATTTTCTTTCTTCCATTCTATTTTTCTTTGTCTTTTATTTTCTATTTTCTATTTTTAGAACAACTCGGGTTAGGGGTTATCAGTCACGCTGTCACATCAGTCACAATTTGATGGTGTAGTCACAAGACTGATTACGGGACTTAGAAGAATGAAGTAGAAGGTTCTGGAACAAAGTGGTGTCATACAGCATAGACAACACATGCTAACCTCATGTAATACTCATGGTTATTTAGGGTAGGGTGCACAGTAGTTAGCATGGACCATGGGGACTAGTATATAAGGTAGACTACTTTGTACTAGGAACTCTATCGAGTTCTCTTGT
>Ga0157357_1000494_pt1 | contig 16888 bp, 15 predicted proteins | sample AttcapACBM1_FD_111485 | JGI IMG/M metagenome (GOLD analysis project Ga0157357, IMG submission 111485) | Fungus gardens microbial communities from leaf cutter ant in Botucatu, State of Sao Paulo, Brazil - Atta capiguara ACBM1 | ecosystem: Host-associated > Fungi > Mycelium > Unclassified ... | reverse complement strand
CGATAGAGAACTCTGTACAGGATTGTCTACCTTATATACAAATACCTAATGGTCTGTGTGAGCTATTTCTAGCCTACCCTAAACAACCATGTGTATGCCTTAAGGTCAACATGTGTTTTACACATTGTATGACATCATCCTTCCAGAACCTTCTATGTCCTTCTATGTATCATGTGACTTATGACTGTGTCATCTGATGTGACCTGCTGTTGTGACAGCGTGATCTTGTCACTCTAATCCTAACCCTAGTTCTAAAAATAGAATAAAGGAAAATAAATCAAAAGAAAAATAAAATGAGAAAGGAAAAATAAAAATTATTAAGTCCACTTCTTTCATTCTTGACACTAGAGTATATATAGTAGCAGTATTATATACCACACTCACTTTAAGTATATTCAAGTTCTTTCTTCCAAAATATAATTATGTAATGAGTTAGATGTTGTAGCAATTAATACCATAATAGCAAAGGCGCACAAACTTATATAGGACTGATATATCTTTATTTGTCAGAATTATGAATGGTAGACTTCATTTTCTTTCTTATTTTGTATTTTCTTTTTCTTTTCTTTTCCATTTTTGGGATCTAAGATGGGGTTAGCATGATGTCATATGTCACTGTCACAAATTGTCACACATTTGGTTACAGTCACATGATACTGTCACTATCACACTGTCATATGATTATATATTATGATAGAACATAATAGAAAGTTTGGGAAGGAATGATGTCATTATAATATATGTTGACCTTATAGATAATACATGGCCTTTAGGATAGGTTAATAGTACTGTAGCACAGACTAGTAGCCTAGTATATATAAGGTAGACAGTTCTATACTGAGTTTTCTATTGAGTTCTCTTGTGTAAACTCTATATAAGGTTCTTTCTTTTAACCCACTCTAAGGTCTTAAGTATTATGATATGATAAAGGGTGAAGCAGTAATATTCTTTATATATTCTTCAGGATTTTATATTAGATTTTACTTTGGATTTACTCTTCTTTTATTATATTGATGATGACAATGAAGAGGCATGTGACACTGTGGTCACATGACATGTCACATGATGTGATGTTATAAAGGCCTAGAACAGACTAAAGCAGTGTCAAAGTTGAAAGCAGTAGACTTTAATTATTTTCATTCTCTTTTTCATTTCTATTTTATTTTTGATTTATTTTTTTAATTCTATTTTTAAAACTAGGGTTAGGGCTAGAGTGACAAGATCACACTGTCACACAGCAGGTCACATCAGATGATATGGTCACAAGTCATGAGATATATGGAAAGATATAGAAGGTTCTGGAAAGATAATGTCATACAATGTGTACAACACATGTTGACCTTATGGTATACACATGGTTGTTTAGGGTAGGCTAGAATTAGCTTGCACAGACCATTAGGTATTAGTATATAAGGTAGACAATCTTGTACAGAGTTCTCTATTAAGTTTTCTTGTATTAACCCTAATACAAGGTTTTTTCTCTTGATCAATGCTAAGATCTTGAGCTTGTAACAAGCAGGCTGGAGCAGTCTAGATGGATGACATCAAGGAGCATATTGACTGCATGGCTATCTCATAGTATACACATGGTGCACTCATGGATGACATATGGATATTAGGATAGAGTAATTATTAAGTAGTATGGATCATGTGTAATTTATATAAATAGGGTAGTAATTCAGCAGAGACTCCTTGTCAAGTTCTCTTGTGATCCCCACTTGATATCCTACTGAGAGATTTATTGCTTGTATTACTATTGGTCATTGTGACTAGTGGTTGCCACAACATTAAGTTCATAACACTATTACTCTTGTATTAGAATTTACAAGAGAAACTCAACAGAATTCCCACTGCTACAATATACACTATTTATACTAATACATCATCATTTGTGTTTTGCACTAGTTGTCTTATCCTAAAGCTACATATGTCATCTATAAGTCTACTATGCTCTAACTATAAGGCAAACATGCTGTAGCTATGCTTCCTGCTATTATTTTACTAGAACCTTTTACTACCTTCTAGATCTGTGACATTACCTCATATGACATAGTCATATACATCTATCACATGATCTTTCATTGCTAAATAAAAGAAACTAAAAGAAACTGAAACTAAAAGAAAAGAATAATAAAAGAAATAAACTCCATAAAATCAAAGTAAGACAATATTAAAAGAAATGCCATTTAAGGCTATATCATAACATTAGGCTAGGTGCAACATCTTCTATTGAAGCCAAAATCACCCTATCTATATAGTATTACTTCCAACATATTTTCCAGTCCTATTTTCTGGCCCATCTTATCTTCTGTCCTATCTTTTATACTACTTGTAGATAACTCCAGTGAGTATGAATTGCCCTTAACAAAAGTCTCTCATAGCTGTACCAGTATTTTTTATTAAGAAAAAGAATAGATCTCTTTGTTTGGTGTAGGATTACCAAAATATCAGAATCAAAGACAGTAGACTTATTCCTTTTCTATTTTTCTTCTCTTATTTAAAACATTCTTATTTTTTATGATCTCTTTTCTTTTCTTGTCTTACTCTTAGACTTAGCAAATGGAGAAAGAGTGTGATGTCACAGTCACAGTTACAATACCCTATAATGCATTAGAAAGATGATGTTATACATTATAAAGAGATAATAACTTTATTTACATAACTCATAGTATTTAAGGTAGACTAGATATAAGTATATACAGATTACACACTAGAGGTATATAAAGTAGATATACCTGTACTAGGAACTTTACTGAGTTCTCTTGTACTAAACAATATAAGTTTCTGCTTTTGACCAAACACTCCGTCTTAAGTTGTAATACAAAACCTCAATATGCTTATAATTGAAAACAAATATCTGTTCTCTCTAATCTCTGAGCTAATTATGAAACTCTAAGATATATAGTACTTCATCAAGCTAAATGTAAACTAAAGCTTCAACAATATCCACATCAAGCCTAGTAATAAGTAGAAGGCTACTTTTTGAACTATTTATGATATTCTTTGATATAATGAATAGTCCTGCTATATTCCAAACTATAATGAATAACATCTTTTGGGACCTCATAGCTAAAGAAATCATGATCATATATCTAGATGACATTCTGATCTTTATCAGAACATTAGAAGAATACTATAAGGTAGTTTGCAAAGTCTTAGAGATCTTAGCAGAGTACAAGTTGTTTCTATATCCTGAGAAGTGCAAATTCAACAAACTGTATATTAAGTACTTAGATCTGGTTATCTCAGAGAATCAAGTCAAAATAAATTCTATAAAGGTAGCTGGTGCTTGAGACTGGTCCACCTAGACTACTCATATAGAACTACAGATATTTTTTGGATTTACCAACTTCTACTGAAGATTCATCTGTAGCTTTTCTAATATTACTCATTTTCTTTTTGATATTACTAATAGTAACAGTACATGGATCTGGAATCTTGCATAGTAAGTAGTCTTCAAGACACTGAAGGATACTACTACTATGGCTCTAGTGCTAATTTTTTTAAACACTTCTGCTCCCTTCTGTATTAAAGCTGATAACTCTGATTTTGCAATAGAAGCTATTCTCTCCTAGACCTCAAAAGAAGATGGTAAGTAGCACCTGGTTGTTTTTTTCAGTAAGTTCCTATCTCTAGTAGAGTATGACCATGAAATATATGACAAGAAGATGTTTGCACTTCTTGAAAGGAGCTCTGACTTCTATTGAGATTTGAACAGACTACAAGAATCTTAAATACTTTATAACTACTAAGAAGCTCAGCTAAAGACAAGCCTAGTGGTTCTTATACTTGGCATAATCTGATTTCATGCTATACTACCACTCTAGAAGGTCAATAAAGAAGTTCAATATACTTTTGCAGAAAACTGATTATAGTATAGGATTTCAGAATAACTAAGATATAGTATTGAAAAGCTTAGTTATGGAAGATAAAGAAAAGATGCTGTTGAAAGATATTTGACATAGAAATCAGCTCAGTGAGTATGAGGAACCTGTTAGAGTTCAAGATGATAAACATTTTATTTTTCTTTCTTATTTTCATTTTTATTTATTTTCTTATTTTGGACTTAGAGTTAGGAGTTTGATATGGTCACAAGTCATGAGATGGATAGAAGGACATAGAAGGTTCTGAAAGGATGATGTCATATAACATAGGTAAACTACCAGCTAAAGTATATAAGAACAATAAAAATACAGATCTAAATCTATCATTACCATGAAGCATGATATTATATATGATTTTTACAACTGTCACAAGCTGGTCACAGTCACATTTACATGATCACATGTTACATAGAAGAATATAAAATATTCTAGAATAATAATGTTATACCACATATATAATATGCATGGCTTTTAGGATAGTTTAGAATTTGTATAGCATAGACCACTAACTTAGCATATCAAGATGGATATATTGTACTTGGAACTCTATTAAGTCTTCTCGTATCAACCCTGATACAAAATTCTTTTATTGACTTAATATCTTGAGTTGTTTTTGGAATGGTCTATGAATAAGAATCTGTTACTGTTTTGAGGTAAGATTTATATTCCAAATACTGTAGACCTCTGCAGAAGAGTAACCATGTTATATCACAATTTGAAGATAGTCAGATATCTAGACAGATAAAAGACTCTAGAATTAGTCTCTCAGAATTACTGGTAGTCCTAGATATTAAGGTATATCAGCCAGTATGTTAGTACTTGTAATCTTTGCTTGTATACTAAGCCAGCATGATATCTGCTTCTCAGCAAGCTCTGCCCACTGCTAGTATCTGATGCAAAATAGAAGACTATAAGTATAGACTTTGTTGTTGAACTTTTAGAGTCTGTGGGCTTTGAGGTAGTAATAATAGTTATAGACTTAGTATTTAAGAGAACTCATTTCATTCTTATGCATATGACTATCACTGTAGAGAGTGATATAGAGCTTTTCTTATACAACATTTAGAAATTATATGGCTTACTTACTCATGTCATCTTAAATAGAGGTTTGTAGTCCATTATCTACTTTACTAAAGAGTTATACTACTTGTTAGGTATCAAAATTGCTTCTTTTATGGCATGACATTCTTAGTTAGATGAATAGATAGAGCATGTTAACTAGTAACTGGATCAATATCAATTATGTCCATACCTCTACTTAGCAATGTTCATTCTTTCTAGACACAGATCACTTCTCTAGAATGGGTTTTGAGCTATATTAACAAGAGTCAAGGCTGGAAAATATTGTGAAGTTTACTATATAGATAAAGTCTATACTAGATGAAGTGAGGTTGGCTATCTGCAAGTTCTAGAAAGACATGAAAATCTACTACAATTGCTAATAGACCTTGGCTCTAATCTTTAAGCCTGATAACAAAATGTATTTTGATTCTACAGATGTTCAGACTATACACCTCTCTGCCAAATTTTTTTACTGATATCTTAGATCTTATATAGTTAAGTAAGTAAGACCTATAACTTATTATCTAAAGCTTCTACTTATGATGATAAGGCTGTACCTAGTATTCAATATTGTCAAGCTTACTGCTATATCCAAAGACCTGATCCTTAGTAGATGTTTAGTATCCCACCTGATTCCATTCTTATAGATAAACAAGAAGAATAGGAGATTGAGAAAGTTCTGAACAGCCAATGACATTGATAGGGATATCAGTATCTAATCAAATAAAAAGGCTTTATTCTGAAGGAAAACTTTTGAAAGAGTATCTTAGAGATATTTGTACTAGACAGAGTTGCAGTATCACAAAATAAACCACTTACTTGTTTGTAATATCTGAACCTTGGGTACACTCTCAGAGATTTAGAAGTGATTTAGAAGTTCAATAATAGTGACAATGATGATAAAGATCAATACAGATGTCAATAATAATGAGGTATAAAGATTGATGATTATTGATGAAAACTGATGATAAATAATGTTGTTAAGTTTAAGGTCTAATCTTCAGATACAAAAGTATTTATACAAAATAGTGATAGTCTGTATGCAATCTGTTTTCATCACATGATCAAAACTCATATCTGGTAGGGCTGATAGCAGATGTCAGGCTAATTTTAAAAGATAACTAATTATGTCACTATATTATTATACTTATATATCTATGAATACTGATCTCCATATAATGTATAATATATCATTAGAAACTGTTTGATAAGTGCTTTCCAATGAAACTTTGATTGTGAGAATATGTTTAGTTATTCATGAGATAATAGCCAACAAAGCTTTTATAGTTACTGATAGCCTGATATCTTGGTTGTTTGTTGTCACTTTTATATATCTCATATATATGTGGACACTTGAATATTTGATTATCAAACTAGTAAATTACAGTATAACTACTAGTCTAATATACAAGGAGGAATTGACCTGTGTTAATATTTCACTACTAAAACCTCTACTTGGAGCTATACTTTGAAACTTCTGAGTATCTTCTATTATTAGAAAAACTCTACTATGGAAGGCTAAGTTTAATAAGAGTATCTTGTCAGGAGTATAATACAAAGTGCATATATAGTACCAGCCAGATTTTAAAGTTAAGTATGATATTGTGCACTTTTAGCATAACCAGTTTAGTAGCTAGTTTGTTTATAACATATCTCTGTCATAGAAAACTAAGTACTTAAAGGGTTTAGAATTAATTGCATTACCACCATAGAGATATTGTTATGCTAGAAAATGCTTTTTTGTGAAAGAATATACTATTATAAGGTTTTTAAGTATTTAAGACCTTTTTGAAGACATTAGTGAGAAGAATTTATGCTCATAGATAATATCTTAGGCTTTCTTGAGTTGATATCCACTTGAGAGATAGTGTAGTAACTGTTCAACAAATTATACTTTGGACTTGGAGTCTATTAGGACAAACATAGCAAAGTATTATGAAATGCCTAGCTATCTGATGCTTTAGCTTACATATGCATAGAAGCTACTTAGTGATAACAGAAACATACTATAATATAGTTTTTTTAGAGAAATATAGAAAATAGAATGTTACCTACTTATGAAAGGAATAGAGACACTAGAATTATACTGGAAAGGGATATAACCCTTATTTGGGGCTTTCCAGTACAACTTAGTTTGTGAAAATTGGTTCACTAGTTGTAGAGATACAAGCTGAATGAAGTTTGTGATATGTAGAGTTTTACAGACTAAACTCTGGAGCCTCATGATTTATCCACACAACTCAGTTCTTGGTTATCAAGTTTCATTTAATCACCATTACTTTGAGACACAGAAATCTAGAAGAGAATAGATATAAGAGAACCTGCTTTTATATCCTAAACTTCACCTCTGATTCTGCTGAAACCTACAGTATTTTTGCTTTTCATCAGTTAGTATTCTTTTATCTCTACAAGACCCTGTTGTCTTTCTTAAGTAACTCTGCTGAACTCTGCTGAACCCTATAAGCATATTATTGACCTCTGTTCTCAAGTTCCTCTAGTATACCTACTGTAAATTCTCTCTCTTATATTAGTACTGTTCTGTTAGATTGGAATGGACTCTATTAGTATTTAGGGTGGTTGCCACTCTCAGAAGTCCTCATTCTGCTCTCTTAAAACTTCCTAAAGGTATATAAGATTTGTACTTATTTGTTATATTAATATGATTAGGACTTTCTGGAGGCTGTAAAAGTCTGTGAAATCTCTGTCACATCCCATTATGGCTATATCTGTCCTAACCTATAGATAACACTTTTTTCCTTATCCATACTCCCCAATCTCTTCCAGTGCAGATCAGTTGTCTCCATTTCATCTCAAATGTCCTTGTTGGACTCTTGCTAACTTCATAGACCTTCATTTCCTGACATCTGAGAATTATTAGTAACCAGGGTAACACTTAGTAGTCTCTATTCTAGATAACTACTCTAGGTAGCATACTTAGTATATATACTAGTAGTTTACATTGTAATTGTAATAGTCTTATCTTGAAAATTAACCAAAACTAACACTAACTTCTAGTGTTGGTAATGACATATCTTACTACCTTCTAGTGGTTTTTTCTTTCTAGTTTTTCTAAGTGCTCTTCTGAAATATATAACTAGTGTGACTCATAAAGGTATAGTATATAAGCCAAAGCCAAAAGTTGTTCTGACTTCCACTTCTGCACTCTCAGATAACACATAAATAACTCATTTAGACTCCTAAGAGGCTTTATTGAATCTTGGATAATGAGGTATAAACCACATCTAACAATCTCACAGACTTTGCTAGTTACCCCAACAGAGAGTACCTTAGTATTAGTCTCAAGATGTCTAAAATAACCAGACAGTGACGGCACATGGTGGTCACCATCCCACACCTCAGTATCATAAGTAATGTTGCTATTTCCCAATTGGGAAGATGACACAGCTGATCCATGGATCAGGTTGAATGGTCCAAGCACAGAGGCATGGAATTCTTAGATGCTTTTGGGGGCAGAAACTGCTCTAGAAACCAAGTCCCTGCTTTTCTCAGCAGATATCTAGTCATTCCAGCTCATAGTAGATGCTTTCCCTTCAGGAATTGAGGTAGGAAGAGCAGCAGGGAGCTTAAGAGAAGACACTTTCTTGGAGGAGAGTCTGCCTATAATCACCCTTGGAGCAATAGGCATCTTAGGGTCTGAATCCATGTTCTTCTCCTCACTTTCTTCTGAAGAAGATCAAGCTAAGGCCTCAGGAGAGGCATTCCTGGAGGCAGAGGAAGCAGAGATGCTCCTTGAGGAGCACCTTGCAATGCAATGAGTTTGAGGTCTTCCAAGTCTTGAATGCACTCATTTTCCAGCTCTAGAACTGGCTCTGGAGAGCAAACTAGGTGAGTCTCCAGACTCACCAACACATTGAAAACTGTCCTGGAGACCAGGAGGAAGAACCAGATTTTTCATTGATTTATATGGATTTTTCGAGTTAACCATGGTGCCTATTGACATTAGTTACTTAATGACACAGTTAATTCACGCCTTGCTATGATGATGTCGTGGTCGTACTATCTTAGGAACAGGGGATGAACAGAGGATTTGATGGAAATGACACTTCTGTGGCAACAATTAATGCCACAATCTATGTCTAAAAAATGCTCTCTTGGGCACCCTGAGGCAAGCATGTTCCATCCGGGAACCGCCTATCCAAGTTTCTGCCTATTTTGTCCAATCAAGAGGTAAAACGATCAGGCACCATTACAGTTCGCTACCGAGCACGAATAGATCGTGGGGGCAGCAGCATGGACTGTTATTCAATGTTCACGGCTCGTCTCCCTGAAGTCTGAAAGTAAGTATCAACAGTGTGCATACATGACACATACATGACTTTCAGATAGTTTCCAAGTGATTAAAACCAGTGAAAATGTTCTCAGTTTAATACTGGCTTTTCAATTAAAAATCAAACCCTAGTAATCTCCTCAAACCCATCATACCCATTCGCAATCGTCCAACTTCCACTTGTAGGGGTCAACATCAACGAACTGTCATCATCATGATCCTCATCACCACTACTCACGCGTGCGTGCGCCGCACCAGAATAATTCATGCTGGTGTTTGAAGCACCAGACAACGACGTCGAATCGCCGATCGCAAAAGGCCCGAAATCAGTATCCATCTCATCAGCGCTCTGGAAATCACCGAAATCACCAAAACTTTCGAAAGAAGAGTTGTCCGTTTCGTCTGAGGGTGATGAAGACAGGAGGATCGAGGTACTGGTTCCAGATATTTCTCCTGCATCTGAGAAGGGGTCGAATGCATCCTGGAGACAATGGACCAGTCAGTGAAAAAAATAAGGATAGAAAGGAACGTACGTTGTCATGTGTGGTAAATGGATATGTGGACGTAGTCGTTGGTGTAAACGAGTCCTACAGAGAAGGATAGTCAGGCCGCTGACACGATCCACTAAGGCACATAGCGTAATGGGGAAAAACTAATGGGGAAAAACGCACATCAAACCCAAAAAAATCTAAAGGTCTCCTCTCGCTCCCACCACTACTAGTAGCAGCCTGACGTCTTCTCGGTGAACTTGGAGGGTTATTAAAATTCGACTGGGACAACCACCCCTCTTCATCGTCTGAAGAATCGGAGGATTCACCAAGGTTATTCGAAGACTGAATTTCTTGTGCAGGGTATGACTTCATTACAGTCGCGTATAATCAGTTTCCAGTGGGAGAGTGTTGGAAAGAACTAAGAACTCACATGCGTAGTCCGTTCATCCCTGTCCTCGTCCTCGTCCTCATCATCCCCAGGTCCAAAACCAGCTGTATTCCGTATTCTGGCAACAACACTCCTCCCACTCCTACTTCTACCACCAAAATTGACCCTCCTAAACTCTCCTTTCGAACGTTCGACCCCACTTCGTTCGCCGTGGCCGCCTTCACCAATATTATTTTCAATGCCGGGAACATAACACGAGGAAGACCTAATATCTTTAGGAACATCCGCTTTTCTGTCCAGGCCTCCAACGTTAATCACCCTTCCCCCTTCTTCTCCTACTTCTTCAATATCCTCCTGCACGATTTCAATTCTGGATGAAGCTGGTCTAACTGACGTCCGTGGCGCAAACGTAGCAGCATTCGTTTCGTCCAGTCGTAAACCTGAGAACATCACGGCTTCATCCACCATCATTCTCATCGTTCCACTTGCACCCGCTCCTATTCCTGTCCCGATCCCCGTACCGGCACCGGCGAACGAGGCCTTCGCTCCCGCACCATGGCCACTTACACCGGGCTCTCCATCAAGCCCAAACCCTCCACCTACTCCACCCCCATCAAACCCAGAAGACAAGCTGGGATTAGGTCCTCTGATATCTACTCCATCTTTTTTCTTCGTCTCAGAATATCTCCCTTTAATATATTCTTCCCATTCAGGTCGAGGAGCGTAGGATGATGTAATTTGTGTTGAGAGGTCTTCAGGGAATCTGTCTAATGCGGAAATGACCTCTTCTGCAAGGAGAGTGAGGTAGCCCATGTATCCTATTCGAACACCTTTCAATTTTGTGCTGCGAGGAGAAAGAGTCAATAGGGGTGGACAGTACACGGCGAAGAAAGGACAGGGCACCTTTCAAGATCGTTAAGTTTTTGACCCTCGACGATCCGCTGCATAAGTCTCCCATCTCTGAACAACGAAACCACCAAATCCCTATTCAGCCCGCCTCCGATATTCCCTGTCAGAATTTGGTGTATTACATCATATACCACACTATGCAAGAAGTTATTCCACTTGAACTCAAAGAACAAGTCCTATCAAAAGCGGAGGGGCGCACATGATCACCCGTGAGCCCAGATAAGCATCGAATGAGAAACCATTACCAGAAGTGTCGGGAGGATCTCCAGGTCCAGAAACAACCTCTTCAATCTACTCCCGGGGGTCTGCGACAAATCAGCCATCCTCGGAGCTTCATCCTCCATCATCTTCCTCGAATTGTGTCTTGATTTATCGGCTCTATATGCCCGTGAAATTTGTAGTGTGAGTGTATGACCACTGTGGTGGTCCGCTAACACCGGCTGGACATCCGCATTATTAGCACCCTCCCTATAAGACTTCGTCCATCCTTGTCGTGCGCTCGGGGTGGATGGGGATGAGGACGAAGGAGAACTTGTCGCTATAGATGAAGAAGAGAGTGTAGGATAGGCACTACTCCCCACACCAATGTCGAGCATTATCTTTGACGAAGTGTCGATTTTCAAAGTTTGCTTCGTTGGTGAATTACTGCTACTACTGCTAGAGGGTTTATCCTCCATCGGGACTTCCTCCATCCTCTGTACATTTATCTCAGCGTCATCCTCGTCCTGATACTCGTCCTTGTCGTCATCATCACCGTCATCGTCTTCAACATCCTCACCATCGCTGCTCCCATAGGACATATCGGAACTCCCGATACTAGGTGTATCACGCTCTCCACCCTGTTGTTGTAGCTGCCGAGAAGCCCTGGAACCAGGTCCACCAGAAACAGGTAGTTCCATCGCCGGTTCAATATCACTCATCCCACTACTACTCCCCACGCTTGCCTCCAAACCATCATTACTACTGTGATCATCCGTCTCTCCTTCTACAGTGTGTCCAGCACTAAAGTCACCTTGATCTTCGCCTGCGGAAGCGCCATTGAGTTGGATGACCTGTGCCAGGTCTTCAAGTGCAGAGAGACCTCCCTGTAGTCGGCCCTTGGAGTCATAGAGATTATCATGGATTGATGGACGGTTAAGGAGTGCCATGTTGGAACAATGTAAGAGTTCGGCGAAGAGTTCGCAGATCCGGTATCGCTCGAACGTAAAAGGTGTTATTGTACCGACTGTTGTTTTTATGTCGCCAGCCTAAGTGTGTACGGAATTAGAATTAGGACATTGAAACTTTGGAGGAAAATGACACCTACCAACGATCTAGGTTCTCTCAAAAACATTTTCAACTCATGCATTCGCTCGCCAACACCATTCAATACAGATCCTAGATTCACAACTCCCATACGATTCACAAACTCTTGCATGGCGTGCTCCATCATCTCTCTTGCCTCGGCTGGGGTTTTTCCAACCTCTTCTGTCAGATGTTGTTGGTATTGAATGAGTCGATTACGTAAAGTGTGAAAGAGGTATGGCTCAAAATAATCAGAGCTATTTTTACGGATTAATTCAATGATGATCGATATGGAGTTGGTGACGGATGAAATAGACGAATCGAATGAGGGGAGACATTCAATGCTGTTTTCTGTGTCTTCTGCGGTGGTTGGGGAGTCGAAAGAAGTTGATGGAGTGGCAGTGGCTTTGAGGGCACTAAAGTCCTGGACGATGTGCGAGACGAGTTTGTTGACCATTTCTCGCGAAGCCAGCTCGCGTGCAAACAGGTTGGAAGCGGGCACAGGGTCCATAAGACCCGATGCAGGTGCGGGCGTAGCCATAGAAATGATTCCTTTGATGAGATCTGCAACGACATTGTGCACATCGTTTGAATGTTGGGGAGATAACATGCTGACGAGTCTAGGGATGAATTCTTGCGATGAAAGCCACTACTCGTTCGGTCAAACAATGGAAGTATGTCAATCCTGCGCAGGCATACCTCAATAACCTCTCCACATCTCTGATGTTCATCCAAGACTATGATCTGTACGATGAGGTCGACGAAAACCGAACACTCGATGTGTTTCAGTAGCCGTTCCACAATGTTGGGCTGGGCTTGGATGAACGCAAGCATCTCCACGTCACTCGTCAGCGCACTGCAATCCATCTGCGAATGCAACACACCTTTTCCGGCCACTTGAGGATAAAACCGAGGTTGATTTTCACAAAATGGGAGGCCATGACCATGTGAGTCCTCATATCCTCGGGCGATCTATCGAGAACAAACTCCCAAAACGGTGCAAGAACTACGTCAGCCTTGCCTACACAGGTGGCGGAGATGGACCAGATGTCGCTGCAGAGAACCTCGGTGGCCACGTAGGGGTACCTGCACTTGCATGGTAAGTGTCATGGTGCCAACAAGTGGCAGCTGCGCACTTGAAACGGTCCTTGCCCTCGATCTCAATTTCGCCAGTGACATAGGCAAAGAGCCTGTGAAGGACGCCGACCCTGCCGAAATACTCGGCCAAGCGGGAGTTCTGTGCTTTGCACTCCTGGAGGAGGTCATCCTGGTCGAGGATGGTGGCAAGAGAGGCCTCCTTGTCTATCAGGCCCTCGATTGCAGAGGCATTGTGAAAACCGAATCTGCAGGGAAACTGAGTGGAGGAGTATTCAGAGCACAAGGCGATTACCTCCAGAACATGGCCGTCGACGCTCAAAGTGTGATATTATCATGCTCCATATATGGCAGTCTCTCACGCTACTCTACGCTATTTCTAACTGCCTCAGAACTGCGCCCGTGAGCATTCGCAAAAAAACAAAAAAAAACATACGCAAGACCACTCACCCGGATCTGGTACGTTCCCTCTGCCTTGGTCAGGTATCGCACCCACTTGACGCTCTGGTAGTCGCTCTTCTCAAACACCTTGAGGAACCGCACAATCAGCCCCGACGCAGTAAACATCAGCACCTGAAAGTCCACGTCTATCGGTGGCCGCGCCCACACCTGCCGAGTCGTCGTGCTCGTCAGATACGCCGTCCCCGAGAATGTCCACTCCTGTCCTCCCTGGATCCGGGGCAGCTTCCATACCACCACATTCTCGGCTGGCACATACTTGGCCTTCCCATTGGCCACTTTGCAGTCGACGCTGGTCGTGTTGAGTGGTGTTGGGATCCGGAGTACAACGTTCGTTGCTGAGAGCTTGCTCTCAAAGTTGGTTTTGATGGCAATCGTATACTGGACTTGGCTAGTACCGATTTCATTGACGGTGGGCATTATGCGTAGAGGTAGCTTGATATTGCTCGTGGATCGGTACCTGCTAATCGTATTGGATCATCTGTACCAGGTCTTGTGAGGAAGACGTACCGCATTAGCTCAAACTCTCCATCAGGCGGTATGAAACTGATTGTTCTGCTGCTGTTGAAGTCATGCAGTCGGACACATTGATGGAATCGACAATCATCCAACTCAACAGCACCGCTTGTCCCATGCTCGCTCTTGTCGATGACCAGCTTGTCATTCAGACCAAATTTGCACTCAGGTGTACCAGACAAGTACGCCCGCATCTGAATATGGCCGTCCACGTCCGATCGTAGAATGTTCCCTGTCAAATCATTCAGCAACCCACCACACCGCAATTTAAGTAATTCACCTTTCGCACTCATGCTCAGATTGACGGTCTCCACTACATCTACAAACGCCTCGTTCTTCCTATACCTTACATCTCCCCTCCTCCAACTTGTAGCACCAGTGGCCTGCATCGTGATCTTTGACGATTCCTCCTGAGCCAATCATAGTTAATACACCATATATTCAGATGCACCGGAAGATGACAACGTACAGCAGCGATGGCACTAGTAGATACTATACTCTCCGTTGTAATATAACTCTTCAATGTATCAATCTCACTATTCTGTGGGTATCCAAAATCGCATATCTCTACCAGCACTGGGATCAGTAGAAGGTTACCTCCTCGACAGGATGCACACACCATCAATTAACTCATATATCAACACAAAATTATTCTTCACGCTCTCCTCATCCACCTTCCCGAAGTAACTCTTCCCTATGTTGATAAACCTATAACAAAACTCGAAAACCAGCGCAGCATTGGCATTCGTCCTGTGACAATAATAATCATTCGCACTCGATCAGAAATAGTAGAAAACTCACTTTGTCACAGCAACAACATACAAACTGTTCACTCTCACATGAAAGAAACTCGTCGATCCCAGCGTTATAATCGGTGACCTGACATCGCTATTTGAAACTACTTGTATTCTGAACACATCCGCAATGGACCGTCTACAAGGAAAATTTTGGCTCCCGAAAATCGACTGAAGGTCTGAGTCATGCCTACTTGAAGTCTGGACGATAAAATCTCGAGATTAGAACCTAATCCCGGTATAAGCAACCAGTTCACGTCTCGTCGGTACATAGATCATAGTTTTGGCATACCTCGCCTTTCTGATTGAAAATGAAGAATGCCTAAAGAGTGACAAAATAGGCTCATTTAACAGAATGAATTGACAGTATATTAACTCACAGAAATCATGCTGATGTCGTTGCAAAAACGCTGCTAACTTAGGTTATGGGCGCTTAAAAACTTGTGTCATATTGTGACTGTCATTTGCCCAAATCAGAAGGATATTGAAATTCAGCTACCCAACACATCGCATCTTTCCCTGTGCCACCAACTTGTATGGTAGCGCCTAACGGAAAAATTGTGAATACACAGAAGTCTTTCTAACTCTACTAACAATCTGTCTGCCGGTTTCAATACCATGGCCCTCAATGAAGATACGAGAGGACGCTCTAGAGCTACGAACCGTAGTGCATTTAACACGTCATCCGAATCCAAGTCGTCAATGGACTATGCTGAAAGAATGAAGGCACAGTCATGAGCCAACCGGATATTGAGGATTCCCTCGACAGACCTCGTATTGAGCCAGCACAAATATACTAAGGATCTAACAATGCTCCAGTTTCCTCGTGCCCAACATAAATGGCTCGGATGACTTTGGGATGGCAATTTCTCACCTATCTCTTTATTTGGGATAGATCAGTACCTTGCAGGTGATAATAACATTGCGTGCTCTCTTCAAAGAATTGCTATATTCATCAAACGCTTGAAAGAAATGTCGATCAATTCCCACAACTAAATCAATTTGGTGCTATGGCATGGGAATTCAGATGGGAAAATGAAGTTCAGCAAACCATTGCTAATCAATTCAATTCAGCAAGATAAGACAAACTCTATTCAAAAATGAGCAAAATTTTCTCTTTTTTTTGGTCAACAATTTACACAGTGCTCAATTGTAGTCTGTGGCAGACTATCTACAACAAGTAGCCTACAATTTTTGCCTCAAAAAACAGAAACTGTTATGATTACAAGACCTTAGGGTAGATCAAGTAAAGAAGCCTTGTATTAGGTTAACATAAGAGAACTTGATAGAGAATTCTGTATAGGATTGTCTACCTTATGTACTCTGGACTGATGGTCTGTGCTACACTACAATTAGCCTACCCTAAATGACCATGTGTCTGCCTTAAGATCAACATGTATATAGCATGCTATATGATATCATTTCTTCCAGAACCTTCTACTATTTCTCAATGTGACATATGACTGTGTGATTGATGTGTGACATGTGACATCACATTCAAACCTAACTCTAGATCCTGAAATAGAAAATAAACTAAGTCCAACTTTTGCAATTCTGACAGAAATTCTCTTTATAGATAGAGATACCATTAGAGTTAATAGAAATCAAGATAAAGGTTGCTTATAACCAACCTACTGTCAGATTTGAGAATAGTAAACTTGTTTCTTTTATATTTTTCTCCTATTATATCTCTCTTATTTGTACTTTGACTCTTTTCT
>Ga0157357_1000493_pt1 | contig 16899 bp, 19 predicted proteins | sample AttcapACBM1_FD_111485 | JGI IMG/M metagenome (GOLD analysis project Ga0157357, IMG submission 111485) | Fungus gardens microbial communities from leaf cutter ant in Botucatu, State of Sao Paulo, Brazil - Atta capiguara ACBM1 | ecosystem: Host-associated > Fungi > Mycelium > Unclassified ... | reverse complement strand
TATGACCTTCTCTGTGTCTTGTGATTGTGTGACAGTTGTGACAGTGACATCATGTTCAAATCCTAACCCTAGGTCAAAAATAAAATAAAATGAAAAGGAAATTAAAAAGAGAAAGAAAAAGAGAAAATAAAATAGTGTCTACTGTTTGCAACTCTGATATTTCCAGTGCAACTTAGTTTGTGAAAATTGGTCCACTAGTTGTGGAGATACAAGCTAAATGAAGTTTGTGACACAACTATATCTACATAAAGCCCAGGAATAAGTGGAAGACTATCTTCAATACTAACTGTAGACTTTTTGAACCTCTGATAATGTTTTTTGGCATGACAAATAGTCTTGTTACATTTTAGACTATGATGAATAACATCTTTCAGGACCTCATAGCAAAAGAGATTATGACAGTCTACCTGAACAACATCCTCATCTTCACTCAGATCTTGGAAGACCACTGTAAAGTGCTGGAAGTTTTGGCCAAGTACAAGCTATTCCTATGTCCTGAAAAGTGTGAATTCAACAAGTGGTAGATTGAGTATCTGGGGCTGGTAATTTCTCAGGACCAGGTTGTAATGGACCCAGTAAAAATAGCCAGGGTTTACAATTAGCCTACCTTATGAAACTATACTGACATGCAAGCATTTCTGGAATTCACTAACTTTTATCATAGGTTTATCTATGGCTTTTCAGATATAGCTTGCTCTTTCTTTGATGTCACCAGTAGTATTGGATTTGAGGTTCAGACCAGCAGCATGCCTTCACTACATTGAAGGCAGCTATCACTGCAGCCCTGGTCTTAGCCTTGCTAGATACTTCTGTTCCCTTCTGGGTAAAAGGAGATAGTTCAGACTTCGTGATACACAACCGCCGGAGCATCTCCATTGAAGATGATACTTGTCCCAAGGGCTTTATAATTCTACGTTGTCTGTTATAAGCCATGGCAAGTCAAGTGGCCACCTGGTCCATGAACTCCCGAAGTCAGGAAAGAGAAACTTGTACTCCATAAGGCCTATAGTTGTCGCCAAACTGAGTCTGATACATTGTAATCGACTGGGACAATAAGTGACTTGCAACAACATTCAAGAAACTGATTGGGTGCTTATAACGCAAGACCGAGAAGCCAAAGTAGTCTGTCCTCAAAAATCGGAAACTCGTCCTTTGAAACTCCAGTCACCGCCGTTATCCCCCCACTTCCCTACAGGTTCGCATTTAGGTCCACCACGTTCTCCAGTTCTGGGATCAGTATCACCCTCGAACTCTGGTTTGATGGGCTCGCGAGCATCAGGATGTAGTTCAACTGGGCCAGAAGGCTGGGTAAGGGGAGTTTGTGCTTTGCGAAGTAGCTGCTCAAATTCATGCTGTTGTGCTCGGGGAAGCGGGGGGGGAGCAGGTCTGTTCAGACTGGTAATGCTGCGGCAGTGAAGAGCTAAAAGACGACGAGCAAAGGACATGGCAGGAGGAAAGCCGTGGCACGTGTCGTGTCATTGCGTAATGTATAGCTCAAGTCGCTTTTCCCTCAGACAATCACCACAGTATACGTATGGTGCATCCATGCAGCTTGCTTCTCATTCCCCCAGCTCGATTCCAGCTCCTATCCATATTCCTTCAGTCCCCGTTCTATCTGAATACCGGCTAGCTCTCGACGCCAACACCAGCGCGCGCACTCTCGAGGAACCTCCAAACAAGAAACGCAAGAAGGATCGGGCTTGTGACTATTGCCGGCGTCGTAAAATAAGATGCGACGGTCCATGCAAACAAAGTCAAATTTGCACCAATTGTACCCAGGGCTATCGGAAATGTACATACCTGTGGGTCCATGTTTCCTCCTCAATCGTGAAACCTGTTACAGAGTTTGCTTTCCAGTGAGTCCTCTAGACCTCGCTGCCCGCCAAAGGCGTAAGAAACCTGCATTTGCCTACATGCCCGGGATTTTGACTGTTTCCACAGTTATGTTACGTCTCTCGAAGACAAGGTCGAACGATTGGAAAAGGCTCTTGATAAGGTGCGTTCTCAAACCTATGAATGGTTCTTTCAGCTTCCTTCCGTTCTCTTTCATCTTGCTTTTTTTGAGTCTGACGCCCTTCTTAGCTCTTTCCAAATTCCGACTTCTCCGAAGAACTTGGACCGCCGATTGTACGAGGCTCTTGGAAAGATGGTCCTAATAAACAACCCTACCGTCTATCAATGATCTCGTTCCCACATATAACGAGACAGTCCTCATCCTCATCCTTCGCAAATCTAAACAAACCTAAGGTGATCGCAGAAGGCCCTGATTTACCGCCAGTCTATCGCACGACACACCTCTTTTTCGGACCTCCACAATCTTCGAAACTCTCTTTCAGAAGAGCGCTCACGCCGAGACCATTCTCCATGGAGATTACTGAGGATACAGAAAATGACTCGGCAGAAGAGGCGATTGAGACAGGACTGGGTGGTCGTCATAGATATGGCCTGAGTGCAATTGAAGGCAACCAGACGATAGATAGTCGCATTCGATTTCACGGGAGGAGCTCCACTGCTAGTTTAGTAGAGGTGACGCGAACGTTTAAACAAATGTATATACAGGAGGGGGTTATGCAAAACTCCCTGGGAGACCAGGGTAAAGATACTTTCAAGGAGAGCGCAAGGCACAAGGTTACCCTGGAGAAACCGGACAACGCTGAATTACGGGTGTTTCGTCGTCCCGAATTCTGGAGCATAGCTAAAGTTCGTACGGACCTTTTCAATTGTCATCTTATCTGACTGACAGTGATCTAGTGGGAATCGGACTGGAACAATCACAATCCTCATGTGAACTTGGTTAACGAGCTGCTCAAGTACTTTCCTCCCGAGCCTGTCGCTCGTGAATTGGTGGAGTTGTTTTTTATTCAGTCGAATCTTTACCTTCCACTTCTCCATCGGCCAACATTTGAACATTACTGGTGTGAATACTTACACCATAAGAATGTTTGGTTCGCGACTTTGTGCATTTTGATGTTTGCTGTGGCCAGTCGGTGGTACGAAGTCGGTAGAAAGGAGCTTCATGATTGGCTCCGAGGTGACGATGAGTGGAAGGCGGCTGGGTGGAGGTGGTTCTTCATTGGTCTAGATGTTCATTGTGTCCGGCGCAGTTTTTCTTGTCCCGCAAGTTTGTTCGAAATCCAAACGCTTGCTGTACGTCTCCATTTCATTCGGTCACGAGGCCTGTCTAACAGCCACTATAGCTCATGGTTCAGTTCCTGCGCGGAACAACATGTGTCGCCGTTGGTTGGCTCTTTGTTTCAGTTGGACTGCGGAAAGCACAGGATAGAGGTGCCCACCGTCTGAAGGTCTATAGGAATCACCCAAATGCTGATGACGAGTTATGGAAACGTGCGTTTTGGTTTCTATTGGCATTTGATCACATCCTCGGTGTCAGTTTGGGCCGTGGTATAGCGACTAGTCAGGAAGAGTGCGCGGCTATCTTTAACCCATTTAAGTATCTTGACTCAACTTTTCAGCTATGACCTTGATTTTCCCCTTGAAGTCGACGATGAGTATTGGGATACTGGAAATGCCGGCACCAGTTTCAAGCAGCCGAGTCACCTCCCCTCAAAAATTGTTGCCTTTAACCAATTTATCAAGCTCACTGAGATCATTGCCTTTACCGCTAAAACTTTGGTGAGTGAAGCTCCTTTAGTTCGAGGAGTGGCATTGAATTCAATCTCCCACGCTGCAGTATCCTGTGGACAAGAGAAAGGTTTTTTTTGGTTTCATCAAAGGTGATTGGACAGGAGAAGTTGTCCGACAGCTGAAGATGGCCTTGGAAGAATGGTATCAGAAGATCCCATCACATCGTGCGTTAGTTGTGTTGATCAATCTTCTATATATTCATGAAATATACTCAGTTCGATGGGACAAAGAGAATCATCATTCTGATTTCTCGCGACAAGCGGCATTAATTCACTCATTGTATCACTGTGTTGTGATGTTGGTGTCCAGGCCATTTTGTTACTACAGCCCAATCGGAAACCTCCGACCAGAACAAGAAGAAAGGCATTCTACTGCTCTGAGTCAATGCGCGAGATCGATAAAAGCTTGTGCAGAAATCTTGAAGGTCGAGTTGCAGAGAGGTTTGTCAAACCACTCTAACATGATCAACGTCTCGCTAGTCTGTGGTGGCACTCTCGCAATCCTATTATACGTTTTGCAACGAAGAATGATTGACAGTGGCCGAGGCAAGACTTTGATAAGGGATTATGAGATTGAGAAAACAGGGATATTCATCTCTGACCTTTCGGATGCCGTGGAGGTTTGCATGGAAGTCCTCACACAGACAAAATCGGTTTGGGAATATGCGGAGGAGGTGATGTGAGTGCTTCTGCTGTCGTTAATGGACATTACACTCTCTGAGTACTAGGACGATATAGGGAACAGCTAAAGGCAGTGCTTCCTTCAGACAAAGACAAGAGCTTCGAAAGCCTGGACATACCTATGCCCAAAGTGCAAGGGATAGTCGATGTCATGCGTGTCCCTGGCCATCTAAGTCACAACTTCCCCGGGTTTCAAATACCCTCCGAGGCGATGTTTTCATTCATGGATCCCACTTTCTACCCAATAGGTTCTTTTCAGGCTGATTACACCCATTCACCATCATCAATTGGCCGAACTGTTGACTCACTACTAACAAATCCCTGTCCCAATTCAGCTCCGCCGCCTTATTATCTTCGTAAAGTTACCGCAAATCTACCCCCTCCATTGTTTCCGGTTGCATCTCGCACCGAATCCACCATCCCATCTAGCAGCTCACGACCAACCATCAGCCGAGTTGACCAATTGTTGCCTAATCAACGCACTGTCTATCCCGTTCCGGAAATGACTCAAAATTTGCAGCTACCGAAATGTCAGTTCGATATTCCTGACACTGGATTCTCCATAGCATCAAGTAGAGTGTCTATGAGGGAAGAGATTGCACCTCGTATGCCCAGGGCGCTCAGCCATGCTGATTCTGGAGACAGGATGCATGCTGCCTTTGACAATACAGTTGAAGTCAAGGATGTCCCTTGTTCAAGGGTACGCACATTTTCCCTCACCAATGAACCTGCATTGGTCACGACAGCAAGAAAGGAGCTTGAATCCACCAGCAGCTTCGTGCGTGGAACTTCTTTCTACTGCAGTGAAGAATGACAGTAGTATGGCATACTGCTCCACCAGAGTGACGCTCATCGGATTCTGTGGGCAATCATTGCTTATTACCCTTGATATCCGAATTCGATCGATCTTCTTTCATGTTCCCAGATTCCTCTCAGACACACTTGCTGGATCGATCCAATAGAACCTAGTCAAAGTGCGACTTTTTCTCCTAAAATGACATCACTATCGAAGCTGCTCGGGTTACGGGTGAGTGAATCGATTCATCCGACGATGAATCGACGGAATTTAGCTTTAGGGCTAGATGCCTCCGACGAGAAAACAAAAAATACGTTTGCGCATGGAACCTCATTTGTCGTCGATTCGTCGTCGATTCTTGCTGTCTTGCACTCCTAAATGCTCGTCTTGCCTTCATATATGTTTGCGTCTTATTTAATCCGTTCGTGATAATTATATCATACTGGGTCACTGGTTGGTATTTCGGCATTTATTGAGATCACACGGACTGAGAGATTCTTGTCATGCAATAATGGTGTCGAACTTTGGTGTACTTTTGGGGATAGCGCAGTGATTTTATGAGGTAGTAAAGCAAATTATTATACAACTGTTATCGAATATCAGTGGAGGTGGCCTGACACCAGAGGGAGTGGACAGCTCACGTAGCACAGCATTAATGCAACCGTCATTCTCAGGATTGTTCGTAACCTGTGCATATTTTCCGAAGATGACCTTACCCCCGGCAGTGACCATACCTAGTTCGGACACATTGACCTCAATAACCGTCCCTTTTGTGAGGACACCAAGTTGAGTGTACATCGGTGACTGAGGGTTTTTTTTAACGCCAAGTATCTGGAGTTGGAAAGTTGCTTTGAGATCAGCTGAAGTGCTGTTAGGAAGCTTGAACAAATTATAGTCGGCGGCACGTACGATGAGTGACGTTGGCTTTCTTGTAGCGTAAGGCCATCGGCCGGATAAAACGCTCCATCTTAACAGGTTTGCGAGTGAAGCCTTCACCAACAAAAGTTGCCTTGGTCACCATGCGTTTCCATGACTTGCTTTTGCTTTTTCCGGTTTTCACCACTTTGAACATTTCATCTTCTGCTATCCCACGGACTTTTGGAAGAGGAACAGCATATTTCGCGGCCTTATCCTTCCGTTTTTGTTTGATCGCCGTCGACAAAGCCTTTGCATCTTTTTGGCCTTCACGATCGAGGAGATATGTGGGTAGCGCCCCATCAGGAACAGTCCCCGAGTCAGCTTGCTTGATGTTGCGCTCATCGTGAGCCTTCAATGTCTTCTTCATCTGAACCTTTTCTCTGTGCCGTTTAGCATGAAGGAGTTTGGCCTTTAGTCCAAACGTTTTCTGAGCGACAGAAGAAAATTTGTGAGCCGCACGAGCTTCTCGCTTTCGTCTTTGAAAAGTATCCTCATTTCAGAAACATAAAAATATTTTTTTTGTAAAGATGCATACTTGCGCTCATAATAATCTAGTGGGCGTCCATGTCGCTTGATGTGCTCCTCAATATACTCATTCTGATGCTACGATAAGCCACTAGAAGATATGCAAGTGCATAGATCATACCTGAGGCTATTGAATTTTATCAACACTGGATTGTCATGAAAATTTGAAAGAAACATAAAACATACCATAGCTGCTGAATGAACGAGTGGCTAAACCCCGGCGGCAAAGAAATGGATTTCTAAATCACGTGGGTAATAAATTCTGAGTTTGTTAGTATTATTGGCTAGCTCAAGTCAAGACATGTGGCAAGACAATGTAAATCCCTACGGTGCACCGTCCTCGTATTATGAAGTACCTGTCCAAGAGCCGCTCCAATTCTATGCCCAAAATACGAGTGTCCAAGGCTCCACAGGTTTTTACTCAGGCTCTCGACCAAGCTTAGAGGGGCAGGGGATGGCCCAAGGAAATATTGTTCAAGGAGACGGATACGGTGGTCCCATACAAACTCAGGGCGCTTGGTGGACCGCCTTCGGTACAGGTGGCTTTGAGGGCGAACCTCCCTTATTGGAAGGTAAGTTATCGTGAGCGATGGCACACCTTCTGCCGTTCGCGGACTGGGCTCATGAATATTCAAGAACTCGGAATCAACTTTTCCCACATACGTGCAAAATCTATGACTGTTCTTAACCCACTTCAGCGAATCGATGAACACATAATGGATGATGCAGACCTTGCTGGTCCAATTATCTTCTTTTTTTGCTTTGGTTTATTCCTTTTATTCGTCAGTCACAATCTACATTTTTGCTTTAAGCGTGTCGAGCTCACTATTCTACAGTCTGGAAAGCCTAACTTTGGATACATTTACGGAGTCGGTCTCTTTGGAGCAGCTTCTATGTATACGCTCTTGAATCTGATGTCCGACCATGGAATTGACGCATATCGTGTGGCTTCCGTGCTTGGATACTGTTTACTTCCAATGGTAGGAATCAGTGCTATCAGTGTTGCGACTCACCTAGAGTATGTTCATATTTCGATTCTCCCTCTTGGTTGGCTCATCTTGTTAATGAAAGGCGCACTTTTGGATACCTTTTATCACTGTTATCTATCTTTTGGTGTACATATTCCGCCTCGGGTATATTTGTAGCAGTCCTCAGGATGTCAGATCAACGGCTACTAGTTGCGTACCCCTGTAGTTTGCTTTATGGCTGTTTTGCTCTTCTTAGTATCTTCAAAGGAACTAAGTAGCGATACGCTATCCATTCTAATTTACTATAACATCGTGAATTTGTGATAATATGAATTGCACTAGAAGAATATGGTGGTGTTACAAATAAATAATGTGGAAGATTTCCGCAAGTCAGGCAGCCCCATGCCTGCTTTCCGGGCTCAGCTGTCTACTGTAGATTTTAAGTAGAATCTCCATGATCTCTTCGAGGGGTGTAGTCGCATATTCATTGATGTATTGGGGGAGTGAGTCTTCTAGGTTGAAACCCGCTTTCTTCATGAAGAAGGGATGCATTACGTCCGGAGTTGCTTCGCCAAGTTGTCGCATAGTCAAACGTTCAATTGACCTTTCGCGTGGCAGGTACTTGACGGTCTTGTGTTTAGTCACTTTGTAGGTGCCAGAGGGAGGGGTACCGGAGGGAGGGGTACCAGAGGGAGGGGTGTCAGTAGGTGCCAGGGTCATTCGCTGCAGAACCGCGAGTGACCGCTCATTTAACCCTTGCGAAGACACAGGAACAACAGCTGTCGCCGAACGGAGCTGCGAGGAGGAGAGGAGAGGAGCAACCATGTTTGTGGTAGGAAGGCTTGCTGACCTCGGTGACGACTCTACAGGCATAGAGTCATCAGAAGTTTGTTTTTGTTTCTCAGCGATTGCTGGCGAGCCGACTCCAGGAATCAAAGACGTGCGCCACTCCGCAGTAGCCCGAACTTGATCCATTTCCCTAGTCATGTTCTTCCTGAGCAACGTGAGCCAAGAGTACAAAGCAACATTGAGAGTTATGAAGATGTCGTCAACGTCCTTTGAGCCTTGTCTGACGAATGTACTGTGGAAGTCGTAGAGTAAATTCCTAGTGGCATCATCGTTGCTCTCCTCGCTGTACATGTGCATCTTCATAGAAGGAAGACCCACGATGGTGGCCTCTGAAGCGCCCCTGACAAAGTCTTCAAGCCAGATACGACATTGGTCTTCATCTGGCAACGGCACGTTCAAAGCCTGGTGGTACGTAAACTTCGAAATATTCATTGAGGCAAATGATAAATGGAGGTCTCGCTGTCCAGGACACGAGTCTGTCGCAGCAAGCCTAGCAAGATGTGCTCGAATATCTTGGGCTACAAATTGTGCCATCTCCAAATCTTCCATGCTACGAGGAAAAACAACCAGCTGTAAATGACCCAATTTCAGACTGATGAATTGACGAATGATGAAGGTTAATCGGCTATCGGCCTCCTTGAACTTGGCTTTAGCAGTTTGAAGCATGGCCTCAGCAACAGCCGATAGTGGATTGTCTGGCTTTAAGGATCGACTACTCCGAAAGGCTGCTGATTCTCGACTGGCTCCTTCTCGTTGGGCCTCGAGATTGACTTTAAACTTGTTCGTGTATGACATCAATTTGGGTATGGTTCCTATTGTAACAGCTGCAGCTATCTCAGGGCTTGTTACTATGAAGGAAAGTTGTAGTGGATTCTTTTGATTTGCTTCCGATGATATGGCCTTCCAGTCATCGTAAACTTCGACCTCAATGGGATCGGCACTGAATATAATCAATTTTACGCCTCGACTAGGATTAGAAGTAGGGAACTCACTGATAGTGCAGCAAACGTTGTCGGTCAGATTCCAGGGTGATAATCACAGGCCCACTGGTTAATCTGAGCTCCAACATTCGGCCGTCCACTTCCTCGAGGGATCGGTCATATGCTCGTTTAGTGGTTCGGAAGAGACAATCACCAACCCGAGCCTGACCTGACAGGTTCCCATCAGCAATGATTAGAAGCTCTTCCACGTGAATCGCCACATCATTTGACCTCTCCATGAGGTTAGTCCTCAAAACTGCTTGGTTGAGTTGTAGAGTAGTCCTTGATATCGATGAGCCGAGATCAACCTCAAAGTTGATTTCGCGGACACGAAGTAGTAGTACTGTGCTGAGAGAATGTTTGGTAGGCAATGTCGAAAATGAGGAATTAGGAGTGGGCTTCGACGGGGCCTTGGGATCTAGTGGTGATTGACTATGAAACAAAGGAAAGAGGTCGAGCCAAACGGCTTTGAAACATAAGATATCCTGAAGTCTCGAGAACTTCACTCTCCCATGAAACTCCGTGTCCAGAATGACAGAGATGAAGTTCATTATTTGCCGCGGGACCGACTCGACTCTGGAGAAGCAAACAGAGAATGTTAAATTCCGTGCATCGAGCCGAAGGCAATCTTCGCTAAGAAAGCCATGTTTCAATCCGATGGACAAACCCCCAACTGTTCCCGAAAATGACACCTGACGGGCACCTGGTGAAGCGTTAATGATAAAGCCACCGCTCTCCCAGCGTAGTGCAGTGACGACATTGACATCAGGCTGACAGGTGAATTCTAGCTTAGAGCGATCTATACGCAGGCTGAAGCTGATGCGCATACTAGAGACGACATTGAGGGTAGTTTCTTCTTTGTCAATGGACACAAAACTGTTGGATTGTGCCATAATCGGGGATTGCATCACTTTGGCACCATTGTTCTTGTGTATGCGACCCTCGATATGGTTGACCAGCTCCGTCAAAAATGGTAAGAGAGTAGGTCGAAGAACGTTACGACTGGAGTGGACGGTACTTTTGAACATAAGTGTTGAAGATTCTTCATCGTGGCTTCTGCCACACTTCTGCACCGCGGGCGTCGCACGATATTCTCCCCAGAGAGAAACAACGGGAAGATTGAAGACTTCGGCCCCGAGCTCTAGTATTTGTTCATCCGATAGTTCAATAGCATGACCAGATGGCGTCATTTCGAGGTACATTTTGGTGGCTGCGCTGCTATACATGTGCACTTTACCGCTCAAAAATGTCAGGGTAGTGAACACACTTGACGTAGGAATAGCTTGGTAGTGTCTCTTCAGAGTAGATATTTCAGTTTCCTCTGGTTCAAGGGGAGGAGTGCGAGCAATGCTGTTGGAAAGTTGATCAAGACGCTCCTTCCCCTGTCGGTACACGTCGACCAAGGAGAAAGTGTAACCCGCAATGGTAGAATCCAAATCTAGAATGAAGCCGCTAACGCTGGCATTGATCCATAGCTGGCGTGAGTCTGCTCGAAGTACTGATCGGACCTGTGCCATCATTTCAGGGTATAGGAGCCGATTTCTGGTTCTGTGATTTTCACCGTTGTAATGACTCGGTTCGGATTGTCGAAAACTGAGGAAGATCACAATCTATGGATGTTCAATGGAAACGGTACTGATGAACTTACAAGGAGATAAATTGGAATGACAGGTTCTTGACGGTGGCCTCCCCTGTCTCGCCTTGATTGACACCGAATATAATGGATGTGATTGAAAATAAAAATGCGCTGATGGTTGCGTCCTTGGCACGGTAGCGTGGCAGTTGAATATCTTGCTCCAGAGTTATGGGGAATGCAATCCCTAGGTCTCGGACTGTGATGTTGATTATGTATTTGGACAACCAGGAGGTATCCTCAATTTGGTAGTTGCGAGCTTTGACCTCAAATGTTCTCATGATACTTTGGGTCTTCTGTTTGAATGCTGCCAAATCCTGAGCCCGCTGTTCCTTGCGCTCAAGGATATCGACCTGCGAGTATTGTCAGAAGTGGTGATCTTTGAGTTGTAACTGCATGTACCTGTATTTGATCAATAAAATCGCCGATCTCCCCTATTGAACTTGGATGCATCACAGCATGGGCTTTAATGATAACTAATTCAAGTGTTCGTGCATAAGGATACCTCTTCTGCTTTCCCGAAAACACTTTGACGTCAATTATGACAAAGAACGAACGATGTCCGCGGCTGAAAGACTCTTGCATGGATCCTACTTTGCGCGGGGCCAGCGAAAGCGCAAGATCTGTCAATCCAATGTCCCACTCGAAGCTGCTGTCGCCTTGGAGGCCACCGCCAATATCTTGGCATTCCAAAAACATTGTGGAAGAAAAGCCCTCCAATCCAATCCGAAAACCATGCATCTTGAGGTAGCCGCCAAACTTGGGTCTTGAGCTTGGCTGAGGTTTCCGCAACTTCGATGTTTTCAAGCGGGTTTCCTCCATCAATGTAACAAAGTCATTGAAGTCCTGACCAAACTTCTGCTGAACAGCCAACAGGGTGTCCCAATGAGATGGCTTGACTTTGAGATCCAAAAAGTCAATGATGATAAGCGCTTGGATCGATCCTCCATCATGACTACCACCAAGAGACAGGGCAGGAAAGGCAAGCTTGACACGACTGTCTGAGACGGCGTCTTCATTGTCTTTCGAAGAAATCTCTAGGGCACTGGAAGCGATTTGCAGGCCAAATACGGTGTTTGAAGGATTGAAAGTATCAGGGCTTGATTGGGCGTAAGTAACCACGTGATTCGCTCGCCAGGAAAGCCAAGTCCCATGCATTACTTGAAGAGAGATACCCACATTGGTGACTTGGCCATTGATTTGCAACATAGGTTGCTTGGAGAATGAGTGCATCGAGGGGGGCGGAGACTGAACTTTCCTGGAAGGAATGCGGAGCTCTGAAAGAGCATCCTTAATTGCCTGCTCTATTCCAGAAAGGAAATCAGCTCGCCATTCCTCAACGTAACGATAAAGCTTGATTGCACTTCGAGGCACGCTCAGATACAATCCATCGAGGGAGAAAACCAATCTAGCATTCTTTTGTATATATTTCTCTTGTCGTATGACTGCATTGGCCTTGCATCTGTTAAAGTCAAAGGCAGCAAGAACATCCTGATCTACGCTGGGTTTCATTTTGTTGAGAGGAGAGCGAGCTTGAAGATAGAGTTTGTCAATAAGAAGCGTGATGTTCATAGATTCATCCCCTCGGTTAGTTGGCACAGACAACAAAGAGACAATCTGTATGACTTGAGCGCCAACTACGAATATCAAGTTGACAGCAGCAGCCTGGAGCTTGACTGAATATAGGAACAGAGAAACGTCGATCAGAACCGAAGATAAGCCTACAGAATTGAAGGTGGGTGCTGTTTTTCTGTCCACAGGTTGGTACTTGTTGGGGGTCGTTGTCAAATACGACATATAGATGCGCCGGACGCGCAGAAGATGCTGAACGAAGTTCACAAGGTGTGAATGGACCGTGAAACAGACCCTGTCGATGGATACTTGGATAGAGAGTCGTTCCACCTGGTGGGGCCACTTTTCACGAAGAGATGTCTGCGACATACTTGGGGGGTGACTGAAGGTGTGTTGTATGAGACCAAGAGGATATGAGCGTGTACGGATCTGAACACCAGTAAGGAGAAATTCGTTGGTTGAGGATGAATCAGGTGCACAGATGCGCAGACAAGTATTCTGCAGGTCGACGAAGAGAGTAGGCACCTTGTGAGAGGCCGGGACAGCGGGCTTCGAACGCTTGATTTTAAGCAGTTGTTCCAACAACATGAGGTCGTAGGTGCCATCAAGATCTTGGTCCAGATGGACAAATCTTGAATGTATTGCCGATGCAAATGTGTCGGGGTTAACAGAGTCTGCACTGCCTTGAGCAGTGAAGATGTAGTTGCGATCTTCGGGCCGGAGGCGACGTAGGCAATGTCGAAGATGGAAAAGGAACCGAAAAGTAGAATCAGTGCGTAGTGCATGGGGGATTCCCTTTTGAACAAGGTATGATGGCTGGATGGTAGAGAGCGGGTCAATGATGGTCAGGGACTCAGAAAAATGCATGATTTGGTACGCCAGTGTTTGTATGACTGCTTCACTATAGCATTCGATCAGGTGCAATGACATGAGACTTTGCAGAAGCATATGTTTGAGGCTGATGGCAACAGCAGTCACCAGTTCTGGACCTCGATGTCCGACAACGGTGGTTAAATCCATCCAACAAAGACGAACCTGGCTCGCTCGGGTATCAACGTTCAGACCAGCAAGTCGGAAGCTGAATATCGTATCATCGGTGAATGGCGTTGGAACGCTCTTGGAAGGGGTATTCAAATATAGAGACAGTGTGTGAATGGCGGTCTGGATCCTGGTCTCCGACTTGGAAAGAAATCCGCGAAACGTGAGATTCTGTGCGGATAAACCAATTCCAATCGCGACATCGGATCGGGAGGGAATGGAGGTATTTCCGATGTAGGGCATGATCTTCGGTTGACCTTCTTCAGTCATTGAAAGGTTCTGGAGGATCTGGATATTGATAGCAGGACATGCTGCTTCCAGTATACTCCTTGATTCTTCTTTGGACTCTTTTTTCGTCAAGGAGGCGACTAGAAACGAATACTCAGCTATCAGTGCCTCAACCTGCAGCTCGAGCCCCAAGTTCTAGAGTAGGAGTAAGAGAGTAAGCTTGATTCCATAATGACACTAGCATTGCTTACGATAGAACACAATGATTGTTGAAGGCGTGCACAAACGGACACCAATAATGGTGTAAGCTTGACCTCAACTACATGCTTCAAGCGTAATCGAATTGTCGTAGACCCTTGCTCTGGGTCAGGTGTAACAGGTAAGGAATCTCGATTTATCCGATGAGAGTCAGCCATATCTGACCCAGCATGCTTTGAAGTGAAATCACGGCTACGACCCTACTCTGCCATCAGTTGGTGGATATCATTCAGTATTTTAGGAGACAAACCTTGATCAGGCTGAAGGAGGGCATTTCCCAAAAGCCGTAGTCATTGCGACAAGCAGACACATAGTGTCTTATGAGATGTGCATAGTACATTAAGAATGCTTCGTCTTGGCTCGGTTCGCGATCTAACAATCTTCAGTACCGCATCATTGCCAGCATCAGATCGATATATCTTCAATACCTGTCCGTTCACTGTTCGTGGAATCCCCATCCGTCAAATCTGCATCGTCTGATTCATCTCCACTGGACAGACGCTGTTCATCGTCAATGTCATGGATCGGAGTTGATGTTCGCGTCCTCCTAGGCGCAGGTTAAGTCCCCTTGGCTCTGACAGTCGAGGTAAAGTCACTCACGCAAGTCTGGCGTCTCTATCTGCTTCAGATATCAGCTCAGCCTCAGAACCAGAAACACTGTCTGCAACAGGAGGACGCCTTTGATGTGGAGATTTTCGTGGTAGAGGCTGAACGACCCGAACTCTCGGATTCGGAAATCGCGGCTGAGGAATGTAAACTCCATTCCTATGCACCGTTCGACCTGTTTCTGGTGGTCAGAAAGACCCAGAAAAACAGCACCTGACACACTCCTCTCTATTTGGCCAAGCAGTCTCGCAACACGATCTGTCAGCTTATCTTGTTCGCTGACAAAGGCACGTCGTCGTTCAATGTGCTCTCTATATTCCTTATGAGCCGCATAAATGTCAACGTATAGGTCAGTAGCAATATCTGCTGCCTCTAGCCATGTGTTGCGATTGGGTGAAACACTTAACAAAGCCTTGATCCCGAGATGAGGTACACGTATCCCAGTGGAGTTGCTATAGTTAACACCACCAACATCGTTACGGTCCACATTGATGCCAGATTTGCAGAGGACTTGGATGGCAGTATTATTCGCTCGCATCACAGCTTCCAGTGACTTGACGTTGACCTTGTAAAAGGTTACTGCATGGCATTGAGCTTTAGCCGCCTTTTCGGGAAGGGGGTTGCTCACTGTCTGGATCTGCAGGGATCATATACTCTGCTGCAGGAGCATTTGCCAAGTCCGTAAACCCAAAGCGAAATGATTTTCCGACATGATTCAAAATCTGAGCATCAACAAAGGACATATCAAGCTTCACATGACCAAAGCTAATGTCCCATGTACAAAAGTATGTTGACGTCCGCGGCAAGGGCCCGAATAATCGATTTGCAACTATATTCAAATCTAAAAGTGCACGTCATGAACGAAACAAATTGCGAATTGCACGACGATTCGTAGACTTACAATCAACCATTATAATCTTTTGACCACGCTTCGTGTGCTCATATGAGAGCCACCGAGGGAAGTCATGATCTATATGACCATATATCGTAGGAGAATTGTAAGACATGTCTGTCGGATTCCGTCAGCCCTAACACTTTTCACTAGATATAGGAAGTACTTACCAAGGAAGAAGTCATGTAAACGTAGATGAAGTTGCAATTCAGACATTGATAAAACAACACATGGGCCAATTCCTGGTGCCCCACCAGCTTGAGTTGCTTCGATGCTGACAGCACCTGCAGGCAACACTAGGGTCCCCCCATTAATTAGGACAGATATGGTGCACTGGAACATGTTATTCTGAAGTATGATGAGCCCATGTTTGGTCCTGATGAAACTGCAATCTTACTTTCCCTTCACGATACTTCAAATGAATTGGGTCACCAGAAGGAATGTTTCTCCTTTGTCTGTCAATGTATTCGTAGAGCGTCGAAAAATGCGTGAATGACCCGAAATAGTTATCACGCAATACCATCCAGTATCGTATTGACCAGCCCGAAGCTAAATAAATCAGTTCTGTTGCCTAACGAAAAATGGTATCTTAAACATGCTGGCAGAGGCTCAAATAGACCGAACTCACCTCGAAGTTTAGAGTCAAATGATCCACAAAGTTCTCTTTTGTTTCAGAGTAATATAAGTACGACGCTCTAACAGCGAGTAGTCCGACCTTGGCCAAGTTACAACCTTCTTCGGGTATATATGCAGCATGAATGTTCCATCGAGGGAGTGAGAAATTCACAGAGAGATTTGGGACGTTGATGGACATCTGCACATTGGTTGATTCTGGCCTAAACTTGTTGGAGGGAATGATCACACTGGCGTCAAATCGTTCTCCTTGCAAGGTCACCAAGACTAATTTAACATTAAGCTGTGTCCTCCAAATAAATAATATCAGCAAAATTACCATTGTCCTCACGAACTAGTGGTTTGTCGATGATGTTTTGGTCATTGGCATATTTGTTGATTTTATAGCGGTAAAGGGAGAGATTTACCGAGTAGACGGTTGGAACCCATTTTTGCCAGTCACTTGGCGGACCAGATGCCCAATCCTTTCCGAGGTCGGTAAACATGTGGATGTGATCCCGCAAAAGATAAAACACAGGCTGACGAAGTATGATATCAAATGTCCAAGTCCTCTCGGCATTCCATTTCAGTGGAGACGGAAGATCACCATGTACCTGTAGGGGAAAAAATGAAGAGGAAAATTCTCCAGAATGTACGACATACGCGACAGGAATCTGCATTTATCAAGCAAATATCATT
>Ga0157357_1000490_pt1 | contig 16926 bp, 21 predicted proteins | sample AttcapACBM1_FD_111485 | JGI IMG/M metagenome (GOLD analysis project Ga0157357, IMG submission 111485) | Fungus gardens microbial communities from leaf cutter ant in Botucatu, State of Sao Paulo, Brazil - Atta capiguara ACBM1 | ecosystem: Host-associated > Fungi > Mycelium > Unclassified ... | reverse complement strand
TATGTTTAGCCATTCATGAGATATTAGCAGACAAAGCTTTTACAGTTATTGATGACCTGGTATCTTGGTTGTTTGTTGTTGCTTTTGTACATCCCACATATGTGAAGATAGCCTTAATTTGGGACTTTCCAGCGCAACTTAGTTTGTGAAAATCAGTCCACTGGTTGTGAAGATACAAGCTGAATGAAGTTTGTGACAGGAACTAGGGATCATATAGTAGTGAAAGAACTGGATAAATAAGATAGACAAGCTTGGGAAGACAATGGGAAGACAATGGCATAGTCTATGTCAATAGAAGAATCTACATTCCTAATAATAAGAAGATTTGAGAACAAATTTTACAGAAAAATCACAATCCTGTGGATATTAGACATCTAGGACAATAAAGGATGATTAAATTGATCAAAAGGAATTATTGGTGGCCAGGTATAAAGGAAGATGTCAAGAAATATGTTCAAGGATATATGAAGTGCCAACAGGACAAAGTACAACACCAGAAGAAGGCTAGAGAGCTTCATTCATTGAAAATACCAGAAGGACCATAGTAAGAAATCAGCATTAATATTATTGGACCATTACCACAATCAAAAGAAAAAGATGCTATTGTAGTTATTGTGGATCGATTCACAAAAATAATATAACTCAAAGCAACAACAACAACAGTATTATCACAGGAAATTGCAAAAATTTATCAAGATGAGATCTGAAAGCTACATGGAATACCAAGAAAGGTTTTGAGTGATAGAGGACTACAATTCACTTCAAAATTTATGGGAGAATTATCAAAAGCTTTAGGGATAAAGAAAATACTATCTATAGCATATTATCTTCAAACTGATGAACAAACAGAAAGAATAAACCAGGAAATAGGGGCATTCCTATGACATTATGTCAATTACTAGCAGGACAACTGAACAGGATGGCTAGCAGTGGCAGAATTCCAATATAATAACAAGAAATATGTAGTGATAGAAAGAATACCCTTTGAACTCAATTTTGAAAGATATCTATGGAAAGGAAACCTAATGGTGCAAATGGAATTTCCAAAGTTAGAAGAATTCTATACTAGACTACAACAAAGTTGGGAGAAGGCCACAAAGTTAATAGAAATAGCAAAAGAAGCTATGAAAAGGTAATTTGACAAAAAGAGATAAAATCCACAAGAATTGAAGGCAGGGAACAATGTGTGGTTAGAAGCCAAAAATATCCATTCAAATCAACCCTCAAAGAAGCTGGACTGGAAAATATACAGACCTTTTAGAATTTCAAAAGATATTGGTCAAGGAGCATTTCAGCTGGAACTTCCAGAAGGATGGATGACTCACAATATGTTTAATGAAGACCTGCTGACAAGATGTAGAGAGCCCCATTTTCTAGAACAACACATGGAACTGGTACTACCACCAGATATTATCAATGAGGAAGAAGAGTACAAAGTTAAAGAAATCAGGAAGCATCAGAAATAAAGATGGAAAACTCAATTCTTAGTATGTTGGAAGGGCTATGAAGATGAACATGACCAATGGATTGCAGAAACAGGGTTATCTCATACAAAAGAGGCAATTGAAGATTATTAGACAAGAGTTTTGAGTCAAAACCTATAAAAGAGAGGGGTAAAAACCCAAATCAACAATTGTAAAGTACTACAACTTTGAAATTTTTCAAATGGCTCAACAATTTACTACCACTCCTACCTTTTCTAACCTATATACCATTTGCACCCTCAATAATATGAACCTAGTCAAGACTATCAATGATAAGAAAAAGAACTGGATGAAGAAATACTATAAAATAATATATGAGATTGAGAGAATGGTTGATGTGCAGATGCAGTTGCAGAATGTCATGAAGCTAGCAAAAGAAGCCAATACCCAAATTATGGAAATTAAATCAACAATTCTACAAGCTAACAATAACCATTAAATACAAACAGCTAGAAATATATTCAGTATTGTAGAAGACTTATGGAATATTGTTCAAAGCAGTATGAAGGATCAAGCATATCATATTCAAAAACTGCTAGCAGATGAATTGGACAAGTACAAAGAAAAAGGAAATGATTATGCAAAAGGACATATTAAAAAGATACAAGATACTTACAAGCAGGAAGACATAATCATGAAGGAACAAGATACTAAAGGAAAGCAGCAAATACAAGATAAGGAAGTTCTTTTATACAAACCTTATAAAGTTGATTTATCCAAACCCAAAACTCCTGAACCAACATTTGTTCAAAACAAAATCACAAACCTTGAAAAGTATATGAAGTTCATGCAAGTACCCATACAGACCACTCCATTCTATCCACCACCCCATTACAAATCTTTATGACTATAAGGAGAATAAGACAAACAGTATTCAAAAGAAATTGCTATTGCATTCCTCAAGAAAAAACATAATGCAAATACAATGAGGAAATGTACATAGGAGGACCACCTTATAAACCTTACTTGATCATGTTAACATTATGGGAACAAATCATTATAGGACCTACAAAAAAATTGGTCGCAACATATGTGGTTGGAGATTTAGTGTTGGATTGATTTATAGGGACATAAATGCTAAAAAGGGAGTATTGTTATGATTATCTCCTCATGTCTTGTAGGGTCTAGGATATGATGCAATGATTAGCTGCACTGTAGGTTGTATCAGTCAGTACCTCATATAGTAGGCATTGTCTCCTCATTGACTTCTTTTGTTAACCTTATATATTGTATTGTTGTAGACATATGGTTTCCTCATGGTCTATAGGTATATATAGTGTAGATATATTTCTGTATCCTTATGCTTTACCAATTGATCATATCCTTCATTCTTACTCAAGTCTTTGTCTGAGTTGCAATCTAAGCCAAGCTTAAGGTTATAACAATAATAACTGGAAGTGTGGATAGAGAAGTAGATATTATTTGTGGATTAGTGCAGATTGGGATATGACAGCCTAACAAGATATCATAAATAAGTAAGTAATTCATTTTGTAATATCAAAGTTAAATCTTTTAATGATCTTTCATTTTAAACTCTCATCTGCTTACTCTCTTTTTAATTATCCTTATTATAACTTAAGCCTCAAAGTAAAATGAAAAACATACTTTTGTATTAAGTAATATAACTAACCTATCATAAAGTCTATATACTTTCTATAAAGCTAACATATTGTTGTTATACTATATATTATTTATTTCAGAACCTTTAATAACCTTCTTTATATTATGTAACCATGACATGTAATGTTATATCATATTCTTTGTCTAAGTCCAAAATAAAAAAAACTAAAAATAAAACTAAAAATAAAATAAAATAAAAAGAAAGAAAGTAAAATAAAGTCAAGTCTATTCATATTGCTTCTCTCTTTCATACCACTATCTTGTATAGTAGTGCCTAACAGAGAAATTGTGAGTAAATTCTTCTCCTTTAACATTTCAGCTATGTATAACTCAGTAGAGGCCCACAACCTCTCAAGGGATGTCAATATGAACAAAATAAGAGGCAGTTCTATAGCACTGAGCCCAATCAGTTCAAGTGCAACTTCAACACATTCAAACACTTTGTCTATCCCTTATATTGATAGAATAGAGGCACAAAATAATGATTTCTCCTGGTTCAATCAAACAGAACAGGATAATTTTCAACTTTCATACACATCTCTCAAGAGAGAGAACTCAGATAACTAGGACAGAAATCAAGTTAGTATGGTGGATGACCCTACAAACAATACAAGGGAACAATGTGTTCCTATTAAAGGCCTGGCCCTCAACATTTTCTACAGTTCTAACAAAAACATGTTTAACATACAGCTACCTTATGACATTAATCAGGCTCTAGATCCTAAATCATGGAATAGTAATTTCCATACAATCTTGCTTCATAGTGTTATAAAGCATCTGATGTCAGACATCAAACACATTAAGAAATTCCTTAGAAGAATGCAAAAATATATTCTTAACAAATCAATTGAAAGTGATAAGGTGAACAATGTCAAGGACCTTAAAGGTGTTGGAGAAGCAGCATGGGGATTTATCTCTGCCCTATACAAGTCCCACTGGGATCAACTTATTGCTGATAGGAATAATCTTTCTTTCAGGTATAAGGTTAAGGCTCAGTTTAGCCCACAAATTATCAAAGAGACAAGCCCCAAAAAAGGTAAGGATATTGACAAGCTAGCAGCTATCTCTGTTCTATCCCTGCCTATTCTGGCAAAGTCTCCCAAGGAAGTTGTTGAAATTTCAAAAATTTTCAAGAAAAATACAGATAACAAAGAGAAAAAATTATATGCTCAAGCATCATCTACTAACACTAACACTGCTTGGGAAACTTTGAAGATTAAGGAAGCATTTCTAAATCTTTAAAACAAAAAAATAGAAAATATTCAGAAAATTATTAGTGGTGATAACAAGACTAAACCACCATTCAATATGACCACCAAGAGACCATCTCAAAAACAAGTCATTGTTCTGATGAACTCCAAAAATACTAATAACTTTATGAAGGAATTGAGCTCTCATGTTACTAATATCAATAGAGTACTCAAAAACATCAAATCAAAAGTCATGGCTGATTTCATTCACATGAAAAACAGTGGGTTAGTCATTATGACCAACAAAGTGGCAAGTGTCCTAGACTTGCAAACCATTGAGAAATATATGAAGAACACATATAATATCAAAGCAAATTATGTGGAATCTCCAAGACTTCCTCAATCAAAATCCTTCTTAAAGATCATTAGTATTTCATATATCTTGGAGTCCACTAACACATATATTTTCACAGAGAAGGTCAAAAAATTATCAAAGAAAACCACATATTCAACAATATTGTTCTGGCTTCAAGACCTAGGATTATTAAAGTGTTGCCAAAATTGGATATATCAATCATTTGGTTCAATATTTGGGATGTCCAGAATGGTACAAAGGCCAAGAGACTTATCAACAAATGTTTCAACATTAATAGGTACATTGCTGGCATTTGTGGTGTTAATATGAACCCTAGAGTTCCACAATGTAAGAATTGTTGGAAGTGGAGTCACACTATAGGTGTATGCAGAATTTAGGGTGTGAGATATGTCAAATGTAGTGGCTCTTACCAATCTATACATTACCAACAATTTGCCTGGTGTTGTAAAGCTAATGAGAAGACTAATCCCCCTAGACTTGAGACAAAGAAGAGAGAACTATGGCTCCATACCTTCAAGTGTTCCAACTGCAAAGGTAATCATCAAGCTGATTCAAATAAATGTCTCTTCTGGCGGTACAGATTTAACAGAGAATGACATTCAAAAGAATACTATAAAATTCGTGAAAGTCATAAACAACCAATTCATTCATCTGTGAATGGTAACAAATCATGATTATTAAGGATATTGAAATATTTTCACAGAACATTTGGAAAAATTATCTAATTGTTAACACAATTCTAGAAACAAAATTTGAGTTCGATATTATATTTGTTTAAGAACTTTCTTGGATGACTATTTGCTCAGTACCAAGTTCAAGAAATTGTGAAGGCAACAAATTGGTGGGAGTTCCTAATCATCTTAATTGGCTTACCTTTTCTAGGAATCCAATGGTGGATAGTGACTTTTCTAGAGTAGTCACTTATGTTAATATCAGGTTGTTATCTCTTTGCTTTTTACTTTGAAAAGATATTCTTAACCACAGAAACATTCTGTTGATTTCTTTCTTTAACAATAACAATTTTTTTTCCTTATGAATGTCTATTCTGACTCTTCTCAATTGGCTTTGAAGTATCTAAAGGATACTGAAGTCAATATTTGAAATCTTTTGGTTATGACTGGAGATTTTAATATTAGAGACAATTTGTGGAATCTACTTTATTATTCCTCTTTGAGGGATGATTTATTAATCATAGCAGATTGTTTTAATCTTGGTCTTTCTGTTCCTACTAACTGAGTTCCAACTAGATATTCTAACAATATTCAAGAGGCTAATTTAGTCATCAATCTTATGTTTCTGTGGTTTGGTTCAAGCAAAATGGACAATCATTCAATTTATCCTGACTGGAGGCTCACTTTATATCATGCACCTTTAACAGTTGTGATCCCTATTATTGAAGAACATGTCCAAACCAAAAAGCGCTCTATCATCAAGGATAGCAATGAGGAACATATCTTCATCAAGGAACTTACAAAATCACTCAGAAGCATTAACATGTCAGACATAGGTGACATCGCTTATCTTGATAGCATTGTTAATAAATTCACCAGCTCTTTAAAAAGTATCTGGACTAAGAACTCAAAAGTCATCAACATTACAGTACATTCCAAGAGTTGGTAGGACACTAATTGCAGTAGAGACCTTAACATATATAGGACCTCCAAGAGATTAGAGGATTGGAAGCAATTCAAAAGAATGGTCAAGAATACTAAATGTTCTTTCTTCAACCTCAAAATTCAAGAAATCTCCAACAGAAAACGAGAGTCTTGAGAACTTATGAATTGGGTTTATAAGTATAAGCTTTCAGCAATTGAGACTGTCAAGTATAACAGATGACCATGTCTCGAAATAAATAATCTGTAGCACACTTTGCATTTGACTTTCAATATGGTACAAGATCAATAGATCAATGAAGAAATTCTCAACAACATCCCTTCCTGTTTGATATCTCTATGAGTTCTCTTCTCTAAAGAGGAATTCATCAGCTTCTAGCCTAGACAAACTCTCATAGAGACACTTCAAATGTATCCTCAAGGATAAATCATGCTTGAAAGGAATCATCAATATTGCTAACACTTTTTTTGAACTAGATCATTGGCCTGCTCATTTCAAAACATCTATAACCATTGCCATACTAAAACCAAATAAAGCGTCATATGATTCCCCAAAGTTATTTAGGCCAATCATCCTTCTTAACACCTTGAGAAAACTCATCAAGAAAGTCATTGGTAAAAGGTTACAATTTCATATACTCTTAAACAATTTCATCTATCAGAGTCAATTGTGTGGCATCAAATTTAAGGCCACTTCTGATGCTGGTATCATGCTCACTCATTTTATTTGTATGAGATGGATTAGAAATTTGTCAACTAGTACTCTTGCTTTTGATATATCTCAAAATTTCCCTTCTCTCAATCATTGTTTGTTACCACATATTCTTGGGAAGGCAGGGTTTGATCCAAAAGTTGTTTGCTTCTTTTCAAACTATTTCATTAGTAGAAAAACTTGCTATTTCTAGAATAGTTTTTCTTTTTATTTCTTTAATGTTAATATTGGAGTGGGACAAGATTTTTCTCTTTCTCCTATTTTGTCTGCTCTTTATTTAGCTCCAATTCTTCACATTTTTGAAAACTATTTAAAAATCTTGAAGATTCTGGTTTCTATTTTATCTTTTGTTGATGATGGCCTTCTTATTACTCAAAGCAAAACTCTTTCTATTTCGAATTCTTTGATTTTTTGCAGCTATAACATTGCTTCCAATCTTCTAACAAAGTTTGGTCTCATCATAGAACAATCCAAGACAGAAGTGTTTCACCTTTCAAGGTTGATTGGAGCTTTCAACCCTCCTCCCCTTGATCTCTCTGCCCTTAGGAGTACTATCTTATACTCCAAAGAAACCTGGTGATACTTAGGATTCATTTTCAACAGGAAATTGTCTTTTTGCCAACATATTGATTTTTACATAAATAAGGTGATTTCAACAGTCAAGTGTATGAAGATACTTGGCAATTCAGTGTGAGATCTCATCTCTTATCAAAAGTGTCTCCTATACAGGTCTTGCATTCTTCTTATTGTACTATATGGCTTCTAAATGTGGTTTTACAACAAATCTCCACTATATTACCCACTGAAGATCTTGAGAAAAATGCAGAGAAGAGCAGCTCTTTGTATTCTTGGGGCATTTCAAACATTCCCATCATTTGGCATTGAGGCTATTACAGGCCTTATCCCTATTGCAAGCCTTATCCCTATATACCTTCACCTTAAGAAACTTAGTAGTAGATCTCAACTGAGAGCTCATGCTCTTCTGAACAACTACATCCTTTGATCATTACTGGAATCAAGGCCTAACATCATAAGTAATCCTTACTGTCTTTCTCTTGGTTTGCTTACAAAATGCCAACATGATATGATAAAAGGTCTGGTAGTCAACATAGACAATAGATTCAATGAAGTATTCCCTTCCTTTGATCCTCTTAACCTGGAGTTCACTCCAGGGTGTAGAATTATTGATTCTTTTTCTAGTCATTTTTCATTTCATTCCTTTAACAAACATAGTAATGAAAGTCTTATATTGTGTTCACACCAACTAGATGAAATGACAATCATATCTTCAGAAAATCTGTTACATGCTCTAGTTATCACTGACACTAGCATCAAGAATAATGTGGCTACATCCATAGCCCATGTCCATACTTGTAACAGACCTGTTGTCAAAACACTTCATTATGCAGTCAATGTTAATAGTATGGAAGCTGAACTCTTTGCCATTAGATGTGGTAGAAATCAAGCTACCAATTCCACAGGAATATCAAAAATTATTGTTATCATTGACTCAATACATGCTGTCAAAAAAATATTCAATTTGTTGTCACATCCATTTCAAACTCATTCAGTGTCTATCCTTTGTGAACTTCAAAAGTTCTTTGCTCTTAATCAAGACAATTCAATTGAATTTTGGGAATGTCCTAGTTGATACAACTGGTCTCTTCATAAAGTGGTTGACAAAGAAACAAAATCATTCAATCCTAGTTCTCTCTTCCTATGCAAATCATCTTAGAACTACAGTTGGAAAAAAGAATGTGACGAATTATCCAATACTTGGAAAATGACTTTCCAAGCTTCAGACTTGAAAGGATGGCACTTTCTGGACTTATACAATAATGACAACAATCTAATTGAACCTTCATATGTCAAAGGTAACTCTTGGCTAAAGTATTTTGGTCATTTTAACTCTTTGTGTGCAAGAGCATCAAGAGCAATTATGAATCATGCACTGATAGGTGAATACAGGTTGAGGTTCTTCTATCAGGAAAGCTTCAACTGTCCATGTGGTCTCTATCCTATTGAAATGAGATGACATATCTTATATGAATGTAGAAGGTATAATGAATATTAGAACCTAAGAAGGAATATGATATGTCATTTTATTCTTTTCTTAGAATTCAACCCTAATGCTTTTGCATTTGCAAATTTCATTAGATAGTCCTCATAGCACTCTATGTGATGAATACATTCATGTAGTTTTTATTTAGTTATTCTCCTTTTTGTACTTTTCCTTTTCTTTTCATTTCTTTTATCTTGTATCATGTAGTCTGTGTATCATGTATGTAGTTATGACATAGCTATCACAGTCTGCCATTGAGACCCTAAGTCCTTCCAGACTGCTCTAGACTTCTATTACATGACTTCAAAGTCACATGCTCTCCATCCGTTGTAGACTAATAATTACTACTGTTCTATATCTGTCCTAACCCTAACCCTACCAAAGTCTGTCCACACTTTTGTCTTATAACAAAGTAGACAGCTTAGACTTTATAACTGGATGTCATATGCAAGTCCACCTGCCCAGAAATAATGTCCCCACAGTAAAACCACCTCCAAATCATACAAGCTCACCTTCCACAGTGGCCACCTTTCTTGCAACATGTCTTATGGTAGTGCTGCAACTATCTGGGTATTCCATCTTCCATGGCAGAGATACTTCTATTCAACTCAGTCTTCCATGACAGAGCTACTCCTGTCAGTGTCCCAACACTGAAACCTCCGCTCGGGGTAATAGGAGTTTTACCACTGAAACTCTGAGCATCTCCTAAACTATCAGTTTGTATATAAGACTAGTAGTTACACTATAATTAGCTAGTCTGATAATCAACAAAGATAAACTCTTATTGAACTTGATCTCTGGTGTTCAATGGCGACACATCAATCAGTACTCACTCCCACTCAGACTTTCTTCCCTTCATCTGAAGTTGCGACCATGCAGTAGACAGATGGTGCAGTACATAAGCTGAAGCCAAGGTTGTTCCATAAGTCCGCTCATCTCCAAGTCTATTCTGCAGACTTCCATCCCAGTGTGAACCGCACCTGACACTGGAGTAGTTCTGTTCCAACAATCCAAAAGAGAACAACAAGTGGCATTCTTCTATATTCTTCAGCAAGTCTGTAAGGGAATTAGTCTTATATTGAGAAGCCATAAGTACACAAGAACTCTAATTGATATTTGGGTAACGTATTTTACTATTCCACTACTACTATATATACTATAGTAGGATGGTTCAAGCACATAATCTGTGTACCTGACTGATTAGTATCTACAACTATAATTAACTAAATAACTATAGTACTACTATAGTAAACTAGACAACAGAGATCAGGATAATTAGGAGCAGTTACTAGTCCATTAGGAGCTAATCTAGATAATGACCAGCCTAGGAGTGTAACTAGGCTCCCATAGAGTAGATCTGGGCTTATCCATTGCTGGTATCTCCTAACAAGATGTAAGCTAGGTAAAAAAAGTAACTTGCAATTTTGCAGATTGATGATACTAAGCATACTTTAACACTCCAATTCTAACAACAAACATGCGTTTTATTGTTTCAAGTAATATACTACATTGGTTAGTGAATAATTCTAACACATTATTAATCCTTTGTTTTGCCTTGTCCACTGGTCTTTACCATTATCTCAATGCAAGGGAAGCCAGCCAAATCGATGATATCAGGGGGTCCATGAATGTAGCACATGCTTGTAGTTTTGGTGAATCTGCTCCCTTCATGAGCACTTCAGTGGTCAGTTAAGCACGTTCATCTTCAGGGACAGCTTTATATGAATCGGAAAAACTTGACAAGTACTAATGTAGTGTTTGTTCTGGCGGCAACGGAGAACATTGCCAAAGTGGACTCTGAAGCAACTGGATATCATTGGGGTGAGCAGGAGGCGAAGGATATCTATGAGTATAAATCAAAGTGGGATCGTGAACATGTTGTGCGACGGGGGCAGAAGATGACATGACTGACATGCCCAAAGGAGGTAATGTCATTTGAGTAGACGAGCCTGCTAATGCCGGCAAAACCGTCTTTGGCGAAGACGCAGGATGTTTGCTCTTCCGTACACGAATGACGGGTGATCGTACTGCGAAACCAGAAAGACTCGCACGAAATCGTTTAGGAGAAGGTGGTGCTGGTGAACTTGGTGCCGTAGCGAAGGACGTAGCTGGAGACAAGAACGGCGAGTTAGGTGAAGACACAGGTAGGAACGCTGGTGGTGATGATGGGTGGGCAACATATGAAACATCAGGCGGTGATAATGGTGTGCCAATCGGAGGATCAAAGTGACCACCTAGGGACACGGGTGAAGAAACGAAGTGAGAATGACTCGGTGGTAAAGGCGTCGATGCTGCAAGAGGTGGAGAACCAAAATAATGATGCGGGGACGGAAAAGATGACCGATTAATGGAGGAACAAGGCAGTGAAGGCGTCCCGACAACATCTGGAGCTCGCGGTGTCGACTGTGAGGATAGAAGGAGATTCCGATAATCTGGTCTCAGCGTGGGTGTGGAATGAGGGATAGAAATAGCATGATTCCGAAATCCTTCTGCGGATGACTGAAGAACGGATTCAATGGAGGGAAGAGATGCAAAGTCGGAAGGAGGCGGGGTAATGGGCCAGTCACGTTCAAACCATGTACCGGGTATCAACGCAATCGGTAATAGCCAAGTTGCAGTAAGGGTAATTCCATGACCTTGGTCATAAGCTTTGATCATGCTCCAACTCCAGGAGATGAACGTGCCAATTGACCCAAGGAATGGTGCTATCTGCTGAATAAGAAGGAGAGTTGGACGGAGGGGAGTTGGGAGTGTATTGCTAGGAAGATTATTGAAAAACCATGTTAATGCGGTTGTGATCATTGCTGCACGCCGAGCTGCTTCTAGTTGCCTGTCGTCTAGGATATCGAGAACTGGAGGAGGAAGAAACCTTTGAAAGCTTGAGTACTTGAGCATGGAATCAAGGTATTGAACCCACATGCGGTAGCCCCACCACATACACTGGATAGAGAGTTTGTCTTTGGAAGGAACCCAAGCTCTCTGAGCTCGTAAATGCTGTTCATGTGTTCGAGGTGTCATGGGCGGTTCAGCCGGTGGGGGTGTGGACTGTGGAGGCTGCGTAAACCATGATGTAAAGATATTTGTCCATGACAAGGCAGGTGCAGATGGAGGTACTGGTATGGTTTTTGGTTTGCGTGTATCGGTGTGTTCCTCTTCCTCTTCTTCCTCAATGATTACTTCGGATTGTGCCAATTCGACGAGAGACCCCTGTACAGGAAGAAGAGGAGAATATACCATCACACTAGAGGGTTCATTGAATGTTTCTGGAACAACATTGTCACGAGTAATTGTTCGAGATGTCGGTGAACCCATTTCCTCGAGCGCCCTCCAGACACTAGTCCGGCGACCGTCGAGTGAACCGTTCATCAACACCGGACTGCTAAGAGCCTGGACAAGCTCTTGGTCATCAAGAGAAGCAGAAGGCAGCAGATGAAGATCAATCTGGCCTGACGTGGAGGATTCGGCAGCCGTAGAGGGCGCAGGAGTCGGGAGTTTATTGATGAGGGACTGTATTCGACGAGCAAGCGAAATTGGTTCTACTGGAGGAGTGTCTACAACCACAACATCTTGAACAGTGCTGGTAGTCGTTGAAGATTTTTTCAGTACGGATTTGAGCCAGGCTGGAACACCGTCAGGCATGGAGACTTCAGCACAGTTAACATAACATAAGAGCTCGCCATTATTATTATACGGCTGACGTAACCACACAAGGAAACTCGTACGATCTCTGGATTCTATCTATCTGTCGTCTCTTTCTCCGTTACTATGACCAACAAGGATTCTCGCCGTGCGAAATTCGAGCAAGTCTATGAGAGAATTGCTGATGAGCTCGTCAATGACCTGAGGCAACAAGGTATCTCCGAAGATGCGATCAGTTGGTACAGAAAGGTCCACATGGGTTTCTTGGTGTCAGGAGAATTCGAAATGCTCACATATCTGCCTAGAGCATGGACTATAACGTCCCCGGTGGTAAATTGAACCGGGGGTTGTCGGTCATTGATACGGTCGAGATCCTCAAGCGTCAACCACTCACTGACAATGAATACGTGAAAGCGGCAGTACTCGGGTGGTGTGTTGAACTGGTATGGATTCCGATCCCTGACTTCACTCCAGTCACTGACAAGTTTGAAAGCTTCAGGCCTATTTCCTTGTTTCAGATGATATCATGGACTCGTCGATCACTCGTCGCGACCAACCGTGCTGGTACCGCAACTCAGGTGTCGGCATGATCGCGATCAACGATGGGTTTTTGATCTGCTCCTCCATCTATCGTCTGATCAAGTTGTATTTCAAGCAAGATCCTTGTTATGTCGATCTTCTCGAACTTTTCCTCGAGACGACCAGGCAAACTGAGATCGGACAACTCATCGATCTTATCACTGCACCTGAACAAGTAAACCTGAGTAAATTTAGTCTTGAAAAGTGAGTCAAGGAGTTTGTACATCATCATGATGGTTGTATACTCAAGTTCACGATACTTCCAAGGCATTCCTTAATTGTCATCTGGAAAACCGCTTTCTATTCTTTCTACCTCCCCGTTGCGTCTGCAATGTATATGTGCGGTATTCCCCACACACCCATCCCATCCCTCGACCCCTCAGAACCAGCCAAAAATCCTTACGATATCGCGAAGTCTATCCTAATTCCTCTTGGGGAATACTTCCAAATTCAAGACGACTTTCTTGATTTCTCCGGAACCCCAGAACAAATCGGTAAAGTTGGAACCGATATCATTGATAACAAGTGTTCGTGGTGCATCAATACCGCCCTTTCATACGCGTCACCTGACCAGCGCAAGATTCTGGAGGAAAATTATGGAAAGAAACCAAGTGGTGGACCAAGTGAATTAGCGGTGAAGAAAGTGTTTGATGATGTCGGCATGAGGGAGAAATATGCAGAGTATGAGAAGACGACAGTGGAGGCTCTTAGACAGATGATTGCCAAGGTTCCAGAGGTCGAGGAGCCAAATACCTTAAGGAGGCAAGTGTTCGAGGATTACCTAGACAAGATTTATATGAGGAGCAAGTAGAATATATGTCTGCGATGTTAGCTCTGTATTGGAGTCTGCGTGTTCGTATTTCAGTCTGGCGTTTGCTCCTGTGCCTTCGTAGTTTTGGTATTTAGCCAAATACAGGACTCCATGATTAGGTAGTTTATTTTCATCTGAAACACTTTCCTGGGCATGTATTATAGCTTTCACAAGAGATATTTGCTATCTAAAGTATCCTAGATAATATCTAAAATCAATTATTGTTATCCTATTTATGTAGTTGGTCTATGGACCTACTACAGAGTCCTACTGTTAGAGGCATGAAGTTTGCATTTCAGGCTTCAGAAGGAACTTCAGATATTGTCTAAGTGTTAAACAGAGCATGTTAGGATGACTGGGTGAGGTCCACAAGATACACAGACTTTACAATCTCCAGGAAAGTCCTAAGTGAACAAAATGAAGTTCCCTGGAGACAACATCCATCCTAAATACCTAAATGGTCCATACCAATCAAGTGGAACATCAGGTAGAACATGTAAGAGAATCCAACTTTTCAAACTCTTCAGACTTCTCAACACCAAACCCCACCATCCTCCTCCTTACAGACTTCTCTCTCTCACAACATTGCTGAATCCCACTGCAGAACCCTCATACCTCCTCATCATATGCTGCCTGACTCTGTGCTAGTATACAGTCCTCCTAAAAGACCTCCAAGATTATTACTAGCTACTCCTTGTCAAATACCAAGTACACACTGCCTTTTTGGGTAATTGTCAGATTTGAAGACAATAGACTTGGTCTATTTTATTCTGTCTCATTTTCATTTTATTTATTTTCTTATTCAAGAATCTAGAATGAGAGTTTAGTATAACAGTTATATCACACATGACTGTTACACACTATCACAAGGTGTCACACATTGGTCACATGGTCACATGACACATAGAAGGGTGTAGAAGGTTCTGGCACAATGACATCATACAGCATCTTTACCACATATTTACCTTATAAATAATACATGTATTACAACTTAAACCTCAAAGTATTAAGATAAAAGAGGAACCTTGTTAACACAAGAGAACTTGATAGAGTTTCTAATACAATATATTTACCTTATATACACTAGCTAGTAGTCTGTACAAGACTAATACTAATCTACCCTAAAAACTATGTATTATCTATAAGGTCAACATATAATAAATATGTTGTATAACATTATTATTCTAGAACCTTCTATGTTCTTTCATATATTATAGGATTTTGTAACTGTGACTGTGATAGATGTGTGACAGTTACTTGTGATGTCACACTATACTCTAACTCTAGATCCAAAATAAGAAAATAAATAAAAATAAAAATAAAAATAAGACAGAGAAATAAGATAAACCAAGTTCATCATCTTCAACTCTAACATAGAGAAACTTTGCCATGGAAGAGTGAGTTTGATAGGAGTATCTCTACCATAAAAGACCAAATACTTGTAAGGTTTGGAATAAAGTATAATACTATTGTAGAGAATATGTTGTCAAAATAAGACTATTATAGAAGATGAGCTTTTGTCAGAGTTTTGAGTGAGATAACACTGTTGTTGTCATAGTATGCTTGAACTCTTATATTTTATTTTGATTTTATTTACCTTTTATCTATTTTCTTTGATTTTATTTTTCTTTTATTTCTTGAATAATAAGAGGCATGTGACCATGGTCACATGATGTGATGTCATAGATATAGAACATAGTAAAAGAAACTAGAACAATAATGTCAAGAGTATGGCTATAGCATATTTACCTTGTAGTAATAGTATAATAGACTCATAAACAACATATGTAGTTTAGGGTAGGGCTTATACTAGTAGTATATAGTATAGGAATACATCAGGGACTCCTTTTCAAGTTCTCTTGTGATCCCCACAAGATTCTTATCTTATAAGACTACTTAGTATATTATTGACTATTTTAATTAGTAGTTGCTACAATAGCTGAAGAGATAGGCTTTAATTATGTGGACTTAGTATATGACAAGATTGCAATAAACAGTAGGATATTTAGAATAGTAGCTACCTTTAGACAACCTTATCCTGTTCTCTCATATCAAAGTTGTGAATAATAAACTTGGTTTTATTTCTATTTTTTCTTTTCTTTTATTTTTCTTTTCTTTATTTTAAACTTAGGCAAAAAGTGTGATGTAACAGTCACACAAATCACAAAGGCATAGAACCTATCACAAGGTGGTTACATGTGTCACAGTCACAAGTCACACAATTATATAACACAGAAAAAGATAAAACAAATAATATTATACAGTATAACAATAGCATATTGGCCTTATAGAGTACACATGAACTTTAGAATAGGTTAGTTATAGTGTACACACAGACCATAGTTTGTAGTATATAAGATAGAATAGTTTGCACTTGGAACTCTATCAAGTTTTTTTGTGTTACTCAATATAAGAGTTGTCTTTTGTTCTTACTCAAGGTCTCAAGTTATAATATCTTAGATTTTTCTGAAAGTGGATTGATTATACTTGATTAGTATATTCTATAATACATACTCAGATTTTTCTAAAGATTACAAACTCTGTATAACCTCACAAACTTTGCTTAGTTACCCTAATAAAACATTGCTGACCTAATCTCAAAATAACTACACTAAGTGGTTAGATTTAGAATATTAATCAAATAGTAGCAAGCTTATTGGACTATAATTAAAAGAAAGAGTATGTTACAATTCAAGACTTAAAGTGTTAAGTGTTAGATATAGTTTACACTGGAAAGCAAAAGTTTATGGGTTTGGCTCAGAGATGTATAGAGTATAAAAACTCTATATGGTGAGCTTAGTAATGCACACTTTCCAGAACAACATTAGTTTTAGCTTATG
>Ga0157357_1000489_pt1 | contig 16937 bp, 18 predicted proteins | sample AttcapACBM1_FD_111485 | JGI IMG/M metagenome (GOLD analysis project Ga0157357, IMG submission 111485) | Fungus gardens microbial communities from leaf cutter ant in Botucatu, State of Sao Paulo, Brazil - Atta capiguara ACBM1 | ecosystem: Host-associated > Fungi > Mycelium > Unclassified ... | reverse complement strand
TGACATCACACTAACTCCTAACTCTAAGTCCAAAAATAAGAAACTAAAGAGAAAAGAAAATAGAAATAAGAAAATAAAATAAAATAAATCAAGTTCATTGTTTTTAATTCTAATAATAGCTCTTAGAGTAGAGGAGACATCACAATTGTTTCTATAAAGTCTTATATAGAGGGAATCAAGCTTAGTAATTTGAAAAGTAGAATTCTGATCACTAGAGATTTGAAAATCAATTATTCTCTTGTAGTTGGCAAAAAATGATATTAGATCAGACATCTTCATGAGAGTTTGCAAGTAGGTTCAAAGAATCTTAGTATTGGGTTGGTCATATATTAAAAAATTATCTAACAAAGTAGAGTTAAAAATAGTTGGTGTTTAGAAACTCAGAAAGTTTTTCTTGGCTATCTCATTTACATCAGTAGTCTGGGAAAGTATCAAAGTATTTAACATATCTTCAATATTGGAAACAGTATCAGGATAAGTAATAAGAGTGAGAGTTGATTTAATACAGATTTTCTAAAAAAGATAGCTAGTAAAACTAGTGAGTTTAAGAAAGATAGTAATAAAGTTAGCCATTGCTATTAATAAAGATGATTAGCATGAATTAGGAAGCAAATATAGCCAGTTAGAGTGTAAATGTTCAATCTAACTAATAATAAGCTATTTAGCATATATCAAGTATAAGAGAGATCTGTAAACATGAAGTGATCTAAAGATTAGCTTAATCCACACAAGTCTAGAAGTAGCAAAATATCAGCTTGCTAGTAAAGTCAGTCAAGCTCTTCTTATTGATAAAAAGTAGTCTAAAAAGTATTAACTAGAGATTAAGACAACTAAGGCTTATAATCTATTAGAGAATAAAATTTACAATAGTATTGTGCAGTGTAAACAACTAATGACTTACTAATAGTATTGGTTTGTTCTTGTAGAGAGCTAAAGTGTGAGTGATATAAAATATTACTAATATAATATTAAATAAAAAAGCAACATGTGTATATAGTATACAAGCTGTACTAATATATGTTGTGCATATGTGGTGCTGTGCATCATTACATTAGTCATACTATAATCAGCAATATAATTGTTTAGTAAGTGAAATGAGATGTTTTACAACACTTTTCAATAGTCAAAAGAGTTAGATTTTTTGCATATGAACTCAAGATATTAAAAATGTGGAAAAGTCTATACTTATCATATTGAGTTAAGAAAATATTGCTTAGGAAGCAGAAAAATCTTAGACTCTAGAAGATAAGGAAATAAATTACAATATCTTATTAAGTAACAAGAACAATTCTTTAAATAATCAGTATAGAAGGATTGGTGAGAGATTATTAGAGAAGTAGCTTGACTATACCAAGAATTCTACTAGAGCCATCCTAATGCTTTTAAAATCCCCACAATTTGGATATCTAGGAAGTTGTACAATGAGGTTGTGAGAATATAACCTTAAAGAGAGGTAATATTATAATTCAAGATATAAAACACAGATTATATCTAGAATAGCCATAGTGTGACTTACTCCTTAACCTTAGTCTGGTCACTAATAAATCCCATTCTTCCAAACACTAGACCCAAGGGGTTTTGTAACACAAGTGCCATCTATTTATATATAGCCTACATGTTGCTTACACATGTATTAACCTCAGTAGATACACTGTCATTAACTAGTTCAAGTTAGAATACTTGTCATATAAAGCTCATATCTTTGATTTCCACTAACAGTCTTTTTATTATTGGTAAGTGGTTGTCAGTTGTCCACACACAAGTGTTGGGCTGACAACTATGTTATTCAGTGACATCAACAAGTGTTTGGCAATAGAACTGACAAGGTTCTTTCTGATTATGGAATCACCAAGTTATACTGAAACTACATATTGCTTTCAGTTAAAGTAAGAGAAAGTAACCTGATCTTGACACTGGTATGTGATGAATACACCAGCTGATGATAAGTTAGCTGTATCACCAATGAATTAGCATTGGCAGTGGCTTCCTTGAAAAGTAGTATCAGTATATATTCAAAAGTGATGGGAAGGATTTTTTCCCTCTGTCTTTTTCTTCCATCCGATATGATACTCTCACGCCTTCGCACTACTGCCGGAATCCGGTCCTTTTCGGCAATGCCTATCGTTAACTCTTTTACTGGTGCTGTTGGAAACACTCCCCTCGTAAGCCGATTATCCCTTTTCTTTTGACCTAATTAATTTTGTGCTGCCGGTAGATATATTTGAAGGCGTTATCCGAGAAGACAGGGTACAAGATCTTTGGCAAAGCAGAGTTTCAGAATCCTGGAGGTAGTGTCAAAGACCGTGCGGCCCTCGGGTTGGTTCAGCATGCTGAAGAGCAAGGATTGTAAGTCTGGTTTATACGGTGACATGTTGCTGAAAGTACCAGTACTGATCATTACTAAGATTAAAGCCCGGAGGAACTGTTGTTGAAGGTACTGCCGGCAACACCGGTATTGGCCTTGCACATGTGTGTAGAGCTCGTGGATACAAATGTGTGATATACATGCCTAATACTCAAGTAGGTTAGCTCTGTTCCTGGGGAAACGTCTCACAAAGTGTGATTTTCAGAGCCAAGAGAAAATTGACCTTTTGCGTATGCTTGGTGCAGATGTACGACCTGTTCTTGCCGTTTCGTATGAGAATCCTGCAAATTACAATCACCAAGCAAAGGCATACGCTGAATATATAGAAAATGCCATCTGGACGAACCAGTTCGACAACATTGCAAACGCTCACGCTCATTATATCTCGACCGGACCAGAGATATGGGAGCAGACAGAAGGAGGAGATCTGGATGGTTTCACTTGCTCAACTGGGACTGGTGGTACCCTTGCTGGTGTTGGAAAATATCTCAAGGAAAAGAGCGGCGGGAAAGTTCAAGTTTGGTTGGCCGACCCTCCTGGTAGTGTCCTGGCCAGTTACATTCAGAGTGGTGGCAGATTAGTTGAAAGAACTGGTTCCTCCATCACGGAAGGTAATTACAAGCCTCACTCTTTCGTAGACAAATTCATGACTTGGGCTTAGGCATTGGGCAAGGTCGTGTCACGGAAAATCTTGCTACCTTCATAAAAGATATCGATGGTGCATTCACAATACCTGATGAGAAGTCCATTGTGATGCTTTATGAATTGCTCGATACGGAAGGGTTGTACGTGGGTGCAAGTTCTGCACTCAACGTCGTCGCTGCGCTAGAACTTGCTGAGAAGCTCGGAAAAGGTTAGTTCAATGTGTTTCCAACTGTCGAGTTTTTGGCCAACATCATGAATTCAGGTTCTAAAGTGGCAACAATCATTTGCGATGGAGCATATCGATACCAAAGTAGACTATTCTCTAAGAAATGGTTAGCATCTAAAGGATTAGAGGAAGTTATTCCACAACATCTTAAGAAATATGCTGTCTTGGATTAATGGACTATTATCATCGATAATATGTATCATATTGTCATGCAGCGTGAATTAGTGGCTGGGTATAGGGAATAATGAGTCTAGTAGAATAGGATTTCATGTGTGCTATGGCTGAGATTCACTCGGTGGCAGTTGTGTGTTGGCCTGTGTCGGAGGCGACGTCGCCTCTGACTGGGCTGTTGTGTTTGCAGCAACTTTCCGCTCAGCTTCCATGCGGAAGAGAGCTCGCTGAACTTTGGATTGTAGGTAATGTGATTGCGTTACAAGCTGCTCTTTTCTAGTTGGATGTTTCTTACTCCCTTCAGCTTTAGGTACGGGTGGGGAATTTGCTTTGAAAAGGTGTTCATAATTCTGAGGTGTAGTCCAATTTGAAACTATCCATTCCATCCTGTAGGCAGTATGACGTACCTTCATTATGATCTCCAAGTTATCATCCCGCTTCACATTGAGAATAAGCTGCGCCTCGTCCAGTGTCATTCGATGTTCTCGGGTCAAGCTGTCAGTGGCAGATCCGGAGTTCGCATTGTGGACCCCTGCTACATCACTCCCCATATTAGCCTGCGGCGAGTGCTTAGCATCTAGCACATCTCTGAGCGTGGCAAGTCGAATGACGAAGGCGAAAGCTTACTCCTGACGGCCTGTCGCCCGGCCTCGAGGAAGGCTTTCCCGAGGATACGAGAACCAGTCAAAAAAATCTGAATGACAGTTCTTGGTGACGACTAGGACATTTGTCAGTTTTTGCATTTGAGCAATATGACGAAGGGCAAACCATGAGAGATGCTGGAGAACACGGATATCTAAAAGCAATCTGAAAGCCCGGGTGCGTGAGAAATTCGAATTTTTTGGTCGTCCCCTTCCTTTTTCCAATGACATGCCTCACCACACTCATGAATTTTCTTTTTCTTCAAAAAAGCGCAAAGCGCAGCATAAATCCTCGTCTATATCGAAAAATAAATCCAAAATGTCATCGGATTCAAATGTCGATTCTGAAGGCGAATTTCATATCGTCAAGGCTTCTATCAGACTCTCTGTCCCTCCTATTTTTGCAAACAGCCCTCGTGCAGGTATAGAAGAGATGCTTGACTCCATGACCATGAGGTACATTTTATACCACATATTGTACCTTATCCAATAACAAATATTTCTTTTAGATACATTCATGCTCTTCGAGGTGTTGTCCTCTCTCACTCCTACCTATCATTCACAGACAACCGGGCAACAATTAAGGCCGACTGTCCTTTCCTGGTCTGCGATGTTGGGTTCGATGTGACTGTATGGAGTCCGAGGGTTGGCATGAAATTAGGTGCGTGATAAGCATGTTCCTGATTTCCCTCTTGGCTGATGCTTCTGCAGTTGGTAGAGTGAATCTCTGTTCACCTGACCATGTATCCCTCCTCATACATAAAACTTTCAATGCATCTATTCCCCGTAATCACATACCTGGAGACAAGTGGGAATTCCAGTATGGACTCCCCGAGAACGATCCGGAATTCGGTCCTGACGCACCAATGGAAGAAAAGAGATCAGAACAAGAGGGTGCAGGGAAATGGGTTAATCGACAAAGTGGTCAGAGACTGGGAGGGGAGCTCGGGGATCTTGAATTTACTGTTATAGGGTGCGTTATTGGCCCGGCTCTTGTTGCTTGTTTCGGGTCTCATGAGCAGCAAAGGCTAACAGTCGCAAACGAAATGCTTTCAATACAAGGTTCGATACAGCTAGATCCTTTCTCTCCTAAACACGCTATGCGGATGGACGCAACTAGGCAACCTGAGGAGACAGAAACGGAGGCCGATAAACTTGAGGACGAATCAGAGGAAGATGGTAGCAGCGACACTGACACGTTCAGGTCACTTGGTCGCAAAGCAGTTCAGGCAGCGACAGCTGACTTACAGTTGGAAAACTCACGGTCACAAGCAACGAGAAAGAAAAAACAGGAAGTTCAAAGGAAGGATGAGACCATCCTACCAAAAGGGAAGAAAGCCAGAAAATGAGATAGTTGCATTTCGGATAATAGAACAGATGAATCTTGACTGGAAGCGGTAAAAACGTAAGGCGCTACCAGGGTTCGAACCTGGGTTTCGGGAAATCACATTTCAGAATCCCGAGTGATAACCACTACACTATAGCGCCCCTCTCTAAATTTTTCATTAGTATAATGTGTTATATTTTTGTTAATACGAGGAAGGGACTAGCGATGAGGGATCAGAGCGATGACTACGAACCCGTCGCACATACTCATTGCCCGCAATTCGCGAGGCCCAAATAATCCGATTGCATCTCTCAGCTCTCCGACAGAAACACACACCGCGGCTTCTGGAATTTTCCGCTCGTCCGGCTCTCCGCCATGGGTCCTTCAAGGATACGAGTCAGACGATATCATTTCCGAGTTGAACATCGAGGAACCTGAGGAAGCCATAGTGCTTCATGAAACCTTTAAAAAGCATGCTAGATTTCCTGGAACAGTTAAAATTGTAGTTGAGAACACCACTTTCTGGTTTGTCGTTATATCTTATCCCCATAGCCTCATTATCGATTATCACACCATTCAGGACCCACAGAGAAGTCCTTTATTTTGCCTCTCCATTCTTTGAAGCTGTTCTGAGCGGTCACTGGTCTGAAACTGGAAGACCACTGTCTATGTCATCTGTTATCACCATCTCCCAGCCTCCTGTTGTTCCAGGAGACAAACCCGACTTAGAAGCTGAAATGACATTTGCACCAATGGATCTGGCTAGCAATCAAGTTGAACTTGATGGGTTGCTTGACTCCGATGGGGTAAGACTTAGTGAGAATGAGTACAGTGGTGCGGAGCGAAGTACCATCTCAAAATTTCAGGCGAGAGACGACAGTCTAGCCAAATTACAAGGATCAGGCTCAGTCCACAAGAAACTGGAAGACACGACTTCTGGTACTCGTAAACTCTCGGCAGCTCATGCAAAGGTCAGGAGAAGACTGAAAGATGGTCCTGACGCAGTGATAGTCCTGAAAGAGGAGAGGGTGAGCTGGGTCTTGGCTCACATATATGTTGTTCTGAGTCACTCGATCAGGCCAGCACCTTCCATGACTTCCTCAAATTTGTATATCCCCAGTGCGTTACTTGCTCTTTCAGCTTGAGTGTGTATTTATCTTAACTCAGCTTGGAATGTACTATTACTTGGAATAACGCTGAGAGCTTAATGAACATCTCCCATAAGCTTTGCGTTACATCACTTCAACAGGAGTGTCTCCAATTCCTGATCACACATGCGGCCGGCCGACCCATCAAAGCCATGCGGATAGCTGAGCTTTTTGAAGAGGAAGAACTCTATAGGGAAGCCAGCCGTTTCGTACTCGACAATCCTGGTGGGTGGTCCGAGTACGATCTCAGCACACTCAGTAAAGAAACACTGCTCAAGTTGGAGAAGAGGCATGTTTTTTATAGTCAAACCTCGAGATGTACTAACTTAAGTTTCAGACGAACATGGTTCCTTGAGCGTGTTCTCAAACTAGGCTTGACCCAGGTCAATAAAGAATATCAATGTGTAAGGTTATCCTGATTTCATCAAGCACTCAACTTCATCATTATTAGTGTGCTACTTGCCCGGATCCTCCGGTATGTGCACGCCTCTTGGATGAAAAATGGAGACAAGCATACGCAGCCGTCTTTCGTTTTGGTCCGCCCCAGCCCTCTATGGTTTTTCGATATCTCCGTCAGCTTGAAGGTGTCAGTCCTCCTCTTTCACTCACCCAAACCGCCTGTCAAACGAGTGCAAAGGCTTTCACTGCTACCCGTACGATAAAATTCCATACTCTGATTTGAGTCTGGCTGATGCAATTTTTAGTATTCGATCGTATGTTCTCCCTTGGCGTGAGGGCAGAAAATGTCCCTCTCAACGGGCGCATCACTGCTGCGGCAGTTGCAGGCGCAGCTACAGGACCACGCCGTCACTTTCTTTATTGTACTCTGAAGCCAGATGCCTCCAACAGACCGAGGAGGTCTCGAGAAGCGCTATAACCCTTGCTCAGCGACACACACATATAGCAAACCGGATGGAACTATTAAATGCTCATATCCTGATCGTCACGTTCTACGTAAATTGGGTCTGAAAAGTATAAATGAAGATGTTCAAAAGAGATGGAAATACAAGAGTAGGGAGAGACTTGTCGCGATAAATAACTATGAATACCTAACATTACACATGATATAGTCGAAAATGTATGAGATGTCCGAACGAAGTGAAATATAAAAATCCACAAATGGCTTACATACAAAACGTGGAATCGTCATGTAGCTCCTTTAAATAGCTGAGGAGTATGTTCAATAAGCCATTCAACAAAGAGAGCTCGCTGAGCCATGTCGCTGAATTCAGCCCCCGGATCTGGAGATCTGATAAGAGTAGCTGTATAATCGACTAAGTGTGGGTGAAGTGAGAGCAAACGGCAGTACTCACGCCCGAATACAACACCGAGGTTTCTAGCGTTCATCAAGTTCCTCTCGTTGCGTTCGTGTATACTGATCAGTCGTTCATAGGTTGACCAATCAAAATAGCTTATGAAGTACATACTGATAGAGGTGAATCATCAAGGAACGGAGCGTACAGTAATGTTCGCTGGGCAGCTGTTGGACAGTATTCGCCAATGTCCAATCTCTCACCGCTGGGTCTTTGATAGTGATACCTTGGACGAACTGTATGTACAACTCGTATGTAAGGAGTGGATTGGGTAAAGAACGGAAGTAATTTTTGAGGACAGATGTGACACTGCTGATGTCGTTGAATCTATCAGTGTCGAGTAAATCAAAGGTCGTATAATCGCCGCGCTCAAACAATTGTGTAATTAATCTTGATTGGCTAGCGCCCCCCGTTTTACGATAGATGCCTTCATAGTCTAGGGCTAAGATGCAGATCAGAATTATATCACAAAAACTATGAAATTTCGTCATACCGACTGCTTCAACTGCCTGAATGCACTTTTCAACAATGATTGGCACCTGACGATCATCACCCTGACTGTCTGCCTGCACCTGCTCAAACAAGTCTCGACCAAACATTGCAGGAACTAGGACAGCTGAATGAAGTACAGCCAATGACATATACATATATACGAACGACTTACTGGGGTGAGCTTGCGAGTCTTCCCTTAGATATTGGGTACAAGGGACGTGAACGGCGCCTGTGCAACGAGTATGAATTGACGCATGACAAACTGCCAGCCGTGGTCAAACTACGATCAAACTCAAAGATAAGCAGATCACATACTCGTGCAGCGAAGTTGGGAGCCCCACAACTTGTCTCCACATTGATCACAACGAGTGAATCTCAACACACTCACTTGCTGGAAGTTATGGTCCAGATGACCCTTATTTCGTTGCGAATCTTGTATTGGTGCGGGAATTATCTTCGGCTTATACGAACCAATCCACTTCAGTCTGCGCGGGGTACTGCTAGGCATGTCCGTGTCTTGTTTAGACGGCTTCATGAGCTTATCAGTATCTTCGTGAACAAGAGTTGATGATCCACTCGTCGATGCACTGAGAGAAGGTGCAGATTGGGTAGGTACATGGCTCAGGTTCCTAAGTTTTTCAAAGGAAGGTTGAGATGCAGGCTGGCTAAGGGTTGGCTTGGGAGGCGTTTCAGGAATGGCTTCCAATCGACGGGAATATATATTGTTGAGCTGTGCAAGTTCCTCATTGCGGGCATTAAGAGTTGTTGTCTCTTCGAGATATATATCCCTAACAGCGTGGAGTTCTGCAATCTCGCGTTTAAGCGTCTCTCGCTCCTCGGCGAGCGAACTCAGGTCCCCTTGATATTGCCTCCTGAGACCGTCGAGACGTTTCGTCAGAGACCGTCCAAGGTTTACTGCAGGTTTCTCGGGCGTCAGGCTGGAGGGAAAAGGAATGTGAGATAAGTAGAACGTTACTGGATGGCAGGATTGCGTACCTTTTCGTTGACGAGAGTTCTTCCATTTCTGCTAAGGTGATATCTCTCTCAAGCTTCAACCGGGATAGATCATGCTCTAGGCCAGATAGATCGTCATTCAACTCTTTAGACATTTGCTGCCTCAATTCGCGTCGACGATCTTCTCCAGACATCGCCGTTAATTTGGCAGCTTGACCGGATAGTAGGACGCGTAACCGAGTGATTTCCGCCTCTCTATCACGCCTGGCCTTCCATTCCCGGTCGTACTCTGCCTGAGCTACTAATACGCCGTCGATAAAGTTCTTGCTTGACCTCTGTGGTGTATGCTCAGTGCTCGAATCAAAGAACAATAACAGGAACCCCCACCTTCATTCCATCAAATTTCTCCTTGAGGTCATCACAGACTGTCTTTCTTGACTCCAGTGTCACAGCCACATTCTCGACAAAGTCAACGTCCAGCTGAATTTGCTTGACACCCTGTTCCCGAGAACCCTGGACAATCCCGTGTAATTGAGAGATCAGCCAGTTTTCGCTTGGGCCCAGTTCTGAGACGTGAAGGCCGTCGACCGATTGAGATGGTTCTCCCTCCACGTCATCTGGAGGAAGGTTGAGAATAGGCAATGGCTTGTCCTCTGATGAAGGCTTCTTACTTATTTCCGGTGGTCTATATAAGTAATTCAGATGAGTGAAGGTGACAACTCCATCAACATACATGCTGAGCGCCTGTCGCTCCTCTGGCAGTGATTCCAAGAGAGATTTTTGCAAGTGGATTTGTTTTGGTTCATCCGCTGTCGTGGCTTGAGGGATAACAGCTGTCAGATCTTTCTCAGATGACTCGCGTGACGCCTTCGGTGTAGAGGGACCATCAGGTTCTCGAAGGAGAGTGACCATTTGGTCCAAAGATTTTAATTTATTCCCTTGCACTGAGCTCAAAAGTTCAGCAAAATCTGCAGTGTTTAAGGAGAAACGGATAGGAGGAAGAGCAGGAGCGATGAAAGTTGCACGCGAAGTTCGCTCGACAGGTGAAGACTCTGATAAGTCATCCGAAGCCTCATGTTGGGATGGGATAGAAGCATCGAGATCCTCGCTCAAAACAGGCGAATGGGTATTCGAGTTGTCATTATCACCCGTGGGGGCTGGAGGCAGTGGATGATGCTCATCGAGCATGGGACCTCCATCTCCCAGAGCCTCAGAATCTGATCCATCTTCTATGCCGTGTGGTACATCTACTTGATGGTGCGGGGATGTAGATCTTGAGCTCACAGATGATCCCCGTCCCTCAATACTACGGTTTGACATTCTATTTCCATTGAGAGGATGCGATCGACTATCAACATTATCATTTTGCCTCGAGATTGCTGGACTCAGAGATCGTGACGGCTCTCTTGATCGATTAAGTAATAGTTTGAGATTTATTGTTTGATCCTCATTGTCCTCGGTAGCTATAGAAAATGATTCGGAACGGGATATTTCCTCTGTCGCAGCAAGGGAGTGGTAACTATCAGTGGAGTTTCCCTGAACGGTAGGACCGGGGGCCAGCCCTTGTCTACCAAAAGACTGAGTTTCTGATCTTGGGGACGCCTGACCACTGGGAGTTGATGGATGAAACGACGTATGATCTGAAAATGTGATGGAGATCGGAGACAGCATTGCATTGTCAGTTCCAGTGGGAAGGATTAAACCTGCATTAATGGAGCGTCTCTTTTCTGATCTTGGAGTGATAGCTAGGCCTTCAGATGTGCTCGGGCGAGCGTTGGGCCCAAGAGGAGGATCTCCTGATTTCTGAGCGAAAAAGGTCTGGAGAGGTTGAGCGCCATCATCATAACTTCGCCGCCTGGCTTCTCGGTTGCTACTAGAGACTTGATATTGGGAATTGTGGAGTCGCTCGTTCTCGTATGGTGATGGGGCAATGGTAACGGCCGGATGTACAGGTTTTCGGAGCTGCATATCCGATGATGAGTTGTCGGCGGTTTGTGATGGAATAGGTCGAGCGTCCTGTCCATTTGAGGACTGGAGGGGGCCTTTCGGCTTGACGGATGGCCGAGTAAATGCAGGATCCCTTGCTATGTTTGAGTGAGATGCTTCCTGCTGACCAACCGGATTGCTGTTTGACCTAGATGACGATGGGACCTGAACCGTCGACGGCTGGGATATATAAATTAATTTCTAGTGACTCGAAGAAATTAAACATACACTGCTATCCGGGGCGTGATTCCGTGGGTCACGATCCCTACTCTTTGAAGAGCTGCCACCGCCATGGCGCTCGCGCTCTGCCTTTTTCTGCGTATATTTTCTGATCTTGATCATACGTTCATTGTGACACTTCATACAATATATGCCCTGACTGGTTTTGGCGAAGATGAGCTCGTCTATCCGATTCTTGCATACTTTACATTTGAAGCAATGGGCGTGATAGGAATCGTCGCCAGTCATGATGGCTTCGTCAAGAATGGGAAGATGACAGACATTGCAATTGTAGGAACAGTTGGCACATATGGGTGAGCCATCAGAGAGTAGAAGGAGGTTGGTATCTGCGGTAACTTGATTACCGCATTTTGCACACTTGAAGCAGTCGACGTGGAAAAATGATTGGCTATAGATACGAAAAAGTTAGTTTCATGTTTTCTTTATCAGATGCATTAAAGATTTTAGTTAGCGCGTTGCAACCGCAAAACATCCGTGTTATAGTTATATTTATACTGTGGAGAATGCGAAAGGGAAACATAGTGGATGCTTAGAGAGACCCACCCAAAAGCTACCACAAGGCCGCCCTGCTCGCTGACAGCAGACTTCTTGCATCCGGGACACAGCCTGTCCTCGAGATCGAGGACATCCTGAAAATTGCGATTAGACTGTTGGATGTTGGAAATGGATTGCTCATCAACAGGGATTGTGACGGGGCTTGAGGTCATAGAAGCGAACATGCCGTGGTCGTTAGGCGAAGATCACACAACGGGGCGAGATGTGTATTGTGCCAGCGCCGAACAAGATAGCCTCGTATCCCAGGCAGTCAGCACAAGAGGCTAACTCAAACCTTGGGTATCCTAGAGCAGAAAGGACCGAAACGAGAGTGAAAAAGGATTGGGGTAAGTGGTAGGAAGCGGGCGTTTCAACGCGCATGTCACACTTGTTACAATTTCCCTGGTAGACAGACAAAATTATCAGCAGCAAACTGATTGATGACCAGATATAGTATAATCCACGTCACCATGTAAAAATGAATTTCTGGGCGCATGCTTGTCCTCTTCAGAGAATGAGAGGATAACCAGGGCGTCTTCACTCCGCTGAATTCTATTATCCAGAATAACCGCCATCAATCATTGCATCACCAAGTCATCATGATACCCAAATCGAGAAGCACCATCAGAAGATGGTCCGTGCGCGATTTTGTTTGCTTTAAGAGTAGAGTCCGTAGTTTTAACGGTTTTTCCCATCTCTTGTGCTCGGGCATGTACTGTCGCCAGTGAGGTCTTTACCGAGGCACAGTCTTTTGCTGATTGCAAATTACACATCCGAACCCGTCTGTTGGCTTCGGCCTTCAGCAATTTTTGGAAACCTTTCCTGAAAATTCAGGATTATTTAACAAGTAAATAGTTTATATTTTGGTTGAATAACAGTTTTTTTGTCTTTCACCTTCACCTTCATCTGTCTGAAATGGCTTTAATTACAATTTCCGGCTATCCTTGTTCTGGCAAAAGTCAACGTGCCTATGAACTGAAGCAGTATATGACTTCTAAGATACAGGAGCCATGTTTCCAAGGTTTATATCATTCTGTCCAAGTCATATCAGATGATGTGCTTGGTTTGCAAAGATCAGTGTATGATGGTATGTAGCCTGTATTTTCATTGATGATTTAATCATATATTTGTAGAAAGCTGCTCTGAAAAGCCAGCCAGAGGAACCTTCTTCACTGCTGTACAACGAGCCCTTGCTCTTGATAAAATTATTATTCTTGACTCTCTCAATTACATCAAGGGATTCCGCTATCAACTCTACTGTGCTGCAAGAGAGGCCAAATGTCGTGTTTGTACTGTATGCTCCATACTTAGTTTATCTCACAACTCGGCTGACCTTCGAGAGTAGGTTTATGTTATCACGAAACCTGACATCTGTCGAGAGTGGAACGATAATCGTCAAGACGAGCACAAGTACGCTCCGGAAACGTAGGAGTCCTCTGTCTTAGGTAGTTCCTCGCACTCAATGCATTTGCAGACTAGAAAATCTTTTTATGCGGTACGAGGAACCATCGTCGATGGTACGATGGGATGCGCCCCTGTTCATAGCACTGTGGACTGACGAGAGTTTGCCAAACGATGCGATCTGGGAGGCTATCACAAAAGGAATTATCAAGCCGCCCAATTCTGGAACACTCAATGTCTGTCTGTCTGTCCAACGTCCGATCACAGGATCCTAATGACTCATCATATTGATATCAATATGATCAGGTTGCGAAAGCCCCGTCCGATGCGCTTCAGGCTCTCGAGCACACAACGAGTGCGATGGTTTCAACAATTATAGCTGAACGCTCCGCGGGCCAATCCACTGGAGGACCTGTCAGCCTGGTGCTGAATGGAAGCGTCCAAGTCACGGTCATCCTGCCGGAACGTAGTATCACGTTGTCCGAGCTGCAGCGGATGAAGCGACAGTTCGTGAATATTAACAGGAAGTCCATTATCTTGGGTACGACGGAGAAGGGCGCCGTAGATTGGGAGGAGGCGAGCATTGCAGGCAAGTTTGCTCGGTATTTAGAGGAGAATGTGAGGCAATAAAAGTAGACAATAATAAAACAGAACCAAACATGGACCAGTAGCGCCCTTGCTGCAATTAATTAATTACTTTTGTCTCTTGCTTCCTTCCACAGGATACGATAGACAACTTCCCATACCTAGTTATTAAAGTGCCGGTCGTTCGCCAGTCCACTTTGCTTGTTCCCTGTCTACCAGCATGCCTCTACCTCATGATGGCATAATTCATCTCACAGGCTACTCCAGGCCTGGAGAAACCGCCCAGTCATGCCCAAAACAGGCCATGATCATCCGCATGTCTGACAAGACTCTCGATCTACTCGAATCCATGCCACCGCTTCATTTCGAATTTTCAGATAACCCGGTATGCCTGCCCGACTTGCCTGCCCCTCCGCTACCAGTTCTCACTATTGTCCAGGGCTTGACCATTGGCGATACATTTTTTCCTGTGACATCTGTTCAGGAGTCTTCACCCCATGATTTATATCTTCGCACCTCTTCGGCTTCCAAGCGTAATGTGCCACTCAAGCTCTACGCCAATATCACTGGCAAATTTGCTGTTGAGCGTCAACTCGACGATCGCATAACAGACAAAGTTCGCGCGAGCGCTGCAGATGCTCAAAACCAGCGTGCTGGACATACTACCATTTTTCTGAAAACGCCCACCGACCTTCCGTCATCTAATGGCAAGAAGAATAAGGATGCTACAATGTTCCGAAAACCTGTCAGACCAACCGATCAGCCTCGCAAGCCAGCTCCAGCTGCCTCTACTGCCAGCTCGTCCAGTGGTGCATCTCAGGTGTCTCTTCAGTCGCAGAGGAGTAAAGAGGCTCTCCAGGACATACGCAACCGGATGATACGCTGCATTGCTGCCGCTCAACGCACTTCAGAACAAGTTGTCAAGCTCGTTGGTGGGAATGACTCTAGCGCGGCCATGAAACGTGATATACTTGATTTACTTGATGAGGTACGGGATATCAGCTATTTTCTCATAAACATGCTCATGCAACTGCAGATCGCGGAACCTGTGCCCTTGCCAAATAATTCTAAGGCTCAGAAAAGTTACCGTCTCAAAGTCACATCATGGCTCGAAATCCGTCCTTACGAGATTCCGGGGCTGTCAGAATCCGAACGTACGAACATGGCAAGATCTGCCAAACTTGCACTCCGTGCTCTCAAGATTCCAGAGTCTGACCCTGCCTGGAGCTATGTTCAGTACCGGAATCCAAATGGTGGTGTCTCCTCTGGTCTTGCTGTCAAACGTCGTGCTGACCGAATTGGTTCATCTAAAGTCGGACAGAGTTCTGAACCGCCTAAACGAGGGCTTATGTCTACTTCAGCAAAGAGGGTCGCGAAACCAAAGGATACCAGTGATTACACAAATCTCGAGCCCCCGACCTCGCGGCCTCTTACGAGCAGTAGCATCCGAGATGATGAGCCCACAAGATCGCTATCATCTAAACTTTCAGTGACTCGACGACCTGGTTCGGGATTCAAAGCTAAGCAGCCAACTCCCACCGAGGCCCGTGAGTTTGCAAATGGCCGTAGCCCAGTCATCAACGGGAAGGCAGTTCTGGGAGAACCATCGAACGCCACATCAGGCACTCGTCGTTCTCAAAATTCGAGCTCCTCGCAAGCCTCTGATAAGAAGTCTAAGAAGATAGAAGAACTGCGGCATGACGAGGCTGCTGCTTCAGACTCCGAGCGACCAGAGCAGATGAGAGAGCAACACAGGGCCCTGAAGGCTAAAGAAGACAGGGAGCAAGACAAAAGGGCGGGAGAAACAGGAGAACAGGAAAAGGATAAGAGGGAGAGAGGGAGAGAGAGAGAAGAACGAGAAAGAAACAAGAGAGAGGAAAGAGAAGGGAACAAAAGAGATCGTGGTGCTGAGCGCGACAGAGAAAGGGAAAAAGATCGTGAGAGAGATAGGATGGACAGGGAGAGATCAAAGAGACGAGAAGCTGAGGTCGAGAGTGATAGAGAATTTGAGCGGTCCAGGAAGAAGGTTCGAGATCATGAATGGTCACAAGGGCGAGAAGAAGGGGAACATACGGACGATGGCCATCGTCTATCTAAGCGGAAGATACCTGATGACGGTTATGAATCTTCTCGATCCGGTATGAAGAAACGTAAGATGGAATCACATCCGGCTAGAAGTACGAAGCCTAGAGATTTCAGCTTGCCAAAGAAACTTGAAGTTGATTTACCACCTTCGCGACCTAAAGTCACCAGGAAAGAATCACCGTTGCCTCCACCCAAAGTTTCCAAAGAACCAACATTACCCAAGATCAAAAAAGGACCCATTAGTAAAACGTCTATTCTTCCCGCCAAGACGCCATCTTCTTCGGTATCGTCAAACCAGACGCCCAACAAATTGAAGTCGAAGCGGCGCCGTCCGGAGGACATTTACACGTCAAGTGAGGACGAAGGAGAAATTCGACCTGTCAAACGCGAACCTGTCCCTACCAGTATACCCGCCCCCAACGATAAACACTGTGACGAGGGGTCTTTTCAATCTCGTTCACAGACTTCTAAACCCCTAGTTACCCATGACTATGCGGCTCTTCGAGCCCAGTACGATAATTCTTATCTTCCTTATCTGAGTAACTTCCAGAGGTTGATGAAACAGAAGTCCATGATTCGCGATCTTCTCAAAAAGATGGAACAAGACAACACTGAAAGCGTCACTGAATCAGACGGAGATGGCGACTTACTAGACCTTGAGGAATTGAAGAAATTAACCTCGGAGTACCAGAATCAGCATGAGGATTTAGAGAAGATTCAACAGATTTTCTCGAGACGAGATGAGTGACCAGTGGTTGGTAGGCTTAGAAGACAAACTACTTGCAAATGCATGTGTATCATTATTTTCGACTACCGAGACTTGG
>Ga0157357_1000487_pt1 | contig 16953 bp, 18 predicted proteins | sample AttcapACBM1_FD_111485 | JGI IMG/M metagenome (GOLD analysis project Ga0157357, IMG submission 111485) | Fungus gardens microbial communities from leaf cutter ant in Botucatu, State of Sao Paulo, Brazil - Atta capiguara ACBM1 | ecosystem: Host-associated > Fungi > Mycelium > Unclassified ... | reverse complement strand
TGATCTTGTCACTATAACCCTAACCCTAGTTCTAAAAATAGAAAATAGATCAAAAATGAAAGAAAATAAAATAAAAAATGAAAAGGAGAAATAAAAAATTAAGTCCACCTTCAGCGATTCTGACAACTATAGTTATTTAGTTAATTATAGTTGTAGGTATTGATTACTCAAGTGTACAGACCATATACTTGGATCATCTTACTATAATATATATAATAGTAGTATAACAGTAAAATACCTTACCTAAATATTATCTGAAGTTTCTGGATACTTATGACTTCTCAAATAAGACTAATCCTCTTATACAAGGCTTTTCTGGCTTTTCTTTTCACTGTCTTTGTGCTTTCTTCTCTGTATACTATTTCTTTTTCTTCTTATGCTATCTTTATTCAGCTTCCTTCTTTGTTTTAACCTCTATTATTAGTCAGCCCTTTTTAGCTACTCTTACTTCACATTGTATCTTTACTACCTCTCTTAAGCAAGCTATGAGAGCCTGCTTCTTAGTATGTCAATATTTACTCTCTTCTTTTTCCTTTTAACATGCTAGAATCTTGTTATATGTCAAGTCCACCTATTCTAAAGATATGTCTCTGAAGCAATACTATTATTACAATATCTATAAAATAAGCACATTTTTCATAATAGCTATCCTTTTTGTAATACATCTCCATGGTGATAATACATCAATCTGGATATCTAGTCTTCTATGATGAGGATACTCTTATTGAACTAGGTCTTCCATAGCAGGGTTCTTTTATCTTACTGTTAGTGTCTCACCACTGAAACCTCTACTCAGAGCAATACACTGAAACCCTGAGTATCTCCTATATATCCAACTTGTATATAAGACTAGTAGTTATACTATAATTTGCTAGTCTAATAATCAATGAAGATAACTCTTATTAAACTTGATCTCCAGTGTTCAATAGCAATGTACTAAATCAGTACTCACTTCTATCTTGGACTTCATATATTTATCCAAAGTTGCAACCACATAGCAGACAGACAGTGCAGTATATAAGCTGAAGCCAAGGTTATTCTAACAAGTTTGTATCACTGAGCTTATTTCATGAAGTTTATATACTCTATGCATTTCCAAGCCAAACCCCATAGGCTTTTACCTCCTGGTGTGAGCTGCGCCTAACAAATCTTAGCCCCTATATTTGAGAAGGTTGAAGATTTATTTGAGAATTTGTAGAAAGACACAGTAATAAGAAAAGAAGAAGTAATTTTTTCTCTTTTATATTGACTTATAATATAATTATATGTTCTCCAGGTAAACTTAATGAACTTCAAAGGCTTAGGTCTAAGAGAGGAATACTGCTATATGTTAAAGTTCAACTCTGCAAATAACTTGTCTTTTATAATAGTGTTATCCCTCTTCTAACTATATAAATAACTTGTTCTCTGTAGTAATGTTATTTCTCTTCACACCTCAAGAATATCCAGTCTTTCATAACAGAGATTACTCTTATTCCAAATCTTGTACTCAGTCAGTATTTCTCCATAATTAATTCAATCAAATATCTGTCTAGCTTAGAGCCAGGCTCAGACACTAACCTCACTTAATATGAACAATTGCTAAACTATATAGAAATAGTACTACTCAAGCTTCCAAGTGTTTTCTTATCACTATTAATATTAAACTCCAGTGTTAAAATAACACATATCTTTTTATTGAACTTTGTTTCAACTTCTATAGTTGTAATCAAGTGGCATATTATATAAGCTGAAGCCAAGGTTGTTTTGAAAAGCCTATAGCTATACATAGTTTGATAAGTTCTCATACTCATTGAACTTTGCTAATCTCACAAACTTTCATTCTCAAGTATAAATCACATCTGACAAGTAGAAGTCATTTCTCAGAAAGAACAAATTTTCTGAGTCAAAATAGTTAGTAGATAGTATATGAAGAATTGACACTCTTTATTAATAACAAGTCTAGGATTGATGTCTTTAAGAATCTAGAGCATGGACATATGAAATACTTGGAATTACAACACTGCTAGCTTAGAGATGCAATATAGTATTTTCTTATTACTCCAGTATATATTCTAACTATTAAATAAATATTCCACTTATTCATACTTATGCTGCAATTAACACAGCATAACTAAGTAATAATGTATAATACTCACAATAAGTTACTCAGGTGTTATTCTATTTATATAACTATATCAGCATAGTCTGTAAGAGAACTCTCTGCTTTGTCTGAATTTGAGTCTGTAGTATCTGTCAAAGCCTAAGTTAACTCTACAGTTATCTTATTTCCTAAACCATATAGTGATATTTCTACAACAACATCATCAGACCACTACTATTGTGACAACCACTACTAATCAAAACAAGTGCATTTAAGTAGTTTTTTTATAGAATAAAAGTCTCATGGGGATCATAAGAAAACTTGACAAGGAGTCCCCAATGTATTCCTACACTATATATACTACATTACAAGTCCTATCCTAAACTACATGTATCATCTATAAGTCTACCATATCATTACTACAAGACAAACATGTTGCAGCCATATTCTTAATATTATTGTTCTAGTTCCTTCTACTATTTTCCAGATCTATAACATCACATCATATGACATATCATGTGACTGCCTCTTCATTGCCCATTGCCTAAGAAACAAAAGAAAAAGAAAAGAAAAAAAGAAATCAAATCAAAGAAAATAGATAAAAGAAAAAGAAAAGAAAAAGAAAATATAAGAGTTTAAGTATACCATAACACCTGCTCACCTCTTTGCAACCATTGACCTACCTATTTTAGCTACTAACCAATGAACACTGGCAACATTTTATTAAAGTTTCTAACCATATAGCTTTATCATTCTGTAGTTAAAATACCAAATATTCTGTCTGATGTTCTGCTTAATTGGTATAGACTTACAGATACTTAGAGTAGCTGTCATCTCTAAAAAACTCCATTCTATTCTCTTAAGATTTCCCTGGAGATGAGTCATATACCTAGTCATCTAAACAATACAACTTAGAATTTTCCTGGAGTTATAATCTCTATTATATTACCACAGCCTTTGTCTAGTTGCTTTAACATAGCCTACATATTGCTTATATACCTTATACATATCACTTTTTATTTAGCATTAATATTAGTAATACACATATTTTGTAAGTATATAAATCTTAGTAAATACACTGTCATTAACTTGTTTAAGTTTCTTTACTTATCTTACATCACTCATTCTTAAGCTTTCTACTATTAGACACAGTTCACACCTTGTTATCTGAGATCCAATAATAATCTCTTAAAAGTTTAAATAAGTTAAATAAGCATTATTTGAGAATATAGAAGATAGAAGTTAGAATAATCTTTGGCTTTAGCTTATGTACTACATTTCTATGAGTTGTAGTGGCTGCCTATTTCAGATAAGTTATTTAGAACATGACTAGCAGATAAGTCCACTGAGAGATAGGAGGTGTATTGTTACTAATATCAGAAGTAGTAATAATTTTAATTGATTTTCAGGATGAGATTTATAGTGTAAACTACTAGCTCATGTACTATTTATGGAGTTGATGAGAGTTTAGTAAGAACATCTGAGGTGAAATGGAGATATTTGATCCATATTAGAAGAGGTCAGAGAGTGTGGACAAGGAAAGTTGGCATTATTTATGAGTTGAGACAAATATGGCTAGATTGGTATATAATATCTACATAACAAGTCTTACTATTAATAAGTAGTTATTAGTTGTTCACACTGTACTATACTACTATACACTTTGTTTTTTCTAATACTAACTTGTGAAAATATGACTGATTTATTGACTAAAGCTATATAATCTCAAGTAATTGAATTTGTAGTTTCTAAGCTTATTCTAATATCTTAGGTTCACTTTCTCTTCTTTATTTTGTGGACTTACTAGATCAAGAAAATATGTTAGATATACTCTGTTCAGTGTTATAGAACGCTTTGGACACTAACAATTTTCTTTTCTTTTCTTTTCTTTTTCTGATTTTATATGGATTTTGTTTTTCTTTTCTTTTCTTTTCTTTTGGATGATGAAGAGGCACGTGACATGGTAGTCACATTACATGTCACATGATGTGACGTCATAGGCCTAGAACATGGTGGAAGGATCTGGAAGATGATGTTAGGGCACATGTATACAACATGATGGCCTTGAGTAAGATGTAAGGCAGATATGAGAATCAAGCATGGACATGAGGGCAGGTTTAATTATTGTTAGCACAGACCACATGTAAAACATATATATAGGACTCTAATTTAGCAGAGACTCCTTGTTGAGTTCTCTTGTGAACTTTCCACTTTATATTAATCTTAAGAGATTTGCTGCCTTGTGTTGTTATTGGACTTTGTGTCTAGTGGTTGCCATAACATTCAGTCCTATTATAGTTAATGCCGTTGTAAAACATCCTGCTTATAGATACTCATGTTACAATCAATGGCATAACTAAGAGATAATACATAGTACTTATAACAAGTTGGATATGTATCATCTATTTATCTAGATATATTAGCACAGTCTATATGCTACTTCCACATATTGCTCCTTATATTAGTAATATATGTTTTGTAGGTATATAAATCTCAGTAGTTATTATATCCCATTCTGGCCACATTCATCCTAATCTACAGATAACATCTTTTTCTTCATCTGCACTTCCCAACCTTTTCTAATATAGATCAACTGTATCTATTTCACCTTAGATGTCCTTGCTAGATCTTTGCCAACTCCATAGATTTTCATCTTTGATATCTGAGGATTACCAATATCCAGAGTAATCTGCTTAGCAGTTTCTATTCTAGATAACTATCCTAAGTAGTATACTTAGTATGTAAACTGGTAGTTTACATTGTAATAGTTTATCCTGAAAATCAACTAAAACTAGCACTAACTTCTAGTGTTGGTAACAACATACCTTTCAGTGACATTGATCTCTTAAGTTGTAAGAGGACTTGATATGACTCATAGAGGTGTAACACATAAGCTGGAGCCAAAAGTCATTTCAATCTCCATCTTCTATATTCTCAAATAGTGTATAAAATGACTTATTTGAACTTTTAAGAAACCTCATCAGATCTCAGATAATGAGGTGTGAATCATGTTTAACAGTAGTGCCAGATATAGTCTACACTTAGAAGCAAAAGTCCATGGGGTTGTGTTGGAGTTGTACCAAGTATGAGAACTTGTACAAAAAGCAAGGAGCTATGGACTTTGCAAACAACCTTGGCTTTTATGTGCTATGCTGTCTGTCTGCTGCAGAGTTGCAACTTCAGAAGGATGAATGGAGTTCAAGAAGGTGAGTTCTGATAAGATAAGTATGTTGCCATAACACTGGAGTTTAGTGTTAACAATGTTTGATTATCAGACTAAAGATTACAAGATATCTGCCAGTTCTTAAATACTAAGTAATATAAGAGGAGAACTCAGGTGTTTCATAGTACAGTCTAAGCAGATGTTTCAGTGGTGAGACACTGATAGGGGTTTGGAAAAGAGGAAAACTCTACCATGGAAGACTAAGTCTAGAAAAAAGTATTAATAGGATTGGCATATGACAAGTAGATACACTGTTGTTAATCAGTTCAAGTAATACTACTCATCTTTATATTGCTCATACTATCAAGCTCTCTACACAAAACTTACTATTGGTAAGTGGTCATCATTTGTCCATACTGCACCATGTATGCATTATGTTCTTCCAACAGATGCAGACTTAATTATAACTTGCTTAGTCATTATCTACAACTACCTGTGGTTTTGACTTCTAGTCATTTATAGTTGTCTACAGTTTACTGGGTGACTCCTGAGCTATTGGTTTTTAAGGTTGCTAGGACCTCTTATTCACCACCTGCATGCTGACTTTTCTCTCAACTACTAGTAGTCCTTCTAGCCAATTATGATATATAGTCACTTGCATATCGGAAGATTCTAAGTTTCAACTCTTTGAGTACTTATGAGGTCCTCTCATTATCATCAGCTTCAGTGATCCATGATTTATGCACTAAATATGAATTGCGCACTGGACATCTGTGAAGATATAAAATTAGCGGCTCACGTGTCGGTGAGAATACAATTGATAGAGCGGCCTCTAAATACTTACTAGTTTTTCCCCAGGCTCTTTCTCGCCTCCTTTCCTTGTCACTCTTTTGCAATTTGGATTGGACGTATCTAGACCTTGGCGCTTGTTCGGCTCCTCAACATGTTGCCTTGGAAGTTGATCCTGGGTTCTGGTGCCCTCTCTCCATTGATTGGCCTTGCCAAGGGGGAGGTCACCGTTTATTATTTGCCGGGCCAAAATCCTTTCCAAACGACGACTGCCGCCGCCGCCAACTATACAGGTGCTGCAGCCTATAATCCAACCATTCTCACGCCTCCTCCTGTACCCAGTGACCTCGCTACGAGTTTTCCGATCCAACTTGTGAATGGCGGTACCCCGGGCGTCTCAATTCCACAGACGGGGCAGTTCTTTGGCTTCTCCATAGAAATGTCTGTCGTCAATCAAGTTCGTGAGTAATACTTTTCTTGGTCATCTTTTTTGTATTAATGAGACCTGGCAAGTTGGTAAAAATTCGTGAGGGTTCATCTCGTGTAGTTCGTTAGTCTCAAGCCTAATATAACCTAGATCGTTCGTTCAAGTTCCCTTCCTTAATTTAATGGCAAACATTGCCCAACGCGCCGGAGGTGTTCGAATCCGAATCGGCGGTAATACCCAGGAGACGGCGGTTTTGGTTGCTAGCACTCCAGACGGTCGAATTTTGGAAAAGAATTTAACCGGAGTAACAAACCCGGTGCGTAATCTTGAAGTGATCCAATACAGGTCTTACCGAATGCCAGACACAAACACCACCCCTGGAAATTACTCCAGGGTTTTTGTATTTGATGTCTAACGTTTCTTCTCTCGTTAATGTTCACTGGTTCATTGGTGAGAAATGTCCTGTATCTTCCATTGTCAAAGACTGAGTGAGACCCTGCTCAAGGTATACCATTTTTTGACCTCACTAACCCGAATCTCGATTTGGCGCTAGCAGGACAACAGATTCTTGGAGAAAGCTTAATAGGGATTCAGGTTGGAAACGAGCCTGACCTCTACGTCTCTCACGGCCATCGTCCTGAAGGTTACGATGCCTTTAGTTATACAGATGAATTTGGTACCATTGTAAATGCCATGCAGAACGATCCGAACGAGGCCAATAATCGCGATCTTCTCATTGGTCCTAACATTGCCACCAAATGGACTCCAGAGCAAGTCTGGGACACCGGATTTGTCAACCTCTATTCTCAGAATCTTGTAAGTCTTGCAGTTGAAAGGTAAGTCTTCTGTTTCAAGATGTACAATCGTTGAAGATGCCTTTGCTAGATACCCATCGGATAACTGTTTCGCTCAGTACGGCACAGGAACTCCAAGGGATCCACAGACGATGTTTCCGACTTACCTTACTCATCAATCTGGCCAGCATATCGTTTCATCTTATCTTAATTCAACCAGCTATGCTCAGACAGTAGGAAAACCATTTGTAATGTTCGAAACGAATACGGCTTCTTGTGGAGGCTTCCCTGGCGTCTCCGACTCGTTTGGTGCTGCCTTGTGGGCTTTGGATTACGCCTTGACCATGGCTTACAGCAATTTCACTGGAGCACTCTTCCACGTCGGTGGTCAGAACGTGTATTATAACGTGTGTTGTCAAATATCTTCGAAGAGTCTAGTCTACTGAACATCTTTCAATGTACAGCCCTTCACTCGTGAGTCGAGATCCCATACTTTGAATTATGCAATCAATTCTGAGCGACCTTCTCAGCTCCTCCTACTAACCAGTCTGAATTCCACCAGTGGACCATTGGACCAGTCTATTATTCTGCGCTCATCATGGCCGAAGTCCTTGGCTCTTCGAACCAATCTCAGGTTCTTGACCTTCAAGCTAACAATGGATATGAATATACCCCTGCATTTGGCATCTACGAAAATGGCAACCCAGTCCGTGTTGTCCTTATCAACTTCGTCAGCGACCCCTCGGGTAACAGCGACTTGACAGTCGCCCTTTCTGTCGGTGGGGGACAGACTGGTCAGCCAAGCGCTACACCTTCCTCGGTCCAAGTCAAGTGTGTACTCAATTGTTATTTTTATGATAGCCGACTGATCACTCCTAGGTATCTCCGTGCGAGCTCTGTGTCCCAGAAGGGCAACTTCACCTGGGCCAATCAGGTATGTCGGCTATGTCACCTCTCACTGCATATCACTTGCTAACTTACTCTTGTTGTTTAGACTTTCGGTGATATTTTCGGATCGGACGGTCGTCCCATGGGCACAGAAGAGATCGTCACTATTCAGTGTGATCAAACTGCTGGCGTCTGCAACATTCCGGTCTATGCACCTTCTGCCGCCGTCGTCTTCCTCAGCAGCAGTGCGCTCACCGAGAACGATGGTGCACCATCAACGACCTTTGCGACTACCTCTCGGACCAAGCTTTACAATACTATCACGATTGACCCTTCAGTGCTGGCAACTTCGAATGGTCATTGGGGAATCTTGGAGTTAGGGAGCACAAGTCAGGGAAGTGTCAGCACTGGCAGTAACTTGCGGCCGCACGTCCTTGCTCTGAGTACTGTTCTCACTCTTGTGCTCGGTGCGGTCGTGTTGCTTGGAAGGTGATGAACAATTAAGTACTCTTTCAAAATTATGCTGCCACACGACGTAGATGGTGATGACGTACAAGCCTTGTCGGACTTTCTTTTTTCTCGTTCCTCATTCCTCGCTGTCCTGTATATTCTCTCGCTGTGATAGTTACTCAGGAAGTTACTCAGGACTTGGCTGCACTAGATCAAAGTTGGGATATATGGATTCTTGTCTTGCTTATGGATAGTCACAAGTATTTTATGATATTTATAGCGAAACATCTGTCATTTACTATGAATTTTTCCGTCCTATCGTAGTACATCTATGAACGCTGCCATTTTAAGAACCGACGGACTTTGAACATTGTCGGAACATTGTCGGAACACGGCTTGGCAGCATTGAACTACGCGATCAGCATCCATTCTAGACTCTTATCCAAACTTCTCCACAATGTCCGCCGACGGTGTATGCGCTTTTCTCGCGATTTACAACACGCTTTGACGGCACAACAATCAGGAAATCAATGTGGCAATTGTTGCGGCAGCGACGGATCCAATATCCGGGGACGGTCGGAGCTTGGCAGAGCTCTATGCGCTAGTCTGCGAAGCAGGCGTCGCTGACACTCTTGTACGAGGATCTTGTTGTCTCTTGCTGAGAGCAACAGAAAATCAAATAGGCTTTGTCTACACAGGATGTGTTGAACATTCTCTCCGTACTCTTACCTATCAAGGATCCCGCTGCAAGGGACTTGATCGCAATAATGGGAAAGCGGTCTTCTGCGAAAGAAGTCGTGATGGTAGTCCAGGAAGAAGTGGAGAAAATCATTGAGCAGGCTATGAATGATGAGGACAATGAGGACCATACCAATGCAACTGCTGTTGAAAAAACGAGTTGGGTCGAGAGATTGTTGGAATTGGTGGACCTGTATCATGCAGGTTCGTTTTGTCTCCTGGGTTTTACATGAGTCCTGATTTGAAACGAGTCTAGCAATTCCAAGATTGAAATTGAGGAAGAAAGCAGCGTCGGAGATGTTGAAGCCGCTTTTATTTGACTTGCAACGCGCGATGGATACGGTTTCATGCAAAACGAGAGCAATGGAAGCAAGAGCTCTAATGACCTCGGTAGACATAATGGTTAATAGTGTGCTGAAATGGTTAAAGGGCACGCCCAATATAGAAAATGAGGAGGTAACAAAATGTCAGGTAGGCACACATTTAACTGGATCTCTGTTCGCGCTAAGAGATTCTCCTTTAGCTTGCACTCAAATCGGTGCTTGACAGTGCCTTGATCCTTTTCAGGCCTTTATTACGGTACAATACTGGACAGAGGGCGCTTGGAGTCTGCTTTCCTCGCCTCAAAATGACTGCGCAGGCAACAACATCTGACGACGACCGAGGCATCATGGACTCGTATGTGGTAGGGACAAACGAAATATTGACTATGAACATTCTCGTTGATGTTTCTCCAGTCAACCTACGCTGATCTGGGAATCACACAAAGCCAATTTGCGTCTTCGCCTTCTCTGGTCTCCGTCATCCTCTTTGTCCATACTTGGCTGATCTCATCTTCGTCGATCCCTCTCGCTAGAATATTGCCTTCATTCTTGCCAAGCTTGAATACGATGCTTCAACCGAGCTCTCGCCTTCATGGTGACGCAATCGCCTTCCTCCTACTGGTTCTCCATCAGAATCGAGTTGACACCAGAAGTGAACTCTTGCCTGAGGTCATCAACACCCTGATGCCTGTACTTGTCGCCCTCTCCAGTACTCATCCGTCCCCTTTGGCCCGTCATCAGGCATTTCGTGCCCTTTCTCTTCTACTAGGAAACAGCCCGGCTCAGCTTCGGCTGCAGCTCCTCGCGGATCTACTGGCAAATTGTGAATATCCGCAAATGCGTGTTGCGGCAATTAGTCTAGTGAAGGACGCCGTTCTTGAAGCTCTGGAATCCCAATCTACAGGAAGTCTGAATCCATTCGGAACGCACATGTTTATGAGAGTCTTTGGGCCCCTTTTGTTCCGGCCAAGTCCCTCTGATTTATTTGTTCGGGGCGTAAAATTAGATCTTGAAGAATTCTTTGACAGTCCTGAACCCAAGAGGATCATTGAGGTCCTCTCCTTATATTACGTGGTCCTTAGGAGAGATGAAAACAACGAGGTTTGTTGCCTTTTCCAGAATTTTAGATGCACATGCTAAGGAATATTGCTAGACGGGCGTTAGAGACAAAGACATGCTAGTCACTGTGGAGAAGGAGCTACTGAGTCCGCTCAGGAGTTGGCTCGAAAGCGGCCATGAGCATTCAATGCCGCTGATTTCTTTACAGATGGGGCTAAAAAGGATCCAAGAAGCTAAACTAAATTTAGAGTCCAGTGTCTCGTGAAACATGTTACTGTAACTACCGGTCAGATACGGGTAGATTTGGTGACAAGTTCTACTAGCATCCCGAAACAAAATGCAACACCATAGTGTACTTGTCTTCAATGTTCCACACATTCTCTAGCCATTCATACTCTGCAGAGTGAGAAGCCCGATGCTGGGAGTATATCAGGTCTACTGTAGGGAGCTATCCACCGTTGTGAGCATATATCAAGAAATCTACAACTTTCTAATGGGACTCATATTCTTGCTCTCACATTACAAACAATGATGCTATATTCACCACGACGATGAGCTCACAGTGGAGAAGTTTATATTTATATAATGATCGGCAAATCGATGAGCAATCGGCATTCATGATTTTCACGCAAAAACGATTATCTGTGTATCTGATTATCTGTGCATCTCCGTGCATTCTCATCTTCTTCTATTGCTGTTCTAGTGGTTTCTCCCAACAATATCTCATTTCGGTGTTATTCTATCAAGTTATATATATATATGACTAGTGCTTGTGAGTCTCCGGGAGAGCTTAATATATGCATGCCAACGCTTTTGTGAAGGTACTAATTGGAGACGCTAGTAAAGAGTTATAAATGAGTTCTGTTCTTGCTGAGCACATCTGTCCGCAGAGGACGTATAAAGCAGTGATACAAATAACCATTGTTGCCTATTCAAACTATATGCTGTCAAGTTACTGATGCAGGAACCCATAAACTGAAATTTGTCAGGGATAAAAACTCCAAGGAGTTCTCGATGGGCATCAAGTAATTATCTTGAGGGGGGGGGGGGTTGGGTTGGGTTATGGCCATTTCAATCTGGACAAGCTTGGTTGAAGCACTGAGCGCATAAATTGCTACTTCATGATCTGTGTCAATCTGATAATCAACAAAACGATGAGAGATGATACTGACATACCTGACTTGCACTGAATCTTCCTACTTTCACCTATATGTATGTAGTACAACTTGTCTGATGTACACCGCTGGGACCTCATCCTTTTTTGCGTATTACCTAGTGACTGTTCAACTTGAGTAAGCTTTGAAACTTCGAGATTGCACGTCTGTAGACCATCAGTGCCAATTTCCCTCAAATGCTCATGCTTTGCAGATAAGAGATGCTCAGGATCATCCGGTCCTAATTCATTGGCCAGAAGTTCGGCCACAGCTCGGCTATGATAAAGAAGACAGCCAGCGGTCAGGAGCATTTGACGACTTTTCAACATTTTCAACAGCGTTGTTCCGAAGTGCACGTAGCGCGGTCAAAAGAATGGCACCTGAATGAAAGGACCCCCTTCACAAATATGAGCATTTTCGTTAAGGTGACATTACCCAGACGATCCAAATTAAATAAATTAAATAGATTTGTAATATGTCATGCACTAAGCTTGGGTATTACTTTCGTCATTTGATCAATATTAATAAACTGCACCCATGTCTCAAGTTGTTTCGAATCATCATACCATATGAATTTAAGTTCTTCGCACCCTCTGAAAAATGCACAAGAACATTGATACTCCTCTTCAATGATTTTTGGTTCGTCGCCTCGTGCCACTCCAAGCTTAGCGCTATACAGTCGGAACTCCCAGCCAGTCAATGCATGACCATCTGCAGTTGCGCATCTCTTATCGACATTAAATTCAAGCCGAGCCCAATCAAACGCGGAGTTCTGTCCAATCGCTCGAGCATATGATGATTTAAGTGTCAGGATGATACACAGCCTCCGAAGCACGTCGGCCGGTGCCTGCGGCCGGGTTATAGCTTCCAGCTCCATTGGAGTCAGCTGCGATGAGAAAATTCAGTCGGAGTCGGAGAGTAGGAGGAAGCGTTTACCTTGTGCTGCTGTGATTCGATATATGATGACAGTTGAGTACATCCGGGTATCTTGATAGCCAGAATACCAAGACCAATGTTAATGACTTTTTTCTGTGGCCCTTGAGTCATAGCCATTCCAAGTAAAGACTGGTCCTGGGCCAGGTGATAGCCAATCATCGAGTGCAGGAATTTTTCTGGAGGGAGGTCGTCCTAATCAATCAATGAAGGATTTCGGCTTATCTCAAGTAGAGATAGGCCTGCCTGTTCGATCCAGTGCTTGCCGTTTGTAGTTATACAATCTCGCCATTTTGATCTCGGTATTCGTCGATGGCGCATCATGAGCAATGGGAGCATCGCTAAGAGGAGACTACCTATTGAGGATCAGAAGACTGGGTTATGTCAAACTTTGGAGAACGAGCGTACGAAAACTGTCTGGATCTGTGGGTTTGTACTCTATATTCACATTTGTTACACATTCTTTGACGAGGGTAAAGCATTGGTCGTACTCCTAATTCAACGTCAATATTGAAGATTCCGAGGCAAGGGTAATGGTAATACTGACCTCCTGGCTATAGTTGCGGTTGAGAGATATCATCCAGACCAATATTGGGCAATCTTGATAAAGGGGAGCTGCCATCGCATCCAGTAGTCAGAATTCTGGAACGTGGAAGTCCTTATGAACGTTGGAAGTATAATTGCTCATAAGCATAAGTGACGCGTGACGGAGTAACAAGGTATTCAGACTGCTTAGGCGACATAAGTAATAAAACAGTAGTGCTGTAGAATCATAAAGCCACGAAATACACTCAAACGACAGTCAAAGGATCTTGTGACTCGGTCCGACGGTCTTCAGAGTCCTGACCCCTTGTTAGTGCCAAGTTGCTAGTTGACTGTCACGTCTCGCCGGTACGGACCTTAACTCATGATAACCGACGACTCGAGTTCACAGTGGAAATTGAGGCCTGCTTCGATACTTAAATCCAGATACCATTCAGTTCGATATTTCACCTACATTTAGAAGAATAACATCAAACTTTCATGTTCAACAGAAACACCACCTGTGATGAGTTCTCCTCTATTTACACTGGTATGTAGGTAGTAGTTGTACGTTGGTATTCCCCAGGATCACTGCACTATGAGAATTATATTTCCATCCGAAAATGGTAGACTTGCAATAATGTCGGTGTATGATAGGCGATCTGTCTCCACCTGTTGTATATATAATCCTGGAGACAGCAGTACCTGGTCAAAGCCCATGAACGACGAGAAGATCGCATCATATGGTAATCAGCTGAAGGGAACTTTATGGACAAGTTGATTATCGTCTGTTTCTCTAGGGAATATCTTGGGCTGAAATCGAGAAAGTGAACCACCAGGGTCCAAGAGTGCTGCTCTGGTGAATGATCACCTAGTCATAGTTTTTGCTGATGGAGCAGAGTACTCTTGATATAAAATGATGGGGTTAAGCCAAGGATCACATGACTGACAATTGATTTTTTTTGATCAAATTTCGTCTGACATGTGTCTACAATGCCCCGTGCAACATCGGACAAGTTTTCTCATGTGCATCAATCGGTTCTTAGGAAATGTTCTAGCAATTCGACCTCCTCAACTGCTAATGGTGGGCAAGTGACCAATCCAATTTTCAATACTGCTCGTTTCGGCCAACATATTCTCAAAAACCCACAAACATGCCAACGGTATGCACCCATCTGTATCCCTCGGGCGAGGTGCATGACTCACATAGACCAGGATAGTTGATGCGGTTCGTTTGTCCTTTTGTGAAATGCTCACTCCTTCTCTGAATCATTGTCATTGTGCTCGCTCTGTCTAGGCCAATCTCAAACCGACAGACAAAGTCCTGGAAGTCGGCCCCGGTACTGGCAACCTCACAGTCAAAATACTCGAACAGGCGAAATACGTTACAGCAATTGAAATGGATCCACGCATGGCCGCGGAAGTGATGAAGCGGATCCAGGGAACGTACGTATTCACCCTCATATTCGACTGTCAACCCCAAATGCCACGGACGTGCTCTTCTTACTTTCATTTTTCTTCGACTCCAACCCGCCTTGATCTTCTTATCTTTCTTTCCATGTAGACCAGCTCAACGGAAACTCCACGTCGTAATCGGAGATTTTGTCAAAGTCGAACCCCTGCCGTATTTCGAAGTGTGCATATCGAACACCCCATATCAAATTTCCTCTCCCCTCGTGTTTAAACTCCTCTCGCACAGACCTCTGTTCCGTGTTGCAATTCTCATGTTCCAACGAGAATTTGCCCTACGACTTGTTGCCAGGCCAGGTAGTGCTTTGTGGTCCCGACTATCAGCCAATGTCCAGGTAAGAACTCCCCGTTCTCCAACTCATCTATCAAATGGACTAACGAACTAATCATTCGCTTTTAATATAAGCTCTACGCAAAAGTAGACAACATCATCAACGTCTCTCGGAACGACTTTCGTCCACCACCCCAAGTTGAATCATCCGTCATCCGCCTCGTACCTCTCGATCCACCACCTCCGGTCAAGTTCCAAGAATTCGATGGAATGAACCGAGTTATTTTTTCCCGCCCCAACAAAACGGTTCGAGGCAATCTCCAGGCTAAAGGAGTAATGAAGATGCTAGAACAAAATAGAAGGACCTGGATGAGTGCTCAAGAAATGGTGCATACAATTCACCCTTTATATTTGGGATCTTTGACGGCGCTCCGTGTCCGCCGACTGACTTATTCATTCCAGCCTGTTGATGATAACACCTCGATCTCAGGACTAGTGGACAATGTTTTAACGGAAGTTGGTCATCTGGAGAGTAGAGCATCCAAGATGGACATTGACGATCTTCTCAAGTGCGTAAACAGGCATGCGGACTACTTGTTGCATCTAACACTCGGGTTGTTTTCCATTGGACTCGACAGGCTGTTATCTGCATTCCACGACGTAGGTATACACTTTGCATGATATACCTTACTTTATACATAGAGCATGTATCATTCGACTTGTACTATATTAATACCGTGCTGCATTTCACTCCGCTCCGTCTGTATGAATAGTTTCTTCAGGACTGACAGCCAGTCATACCATGAACTCCGTTGATGAAGTGTCAGTGCCAACTTGACTTGGATTATATGAAACAGCTCACACTGAGGCGGAGGGTGACAGAGATGCAACCTCAACGATTACGGTTAAGCATGTATGATCCCTGATCCTTGTCGAGGGCCGACGGGGACGCCGAGAAGGTGAGTGAAAAATTCATCTAGCCAACTAAAAAAAACTTGTCTGTCCTGTTCCGTTAGATTCGCCCAGTCTATTTCCGTCTGCTCAGTAATTGATCTCAATTCATGAAGCTGTGGCGTCGGCAATTTTGGCGATATGATAGGTGATCGTCTGGGAGCTGGTGCAGGAGCCGGTGTAGGAAGACTTGAAACAGGTGCTGAGACGGGCTTTGTGGAGAGATTTGGGATCGGTGGAGAAGGCTGGGTCGTCCGGAAAGGCACCCTAGATGGCGGTGGCTGAGGTGAACGCAACGGTGGGGGAGGTGGAGAGAATACATCCGGACTAGATGATACAGGGGAGACTGAAGCACGTCGAGTAGGTAACGGCGGTGGCTCTAATGTGCTAGTCCTTCGAGGAAGAGGAGGGGTTCCCGCTAGAGGCCCTCGACTGGGCAAAGGCGGAATGGCAGTTGACCCGATACTCGTAGTTCGACCCAGTGTCGCAGGTCCAGCAGAGCCTGATCCGATAGATGACCCAGTGCGACTCGGCGGTGGAGGAAGAGGAGCGAGTACCGTAGGTTTATTGTTCGGATTGGTTCTAGGAGGAGGCGGAGGCGGTGGGGCGCCACTGTATGGGTCCCAATTTGTCTTCTTCATAGGCACACTATCGTTTCATTTCCGTCAAATGTTTCATGAAATTGCACTACATTTTGTGCGAACCTGGTATTACGATCTCGGAAACCTTGGGCTCTTTCAACCCCCGAACTGGCCATTTTAGAGGCCTTGGCCTTCATGTCAGAAACTGGGCAGAATCAGCGCCTAAATGCATGAAAAAACAACCATATATAAACTCACAGGATGGCATTTCGATATGTGGAAGTGGTAAAAGTCGTTGAGAAAGTCACATGTGATGACTTTCTAAACCTCACGCGTGGTTATGTACATGTACTTCAC